>VTLG01007787.1_pt1 | contig 28388 bp, 14 predicted proteins | sample 4694571 | NCBI WGS metagenome assembly VTLG01 (sample SAMN12604809, study PRJNA352737) | marine metagenome | biome: ENVO:00000447; feature: ENVO:00000209|ENVO:00000569|ENVO:01000036; material: ENVO:00002151; isolation source: viral sequences binned using virsorter ...
ATAACAAACCAGTTCAGTATAAACTTAAACCGTATAGTTTTAGTTCGTTTGTATTAAGTTTTCCACATAAATATACTATCAGTTATTGACAGTATCTCTCAGGTATGTTATAGTAACTAAGTAACACTCTACGTGGGCAATTCCTATGTCAGTTCTTTACAGTCAAGCATCGAAGAGTAAGTATAGAATAACGTTGGAATTAGAGACACTAAGTGACTTTAACCCGCATGATATTGTATGGGATAAAGTATTTCAATTAGAGGATAATGAGTCATGCAAAAGTGTTATCGAAGACCTGAGTAATCCTGTCAGTTGGTAAACATTTAGTACTGACAGTTTATGCTCAGTTACTATAACAAACTGTGTGGCTCCTACTTGACACTTAGTGGGTTAATATGCTAGACTATTTGTTATTTGCGTGAGCCAGTTTATGCCCGTTTCGTTGTTATCGGGGGCGGGGGGCGTTGCTAAAAAAGATAGAGACCCTAACCTACAGAGGTGACAATTCGAGATGTATATATAAAAATCGCCAAAAATTTTCCGAGGTAAAAACCCCTTTCACTACCTTTTTATAGATGTCTGATTCGGTTCAAGAATTTAAATTTTTTACCATCGAAGAATGTGATGAGATAAAGGAATATATCTATAAGAAAGAAGAAGAATTAATTAAAGAAGGTTATGGAGATGTAAGGAGTGATGTATCTACTAATGCCATAACGACTACTAATTATTTTCGCTATAATTTTTTTAGAGATCATCCCATATATGCAGAGAGACTTGTAGACTTTCTAAAGAAAATAAATGCCCCTCTGGAATGGCCTATTCTAGTTCAGAGTTGGGTTAATTGTTATAGAAAGGATCATGGTATTGGATGGCATAATCATAAAGGTAAAATGGGTTCTTCTTTTACTGCTAATATTTTTATTGACGGTCCTACTAAACCTGGAACAATATATCTAATGACTCAAGGGCAAGAATTAGTTGAAATAAACCATGAGAATCAAAGAGGTCATATACAGATTGTTCCTTGTGCAGTATATCATAAAGTTAATCCAGTAGAATCGAATAGATTAAGTATAGGAATAACAATACATGGATTTGATTATGTGAGTAGAGATATAATGAATAGTTTGGCTTTTAATCATAAGGTAGATAACGTCTATGATTTAACTACTTCTCATTTAATATTAAGAAGAGATTAATAATGACAAGATATAATGTATTTTCTACTCCTATTTGGCATATAGAAGGAACATCACAACAATTATTAGACGAGTTATATCAAAAAGCATATGAGTTTAAGAAAGAATATCCCTCGAATCAAAAGTCAAATCAAGGAGGCTATCAAAGTCCTTCTTTTGAATGGAAAAATTTTCATCCACAAGGAATAGAATACGTCAATAAGATAATAGACGAATCTTTTGAAAAAAAATTTAAGATATCTAAATGTCAATGGTGGTATAATATCAATCCAAAAGGAGCATGGAACTTACCTCATACTCATCCAAATTGTGATATTGCATTAGTATGGTATATAACTGATAGTGATCGTTTGATACAACTTATGAGTCATCATCCTCAAAGAAAAATTTTAAGGAGTGGAGACCATATAAGTATCGATGCGAAGAAAGGAGATATATTAATGTTTCCAGCTGATATCTATCATTATGTACTACCCAATCCTAGAGAAGAAGATAGAATCAGTATCTCAATGAACTTGCAATTATCATGATATTCATATATAATAATAAGTGAAATCAGATACTTATGTACGACGAAACCAGTTATCATATCTATGCTCAAGATCGGTGTCTTTATGCAAATTTAGGAGAAGAAGAGTTTGAAGAGACATGGGAGATGTTAAAGGTAATGGTTGGTTTATTAAAGACAGATTATACAGAACAAGATTTATCATATATTAAGTTAGGGCCTAAGTGTGGAGTTGGTGGACCAGGTAGGGTTCTCCCAACTCCTATGTGGGAAGAAGATTCATATTAAATGCAAAAAGGTCTTAATGCTATTTTTCCTTTACCTTTTTTTATAGAACAAGCAGAGGGAAGTGAATATCAATCAATACAAAGAGAACTTACTGAGGTAAAGAGTAAGTTAAAATTTAATGATACTGGAATTAATATGATATTAAATGATGATCCATTCAGGAGTCATTTTTTATTATCATATCAATGTAATCATACTCTTAATTTTATAAACAAAAATATTGAATCTTATATTACTTCTTTACATGGTGAATCTAAGATTAAATGGAAAGTAATAGAATCATGGATGACTAAGACTCTTACTGGAAGATCAGCAAGAGAACATAATCATAATGCACATGATATATCAGGAGTTTATTACTTGGATACGAATGGAAAAGATGGTAATTTAGTATTGAATAATGTGCATCCTCATTTAGTAGCAAATGGTTTATTAACAGATGTGTATAAGTATGGGGATTTAGAATTACCGTTAGAGAATGGAATAATAATGTTATGGCCTAGTCAACTTCGACATCGAACCCTAGTTAATCAAACTGATCATGAAAGAATCAGTATTAGTTTTAATGTTATTTTAGAAAGAAAAGGAATGACTTTAAATTAGGTTCGGTCTTCCATAGTTTATAATGATTATTGACATATACATAATATCGATGTATAATTGATGTGTAATTACAAAACGCTATGGCAAAAGGATTTACTGTTAAGACAGTCCCTCCCAAGAAGGCAAAGGCTCCTGAATGGGATTATGATGCAATTAAAGCAAGAATGAAAGGTAAGAAGATAGTATTTTGTCTTCCAGGTAGAGGAGTATCATATATTTACTTAAAGAATTTTGTACAGATGTGTTTCGACATGGTACAAAATGGAATGAGTATTCAGATTTCTCAAGATTACTCATCAATGGTTAACTTTGCACGTTGTAAGTGTTTAGGTGCAAATGTTCTTCGTGGTCCTGATCAGTTACCTTGGGATGGTAAACTAGAGTATGATTACCAACTTTGGATTGACTCGGATATTGTCTTCACTACAGAGAAGTTCTGGCAATTGTGCGATCTTGCATTACCTGCTGAAGGTGAGGAACATGAAATTTCTGCAGGTTGGTATGCAACAGAAGACGGCACAACTACTTCAGTTGCTCATTGGTTAGAAGAAGATGACTTCCGCAAAAACGGTGGAGTGATGAATCATGAAACTGTTGAGTCTATCTCAAAACGTAAGAAGCCTTTCACCGTTGACTACACAGGTTTCGGTTGGGTCATGATTAAGAACGGTGTTTTCGAGGATAAGAAAATGGAATATCCTTGGTTTGCTCCAAAAATGCAACAATTTGAGTCTGGAGCAGTTCAGGATATGTGTGGAGAGGACGTTAGTTTCTGTTTAGATGCGATTGATGCTGGTTACGGTATCTGGTGCGACCCTCGGATACGTGTTGGTCACGAAAAATCTCGTGTTATCTAACCGTCGTGTCTCGTTTTACTATGGAGGTTAACTAAATGGCAATGAGAAGTGCTATCGGTGGTGAAATAATCGAAGCAACGCCGAAAAAAACTCGTCAAGGAAGAGGCAAACACACTAAGTATGCCGCTTCCTCTCGAAATAAGGCAAAAAAACGCACCCGTGGCCAGGGAAAATAAATAAAAGGGACTTTATGAGTCCCTTTTTTAGTGGGAATACGAAAATGCACGATTTTTTAGACAGTTTGCCCAATCATCAGTACCAAAAAATGCTACGAGAGATATCAAATGACAACATTGTACCTAAAAAAACAGATAAAAAGGTGACGAATGACCTTTATGAGAATAAAGAGGACGATGACTTCTATGAACTGAATGAATTTGGCATTTGAGGTTGCTAAATAAACATATATTTGCCGTATAATAGTGCCTGTCCAACGCATAAGTAGGTCATTTAAGGACATAAGTATGTCTTTTAAGGTTAATCCGTTAACCGATGACCTTATTGCGATTAAAAATCAGACTGCTATTGCTCGTTCTCTCAGGAATCTAGTGCTTACTTCACCTGGAGAACGATTTTTTAATGAAGGATTAGGTTCAAGAGTGAATAAATTACTTTTTGAAAATATGGATGACATTACTGCGTCATCTATAAAGGATGAAATTGAAAATACTGTAGAAAATTTTGAACCTAGAGTTAAATTAATAAGCACAAAGGTATCTCCCAATTCTGATTCATATGAATTTGATGTTATTATCACTTATGAAATAGTTGGAATAGATGCACCAGCACAACAGTTATCATTCGCATTACAGCCAGCACGATAATGCCTCTAGTTAATTTCGCAGATCTGGATTTTGACCAGATCAAAACATCAATTAAAGATTATCTTCGATCTAATTCTAATTTTACGGATTATGATTTTGAAGGATCTAACCTGTCAACTATAATTGATGTTCTTGCATACAATACTTACATCACTTCATACAATGCCAATATGGTATCGAATGAAGTTTTTATTGATAGTGCTACATTAAGAGAGAATGTTGTATCATTAGCACGTAATATTGGTTATACTCCTCGATCAAAAAGATCTGCACAAACCACTATAAGTTTTTCCGTAGACGTATCTCAATATTCTTCTATACCTCAATCAATCACTCTTAATAAGGGTCTAGTAGCAAGCACAGCAGCGTTTGGAATCCAGAGTTATACATTTGCTACAATGGATGATATAACCGTTCCTGTGTCTGATAATGAGGCAATCTTTAATAATGTGCCAATTTATGAAGGACTTTACCTTACAAATACTTTTACGGTAAATTCATTTGATCCAAATCAAAGATTTATTCTTCCAAATGCTGGTGTTGATGTATCTACAATGAGAGTAGTTGTAAAACCCTCTCAAACATCAACTGTTACTCGAAAATATACGCAAGCTGATAGTTTATTTGGTATTGATGGGGAATCGGCGGTCTATTTTTTACAAGAAGTAGAGGGAGAAAGGTATGAATTGATCTTTGGAGATGGAATTTTTGGTAAAAAGTTAGATGCACCTAGTTTTATTGAAGTTTCTTACCTAATTACGAATGGAGAAGAGGGAAATGGTCTTGCAAATTTCAATTTTAGTGGAAAATTAACATCTACAAGAGATGGCATTGCAGTAAGTACTGGTGTTTCGGTACTTATATCATCAAATCCAAGTGAAAATGGTCAAAATATTGAAAATATGGAGTCGATTAAAAAATATGCGACTCAAATCTATGCTTCACATAAAAGAGCAGTCACAACAAGTGATTATGAAGCTCTAATTCCTATATTATATCCTCAAACTGACTCTGTATCTGCTTTTGGAGGAGAAAATTTAGATCCTCCGCAATATGGAAAGGTTTTTTTGAGTATAAAACCTGATAGTGGTCCTTATTTGTCTACTCAAATAAAAGATAGTCTCAAAAGAAAGATTAAAGAGTACTCCGTTTCTGGAATAGATCTAGAAATCACTGATTTAAAGTTTTTATATATTGAATTGGATGTAAAAGCATATTATAATGCAAGTTTAGCAAGATCTGCGAGTACAGTTAATACAGCAATAGCATCTAATCTTGAAAAGTATTCTCAATCTACAGAAATAAATAAATTTGGTGCTAGATTTAAGTATAGTAAAGCATTATGCCTGATTGATAACAGTAGTGATGCTATAACATCTAATATTACAAAAGTTGTAATAAGAAGAGATCTACGAGTAGCATTAAATAGTTTTGCTGAATATGAAATCTGCTTCGGAAATTGTATTTTTGCCCAAAACTGTGATGGTTATAATCTTAAATCTTCTGGATTTAATGTAGAAGGAGTAAGTGGAGTTGTATACCTCACTGATCATCCTGAAGAAGGTCGGAGTACAGGAACAATTGATTTAATAAGATTAACTTCTAAAACTACATCTAAAGTAGTTAAGAAGTCTATAGGAACCATTGATTATGAGAAAGGTGAGATTAAACTCACTCCTATTAATATTACGGCCACTGTTATAAACAAGGGATTCCCTATTATTGAAATTTCTGCTACTCCTTGTTCTAACGATGTAATGGGTAAAGATGATTTGTATCTTCAATTAGATATGGAGAATACAACTATTGAATCTATCCCAGAAGGCACTCTTACTGGATCTGGATCTGATGGAAGTGGTCCTGGTTCTAGTTACGCAAATGGTAGTTTAGTTCGTGGGAAAAAGATTATTCCAGGATCTACCTCATGTGATACTGAAGATACTATCGATACTTCATCTACTAACATATATGGTAATGGAACTACTAGTTTTGACTTAACGACTACTTCTACCAACACATCTTATTAATATCGCCAGATGATATCTACAGATTTACAAAGAGTACAGATACAAAGTATAGTTGAGAATCAACTCCCTTCTTTTGTACAGGAAGATTTTCCTTTATTAGGAGATTTTCTTAAAGAGTATTATATTTCTCAAGAATATCCTGGTGCTTCTACTGATTTACTTCAAAATATAGATGAGTATTTAAAATTAAATTCGTTAACTAATAATGCGGATCAAACTGAATTAGGGGAAGATATTGATTTTGATGAGGAGACAATTACAGTTACCTTTGATTTAAATAAGAGTATTTTTGGAACATATGAATTTCCTGAGCGACATGGATTAATACAAATTGATGATGAAATTATTTTATATGAAGAGAAAACTAATACTTCTTTTACAGGATGCGTTCGTGGATTCAGTGGAGTAACTTCTTATGGTGAACATGATCAATTAACTTTTTCACAGTCAGATGCTAATCCACATCCTAAAGGATCAAAGATTATCAATCTCAGTGCTTTATTTTTAAATAAGTTTTTAGTAAAATTAAAAAAACAAATATCTCCAGGATTTGAAGAGAGAACTTTAGATTCTGATTTAAATCAAAAACTCTTTATTTCTCAATCTAAGAATTTTTATGAGACAAAGGGTACTGATGAATCTTTTAGAATACTTTTTGGTGCATTATATGGCGAAACTGTAGAAGTAATTAAACCAAGGGAGTATTTATTCCGACCTTCAGATGCTGAGTATAGAGTAACAAAAGATTTAGTTGTAGAAGCTATTGAAGGAGATCCTCTTGATTTATTAAATGGTACTCTATATCAAGACGATTATCATGCTGGTGATCATTATTGCATTAAGAAAGCTTATGCTCCTATTAGTGGGGTTGAAGTAGTTTCTATTGGTAATTCTGATTTTTATAAATTAAACCTTGATTATGGATATGCGAAAGATGTTCCTCTTAAAGGAAGTGTTTTTGGTGAATTTGTAATACATCCTAATACAAGAGTAATAGATGGAGTTTCAATCGGGTCTAGTGTAATAGATGTAGATTCTACTTTAGGGTTTCCAGAATCAGGTGAATTATATGCCATTTATGGTACAGGTGTTACGGGAATATTAACTTATAGGTCTAAATCAATAAATCAATTTTTTGGAGTTGGTTTAGCAAATACTACAACTGTTGGAATTAACACTAGTATTGATTCACAGGAAAATATTAGATTAAATACGGAAGCATATGGATATGTAGACGGAGATCCTAATAATAAAATTTCTGTAAGGGTTGGGGGAGTTTTAGCAGACCCAATAATACCTGAGGATACTTATTATTTTGATAAAAATGATACTATTTCAATTAGGTCTTTAGGAATTACTACTTCTAGTCCAAAGGTTGATAACTGGTTTTATAATGTAGCCACAAAATATGATATAGAATCAATAACTTTAGTTGATACTTCTGATTTTACTTATACTTTAGAAACTTATGCTGCCAATAATTTTAGACTAGGTGATAAAGTTACTATTATTGATAATGCAGGTGGAAGGAAAGATTCTACAGTAAGTGAAGTTATAAGTTCTTACAGTTTTTCTATTAAAGGTCAAGGTGTTATCGTTGGAACAAATTATAAAGTTCAAAGAAAAATATTAAGGGGAAAAGTAGAAAATTCATTATCTGATTATTCTTATATTGATAATTATTTTGCTAATGTTCAAAATACTTATGTAAAATTTAATCAAGATCTTATAGTAGCATCTTCATCTATTCCCAATTACTATAATAGTCCTTTAGATTTTTATGATAAGAAAATTACTTTAAATGGTGAGTATAGTGGAGCTGAATTTACAATTTTAGATGTAAATGATCATGGTTATTGGACAGGAGATGCAGTTTATTATAGTCCTTATAATATAGAGACTAAAGATTTTCTTGGAAATGTTACTAAGGTTGTTAGTAAGTTTCCTGAGATGGAAGAAGGTGTTTATTTCGTCAACAGACTGAATAAAAACCAATTTCAACTTGCTACAAGTCCTGCTAATATTTCTAACCAATCCTTTGTCTCTGTTTCGGGAATTGTAACTTCTAATACTTTAGAATATCTTGATTTTCATGATAAAGATGTAGATCATCAACTTTTATTAAAGGAAATAAAAACACCTGATAATGAGGATGGAAATTATGTAACAGATCCTGGCAGTAGAACTGGTATATTAGTAAATGGTGTTGAAATTTTAAATTATAAGTCAAATGACACAATTCATTATGGTTCTATTAAGGGTATTGATATTGCAGCAGAGGGAAGAGGGTATGATGTCATAAATCCTCCTATTTTACATGTATCGGATAATGTGGGAACAGGTGCAACTGGTATATGTGCTGTTGAAGGAGTATTAACAGGGATTAATATTCTTGATACAGGATTTGATTATGTATCCAAACCTATTGTTACGATTAGTGGAGGAAATGGGGAAGGAGCTACTGCTAAGGTTAATACTAGATTCGTAGAACATGATGTTTCATTCAATGCTACTGCAGATTCTGCTCGTGTTGATATAACTGATAGTACTATTGGTTTTTCTACCTATCATAAATTCAGAAATGGTGAAAAAGTCATTTATAAGACTGATGGACAAACAGCGGTAGGCGGGATTTCTACAGATGCAATTTATTATGTGCATACTGTAGGTGTATCTACTATAAAATTGTATAAGTCAGAAACTGAAGCTATAAACGCAGGAATTAATACGGTTTCTCTATCAAGTTTCGGAGTAGGAGTTCAAAGAATCCAATCTTATGATAAAAAGCAAATTATATCTAATGTTGTGGTGGGAAATCCAGGATCTGGGTATCAGAATAAGAAAAGAACTATAGTTTCGAGTACAGGTATTAATACAGCACTCAATCAGATCAATATTAATGATCATGGATATAAATCAGGTGAAATTATTCAATATTCATATAATGTTGATCAAATTACTGGAATTAATTCAAATACCAATTATGTTGTTACCGCTGTTGATGGTGATAACTTTAAACTCTCAAGTGTAGGGGTTGGAAGCACATCTAAGTTCTTATATTATGATAGTGAACAATATATTCAGTTAAATGTTGCTGGTCTTGGAACAGGAGTTCATACTTTCAATTATGAACCTATTGTAGTATCTCTTAGTGGTGAAATTGGAGTTAAAACTGAATCTGGACAAGATTTTAAAGCAAAACTTCAACCTTTATTTAAAGGATCTCTTGATTCTGTCCAAGTAACAAGTGAAGGTAGTCAATATGGGTCTTCGGATATCATAAATTATGATCGCCAACCATTATTGACACTTCATAGTGGATCTGGTGCAGAAATTACTGCAATTATTAATAATGGTAAAATAGTGGAAGCTCAGGTAGATAATCAGGGTGAAGGATACAATGCACCTCCAGAATTAGTAGTAACTTCAACCTCAGGATATCATGGAAAATTAGTTCCAATTATTAATGATGGAAAGATTACAAGTGTAAGGATTGATAATCCTGGAATTGGTTATACTGGTTCAGTGGGAGTTGCTGTAACAGTTGATGCATCTAATGGTCAATTAAGAGCAAGACTTCAAACATGGACAGTTAATGTATTCCAGAAATCCTTGGATATTATTTCTGAGGATGATGGAATTCTAGATGCAGCAGAAAATGCTGATTTAGGGATTGAATATACTCATGTATATGCTCCTCGTAAATTAAGAGAATCATTATATGTTCGTGATCAGGATAATAATATAAAATATGGTCTTTTAGACCTACAAAAAATTGATGATGAAGAAGTTTCTGCTGAATTCCATTCACCAATTATTGGTTGGGCATATGATGGAAATCCCATTTATGGTCCTTATGGATATTCAACACAGACAGGTGGTTCTATTAGAGCTATGAAATCAGGTTATGAAGCAATAACTGCTTCTAATCGTCCTCCTTTAGCCACTTTCCCACAAGGATTTTTTGTTGAAGATTTTGAATTTAAGAATTCTGGAGATTTAGATGAACATAATGGTCGTTTTTGTGTAACTCCTGATTATCCTAATGGGGTGTATGCATATTTTGGAACTATTAATCCATCTTCCATTGAAAATTCTGGTCCTTTTAACAAATATAGAATTCCTGAATTCCCATATCTCATAGGAGATTCATTTAAATCTAAACCAAATCCATTTAATTATAATGCAACTATTGATCAACAATCTTATGATTTAAATAATACGTCATATTTTAGAAATACTACACCATATTCTTTGACTGAACCATATGCATATTATGATTTCTTATATCAACCCAATAAGGAAAAGGAGCAGTTAATTAATATTAGTCATACTTCTCTGGGATCTATTGATAATGTAGGTATATTAACAGGTGGAAATAATTATCAAGTCAATGATACTATTAATTTTGAGCAAAAAGATGAATATCAAAGAGCAAAAGGAAACGTTTCTCAAGTAAAAGGAAAGGTTGTTACTAATATTAGTGTAGCCACTAGTTCTATTGCGGATTTAGAAATAGTACCTTTTGATTTAAATGGGAAATATATTGCATTTTCCACTTCACCTCATAATTTTACCAATTTTGATAAAGTCTCTTTATCTGGATTTAATACTTCTATTGATTATCTGAAAGGAAGTTTTAATATTGGAGTGAAAACTGAAAGTGTTTTATTAGCAGGAGCAGCAACTACTATTGGAGTAACAGGAATAGTAACCTATTTTGGTATATCAGGATCCCTTTCAAACGATCTTTTATCTATTAGAGAGAATGATATTTTAGGAATTGGAACCGAAACAATAAAAGTTCTTAAAGTTGATAAACTCAATTCTAGATTAAGAGTTCTTAGAGCTCAAGAAAGCACAATGGGAAGTGCTCATACTGCGGGATCAGTAATAACTGAAGATTCTAGAAAATTTACTTTTAATTCAACTCCAGAAAATGATGTTACTTTTGAGTTAAATAAGGAGATTTATTTTGAACCAAAAGAAGCATTAGGTATTGGAACTCTTACTGGTGTAGGTATTGGAACTACTATTTCATTCTCTAATCCTGGTGCAGGGATAACTCAAATTTATATTCAAACGGAAGCAATTTATCTTCCTAATCATGATTTGAAAACTGGGGATATTGTTAACTATAAAACTAATACTGGTGATGCCATAGGAGTGTCCACTGATGGTATTACATTGTATAGTCTTCCAACTGATGCTCCATTATATGTTGGAAAAATATCTAATGATTTAGTTGGAATTCAGACTTTCCAAGTTGGTATTGGAACTACAGGTACATTTGTAGGGATTGCAAGTACCACAGTTAATAGAGGATTATTAAGATTTACAGGAATTGGTACAGGAGTGTATCATAGTTTTAAAACTGTTAAAACCAATGTAGTTACAGGAGAAGTATTTAAGAATACAGTTACTGTAGCCACTGCTTCTACACATGGATTAAAATTTAAAGACAATGTAACCATTGATGTTCAACCAGGAATTGGTACTACAGTTACAGTTAAATATAATGATTTTAATAGGAGAATAGTATTTGATCCTAAACCCTTTGTAGCAGGGAACGTGGATACAAGTGCAAATACTATTGAAATTACTAATCATGGATTAAACACTGGTGATAAAGTAATTCATACGGCAACAACTGCTTCAGGAGGATTAGAAGATGAGAAAATTTATTATATCTTTAGATATTCTCAAAATAAAGTTAAATTATGTTTGACTAGATATCAATCCGTTCAATTTGAACCAGAATTTGTAAATATAACTTCTGCATCTGCAGGAACTTTATCCCCTATTAATCCTTTAACTAATGTATATAAAAATAATACAGTAAGATTTGATTTATCAGATTCATCCTTGGCAACCTTTGTAGGAATAACTTCTTACTCTGCTTTTGATTTAAATTTATATACTGATCAAGAATTTAAAAATAAGTTCTATTCCACTTCTTCAAGTAATACTTTTGAAGTAAATAAAAAAGGAGAAGTAGGAATTACTACTGATGCTGGATTACTTCTTTCAGTAACTAAGGATATTCCAGAAGTTTTATACTATAAATTTGATACAGTTAATGAGTCGGTAATTTCTGAGGTTAAAAAAGAAATTATTATAGATGAAGAAGTAAGAGCATATAATCAAATTGGAGTAAAGAATAGTCTTTATTCAGGAACCTATGAAGTAGTAGGGATTGGAAGTACAACAACATTTACTTATGATGTAAATGAGATTCCTGAAAGACCTTCTTATAGTGAATCTGAAGCTTCTTTAGAATATTCTACTGATTCTAATACTGCTTATGGTGGTATATCTGTAATTGAAATGAAATATAAAGGAAGTGGATATTCAGAAATAGTAGGAGTATCATCTATTATTACTGGATTAGGAACTGATTGTATTCTAGAACCTTCCAGTAATACTATTGGTAAGATAGTTTCTACAGAAATTGAAAATATTGGATTTAATTATTCTGATGATAATACTATAAGACCTGTTGCGAATCTTCCTGAAATATTAAAAATTGAATCATTAACTTCTTTTGAATCAATTGGAGTTAGTTCTGCAGGTAAAAATTATACTATAGCACCTACTTTAATAGTGCTTGATGGGTTGACAGGAAAGCAAGTAAAAGATGTAGATTTAGAATATGAAATTGGTGATCAACAAGTCACTATTTTGAAGAATACAAAAGGGATGTATAATACCCCTCCTTCAATTATACCTACAGGTAATGTAAATGGTATTGGTATTAATACTATTACATATGATTCTAGTACTCAAGATGTTACAGTTGGTTTAGATACAGCATTTAGTGATGAAGCACCCTTTAGTGTTGGAGATAAAGTTCTAATTGAAAATATTAGTGTTGGTGTAGGTACTACAGGAAATGGGTATAATTCTTCTCAATATGATTATTCACTCTTTACATTGACTGCAGTAAATATTCCTCTCGGAGGAGGAGTAGGTTTTGTTACCTATAGTTTGGCTGGACTTCTTCCAGAAAATGCCTATCCTGGAAATCAAGATGTTTTAAATTCTGCTGGAGTAATTATCCCAGAGAAATATTTCCCTCAGTTTGATATTGAACTTAAAAAGAATAATTTCATTGAGGGTGAACAAGTTAAATCGGGAATTAAAGTTGGAAAGGTTGAAAGTTGGAATAATCAAAGTGAAACTTTAAAAATATCTTCATCGGATGAATTTGATGTGGGTGATTTGATAATTGGTAGTACATCTAAAACTCAAGGAACAATAGATACAAAAATTGATTTTGAATCTGATATTAAGATTGATGCAGGATCAGTAGTTAGAAAAGGGTGGGAAAGAGAAACTGGATTCTTGAATAATAATTTACAAAGACTTCCAGATAATTTCTATTATCAAAATTTCTCTTATGCTTTAAAATCTGCAGTTTCTTTGGAAAAATGGGATGAAGCAGTTGATACATTAGGTCATCCTAGTGGATTCTTAAAATTCAGTGATTTAGTTGTAGAGAGTACCGATTCTAAAGAAGTATCAGCTAAAGATAGTGATTTAGTTGCCTTTATTGATGCTATTGGAGTAGTTGATGTAAATTGCTATCCAAGTTTTGATTTAGTTACAGAAAATTCTTTAAGTATTACTGATGATCAAAGATTATCAGATCAAATTTACTTTAATTCTAGAGTTTTAACTGATTACTATGAATCTGTAGGAAATAGAGTTTTAACTATTGATGATTTCAGTACATCTTTTAATAGTGATCCAAGGCCTACAAGATTCTCTGTTGTTGATGATTTCCCTATTAAGCACAGAAGTAAAAAATTCTTTACTTTAGTAAAAGATAAAACTTTTACGGGTGAACGTCAAACAATGCTTGTTTCTTTATTACATAATGATGGAAAAGGATATATGAACCAATATGGTAGAGTGGAAAGTGTAACAGATCTTGGAAGTTTTGATTTTAATATTAGTGGTTCAAAAGGACAACTTTTATTCTATCCTACCAAATATGCCGTTAATAATTACAATGTAAGTGCCGTAAGTTTTGATATAATTGGTTTTGCTAATACTACAGGTATTGGATCAACTACACTTGGTAATTTTGTTAATATTAATTCTACTCAAACTGCCGTCCCTACAGGAACTGCTACTACAATTGTGGGAATTGCTTCCACATATAGAAGTTCAAAAGTTCTTGTTATGGTCAATGCAGATAATGGTAGAATGGAATATGATGAACTTAATATTATTCATAATGGAACAGACGTTGATTTACTTGAATATGGTCAAATAACAACTGATGATACTGTCAATGCTACAGGTGCTGGTCTGGGTACATATACTGCGTCCATGGCTACAGGAGATATAGTAGTCCAGTTTGTTCCTCATACAGGTATTGCTGCTTCTGTAGATACTTTAAGAGTTTCTATAGCAGATACTGCTTCTGGTAGTACGGGAATTGGTACTCAGTGGATTGGTCATGGAAATCAAGACCTTGCATTTATCGATTCTTCTTATACCAAGATTAATGCATCAGGATCTCCTACAGAGAATCTAATTGCTCAATATGATATCAATAATACTGTAGGTACTAATGATCATAATGGTGCTTATTATATCATCAGTGTAGAGGATATAACAAATGATCGTTATGAGATGTCTGAAGTAATTGTTTTAAATGACAGTTCACAAACTTATATAACTGAGTATGGAAATCTTGCCACTGTTGCAGGACTAGGAACCGTAGGAGCCGCTGTTTCTTCAACGTGGACAAATCTATACTACACACCTAATCCTAGTATTGATGTTCAAGTTCGTGTTTTCCAGATGAGTCTGCAGATTGCTGCGGAAAATGATGCCATTACTTCTGTCCCTGAAATTGATCTTACTAATGCTGCTATTACTGGTGGATATGGTACATACGAAGGAACTGAAATTGATGTTCTAAGGGCATTTAATCTAACTCATGATGGAAGAAATATATTTGCTAGAGAATTTGATGGTAGTGATTCAACAGTAGTTAATCTCACCAAAAATGAAATTACTATTCCAGAGCATTTCTTTGTTACAGGTGAAGAAGTATCTTATGCGTATGATGTTGATAGTGGAAGTGCTATAGGAATTGCAACTACAACTATTACAGGTATTGGAACTACTACTCTTCTTCCTTCTACACTTTATGCTGTTAAAGTTAATGAAACTACTCTCCAGTTTGCTAAGACTGCAGAGGATGCATTAAAGACTAATCCAAGTATATTACATTTAACTTCAGTAGGTGTAGGAGCAGCTCATACTATAATTGCACGTAACCAGAATACGAAATGTTTAATTGGAATTGATAATATAATTCAACAACCAATTGTTTCTACTGCTGTTACTACAGGAATTACCACTCAATTAGGTACTGCTGAAGTAGTATTAAAGGTTGCTGGAGTTACTTCAATCTTTGGTGGAGATTTGGTTAAAGTGAACGAAGAGATAATGAAAGTTAATACGGTTGGATATGGTACAACTAATCATATATTGGTTGATCGTGCATGGATGGGAACTGCTTTAGGAATTCATACGTCAAATTCTATAGTTACTAAAGTTACTGGTAATTATAATATTGTGGATAATACTATTAACTTTGTTACTGCACCTCAGGGGCCTATTCCAATTAGTTCTACTACTAATCCACCTGAGAGTAGAGATTGGGTAGGAATTACCACATTCTCTACTTTCCAAGGAAGAACCTTTATGAGAGGGGCAGCTTCAGATAGTAGTAATAGACCTTACTCAACAAACCAAATTTTTGATGATATATCTGAAGGATTTACAGGGGTAGGTAAAACCTTCACTTTAAAATCTGATGGTTCAAATGCTGTAGGATTCTCTACTAATAATGGAGTCATTCTTGTAAATGGAATATTCCAAGGACCGACTGGTGGGTTATCCACATATCAGGATTATATTTTATCTGAAGGTTCAGGAATTACTACTATCACTTTTACAGGAACTGCAACTTCTTTGGCAAGTGATCCTAATAATTCTAATATTCCTGTGGGTGGTGTAGTTGCATCTGTTGGTTCAACAGGAGGATTTGGATATCAACCTCTCGTTTCTGCTGGTGGAACAGTTATTGTTTCTTCTGCTGGAACGGTTTCCTCTATTAGTATTGGAAATAGTGGTTCAGGTTATAGAGTAGGAGTTCAAACTGTTGTTAATGTTGCGATTCAAACTGGTACAAATGTTCAAACTACCTTAATAGGCATTGGTACTGCTGCAATTACGGATGGCCATATTACTGGAATAGCAATTACAAATAATCAAGTAATTTATGCTCCTAGAGCAATTTATGATGTTGGTTATACCTCTACAACTGGTATCACAACAATTACTACAACGACAGCCCACGGTCTTCTAGTAGGGCAAGAAGTCAAAGTATCAGGAATTGCATTCACATGTGATTATCTCCCTGCTGTGGGCGTTCAGAGTGCCTCTTATGACAGCACTACGGGTATCATGACAGTTACTACATCTACTGCTCATGGTCTTACTACTTCCGCTACAGGTAGTGGTAAGAATGTAGTTCTAAGTGGATTAGCATTTACTTGTGCATTGGACTCTGGTGCTGCTACTCATTCCTATCCACGAACGAGTGATCCTGCCTATGGTGGAACCCCTGTTACTGGAGTTGCTAGTGTTACTCAGTTTACAGTAAATGTTGGTACTTCTACTGTTCCTACATTCTATGCATCTGGTGGTTATGCTCAACCTGCACTTATTGCTCCTAGAGATGAAAGCGGTGCAGCAAGTGGAACTGATCCTGCTGCTAGTGGTTCTTTAGTTTTAACTGTAGGTAATACTACTTCCTTTACTATTAACAGTGGAATTTCCACAAGAGCTCACTTCTATTCTAGAGGAGGAACTGTCAATAGGCAGATGGATGTTATAATTGATGATCCTTTATCCTACACCAATATTCCTTTAGTATACAGTCCTTCGGGAACAACAGGAATTGGAACTCAAGCAACGGTGGATATTGTAGTAGGTCAAGGATCTAGTGTTACTCAGTTTGAAATTAAGAACACTGGTTATGGATATCAAGATGATCAAGTTCTAACTGTTCCTAAGATGGGAACCACAGGTATTCCTACTGATCCTTCACTTACATTTAAAGAATTCCAAATTACTATACAGGATGTAGCTACAGATTCGTTTGCTGGTTGGACATTTGGACAACTAGAAGTTCTTGATAAGATTCAAAGTGAGTTTAATGGAAGTAAGAAAGTATTTACACTTAAGAAGGATGGTTCTCCTGTTACCATTAAAGCACGAGAAGGATCAAATATTGATGTTCAATCAACTATTCTCGTTTTCCTTAATGATACTCTTCAAGTACCTGGTGATGGATATACTCTTACAAATGGAAGTATATTAACATTTGCTGAGGCTCCTAAAGGACGGGAAACAGATGGATCATTTGCAGGTGATACTTGTAAGATTCTCTTCTATAAAGGAAGTGGAGATGTTGATGTTACCTTTAGAGAAATATTAGAGACAGTTAAAGAAGGAGATACTCTTCAAATTGCAGGAGATGCTGATCTTTGTGCTAATTCTATAGAAGAAGATAAAAGATTAGTAAAAGAAATAGTATCTACTGATATTGTTAATACAAATGCCTATACAGGGGTTGGTATTAATGGAGATCCTGATTGTAAGAGAACCGTTACATGGTGTAAGCAATCTACTGATAAGATTATTAATGGTCAAATAGTCAGTAAGAGTCGGGAGGAATTAGAAGCATTGGTCAATCCTACTACATTCATTATTCAGTCGGTGGGAGTAGGTTCAACTGTAGTGTTTGTAGAAAGTGTAAGAACATTCTTTAACCCTAACAATGAAGATCAAACCACTTCTAAGATTCAAAAGATTTCTATAACTTCTCAAGATAATATTGTAGGGGCTTCTGCAACTGCGGTTGTATCTGCGGCTGGTACAATTTCTGCTGTAACAGTAAGTTTGGGTGGAACAGGATATACTGCTGCTCCTAATGTAATCATTGGTACTCCAGTTGGTTTAGGAACAACCACAAGAGCATCTGCTACATCTACTCTTACGGGTGATGCAGTTTCTGCTATAACAGTTACTTCTCCTGGTACGGGATACACTAATACTTCTGTACCAGAAGTTCTTATTGAAGTTCCTAACGTAACCAGAGAAATAAATGATTCTTCTACTTATGAAGGTGATTTTGGAGAAATTGTAGGAGTTGGTACAACATGTGTTGGTGTTGCATCTACAGGTATTGTATTTGACATGTATATTCCTACTAATTCTTTCTTAAGAGATACTGATATAGTAGGAACTGCGGTTACAATTAGTGGTATTCAAACTGGATATTATTTCACCGTTTCTAATAGTAATATTGGAAATGGAGTAACTTCGATCTATCAAAATAGATCAGTTTTAGGAATAGGAACTACTTTCCTTGATAACGTATATGAAGTGGCAGCAGTTTCGGTTGCTCAAACTTCCGTACCTGGAATTGCAAATACATATGTGGCTAGAGTTACAACTAGTGTTTCCAGTTTCAATTCTTTATCAGGAGTGGGTGTGAGTGAATTGTTTGGAAACTTCTCATGGGGAAGAATAACCTTAGGTGGTAGACCTAGTACTGCTGCTACATCGTTTACTGCATATACGCAAAATGGATTTACAGGGATCTCTACTTCGGCAATTGTCAGTAGAGTTGCTCCATTGAAGTCTAAAAATTATTCTGCTTAATAATCTTTGATAAATAAGTAAAAAAACTATCGCAAAATGGCTGCAATTATAACTGATCAACTTCGTATTTTGAATACTAAAGATTTTGTTGCCAGCGTAGCTTCAACAACTAACTCATTTTATACATGGATTGGTTTGCCTAATGCTACGCAGGTTGATTCTGATTGGAATACAACTCCACCTGATCCGAGGGATAGTTTTAATCAGGAGAATGAATATTGGGATACGATGATTGCTTTGAAGAAGTTGGATACGACTGATGTAAAACAAGTAGTAAAGAAAAATACATGGTCATCTGGTATTACCTATGACATGTATAGAAATGATATTACAGCAGAAAATCCCTCTAAACCTTCTAATGCCATTAGTTTATATAATGCAAATTACTTTGTAGTTAATGAAGATTATAAAGTTTATATTTGTCTTCAGAATGGAACGGATCCTGATAACCCAGAAGGAAAAGCATCATTAGATCAACCAACATTTACTGATTTAGAACCAAGGGCAGCAGGAAGTAGTGGTGATGGATATATCTGGAAGTATTTGTATACAATTAAACCTGGTGATATTGTAAAGTTTGACTCTACAGACTTTATGCCTGTTCCTGCAGATTGGGCAACTAATAGTACCGATGCTGCAGTAAGAGATAATGCCGCTACTAGTGGACAACTTAAGATTGTTACTATTACTAATAGAGGTGTTGGATTAGGAACTGCTGACCAAACCTATACAAAGGTTCCTATTAATGGTGATGGTCAAGGTGCAGAAGCAACTGTTGTAATTAATAGTTCGTCAAAAGTGGAATCAGTTACTGTTTCTAAGGGTGGTTCTGGTTATAGTTTTGGAACATTAGATTTAGCAGAAGGGGGAGTTCCTACAGGATCTACTAGTGCAGCTTTTAATGTTATCATTCCTCCCGAAGGTGGACATGGTGCTGACATTTATAGAGAATTGGGGGCAAAAAATGCTCTTTTATATGCTCGAATTGAAAATGATGCAGAGAATCCTGACTTTATAACAGGTCAAGAGTTTGCTCGTGTAGGAGTTGTCCAAAATCCTTCTGCTTATGGATCTAGTTCTAATTTGGAATTAGATAAAGCAAGTGCAGTATATGCTCTACGGTTGACGGGAGCAGGTGCTAGTACGGCTACATTTACTGCTGATGATTTTATTACTCAAACTATAGGAGTGGGATCCACTGCTGTAGGAAGAGTTATTTCTTATGATCAAACAACTGCTGTTCTCAAGTATTGGCAGGACAGATCTACTGCTGGTTTTAACACCAATGGCACTGCAAATACGGATCCTACTTATGGATTCCAAATGGATAGATTTACTGCAAACATTAAATCTGGTGGATCATTTAACATTGTTGGAGGATCTGAAACTCTAGCAATCAATACATCATTCACAGGTCTCTCTACTGTAATAAATAGTAGGACTTATTATCTTGGTCAGTCATTCACTGCAGGTGTGGCTAATCCAGAAGTTAAAAAATACTCTGGAGACATTATATACGTTGATAATAGACCGTCGATCACTAGATCAACAAACCAAAAAGAAGATATCAAAGTCATTTTGCAATTCTAAAGAATTATGTCTCAGGAAACTAACCTAAACGTCGCACCCTACTTTGACGATTTTAATGCAAGTAATGACTATTATAAAGTATTATTCAAACCTGCTTATCCAGTTCAGGCAAGGGAATTAAATAATTTACAATCAATCTTACAAAATCAGATTGAAAAATTTGGGCAGCACTTTTTTAAAGAAGGTGCAAAAGTAGTTCCTGGAAATACATATTATAATAATCAATATCATTCTATCCAGTTAGAACCCTCATATCTAGGGGTTTCTTTATCTAATTATTTGGGTCAATTAGTAGGGGCTAAACTTACTGGAGTTACTTCAGGTGTAACAGCAATTGCAGCACAATGTACACTTGGTAAACATTCTGAAACAGGTAATCCAGCTCTTTATTTAAATTATTTGGGATCAGATTCTACTGATAATTCTGGAGGGGAGTTTCTGGATGGTGAATCTATAACAGCAAATGTAGACATATTGTCTCCTAGCACGGTTATTGCAGCAGGAGAACCATTTGCTAATTTAATAGAATCAGGAGCAAATACAGTTGGATCTTCATTTTCAATAACTGAGGGAATTTATTTTGGTAAAGGACAATTTTTACAAGTAAGAAAAGAAACACTTCTTTTAGATCAGTATTCTAATACTCCCAGTTATAGAATTGGTTTGCAGATTAATGAGCAGGTAATTAATGCAGATATGGATCCTGCCTTGAATGATAATTCAAGAGGATTTAATAATTTTGCTGCTCCTGGAGCTGACAGACTGCGGATTACTACTTCTTTAATTAAAAAAGATTTAGATGATTTTGATGATAATAATTTCGTTGAGTTAGCAAGTGTTACTAATGGTGTCTTAACTTCTAAGACAACAACAAGTGATTATAATATTTTAGAAGACGAATTAGCAAGAAGAACCTATGCGGAATCTGGGGATTATTATGTAAAACCTTTTGGTATTGGGGTAAAAGAATCTTTAAATAATTATCAAGGAAATAATGGTGTATTTAATTCTACTCAGTTAACTTCCAGTGGAGCAGTTCCTTCAGATGATATTGGACTCTATCATGTTTCTCCTGGTAGAGCATTTGTAAAAGGTTATGATGTAGAAGCGTTAGGTTCTACATATATTGATTTCCAAAAACCAAGAACAACTGCAAGTCTAGAAGATCAAGGTATAAACTATAATACTGGTGCAACTTTAAAATTAAACAATGCCTATGGAAGTCCTCAGATAGGTATTGGTAATACTTATGTTTTAAGTCTAAGGGATACACGAGTAGGAAGTGCTGCAACTCTTCCTGCAGGTAAAGAAATTGGATTAGCAAGAGTATATGATTTTGATTTAGAGTCGGCATCTTACTCTAGAACTAATGAAAATACTAATGAATGGGATATTACTCTTTATGATATTCAAACAATAACCGAAATAACTTTAAAGGAACCTATTACATTATCTGTTCCAAGTCATATTAAAGGAAAATATAGTGGTGCAACTGGATTCATAAAATCTCCTGTTGCTGCTGGTGTTGCGGTTACACTTTATGACGTTAAAGGTGATTTTATACAAAATGAAAACTTCATTATAGATGGAGTAGAAAATACTAGAGTTGCCATTGCAGTAACTAATTACGGTATTTCTGATATAAAGTCCGTTTTTGGTAATACAAATGGGCCAGACATGAATACAGTGGGTGCTGCACAGACATTCTCTGCAGATACTCTTCTTGCCCCGATTACTTCAATTGGTGTAGGAACGATTAGTCAAGCTGTATGGAGTTCTGTAAGTGGTACTATTAGTACTATAAGAAGTACAAGTCCTAATTTTCCAGGACAAATAAGAACTGGAAATTTAATTAGATTTAGTGGTACTAATGCAGTTGATCCCGTTCTTACTTCTGTAGTTAGTGTGGGTACAACTCATGTTGTTGTTACAGGAGTTACCACCGTTACTGGAGTATCGGAGGGTAAATTACCAGGATCTGTCACTCAAGTTTCTGATTTGTCTGTGGTTGGAGCAGATCTCCAAAAAGCAAGAGATGTTTCTTTCTATACCAAACTTCCTAAAGACAATATTTCTAATGTAGATTTAACTGATGCATCCTTGGTTATTAGAAAGACTCAAGATGTAAATATTACATCAGGACAACTTTCTGCTACTATTAATTCTGGTACTAATGAGACATTTTTACCATTTACCCCACAGAGATATTTCTTACAGAGAAGTGATGGAACTACAGAAGATTTAACTAGTGATCAAGTTCAAATTAATGCAGCATCTAATCAACTCCAAATTTATGGTTTAGGTGGAAATGATGATGCTGTTTTGGTTACTACCCTCAAAAAACTTAAGCCTAAATCAAAAGTAAAGATTAGAAATAGAGTTAATACCTTATTAGTTGATAAATCTACAAATGATGCATCTGGTATTACTACTTTAACCGAGAATGATGGGTTAACATATGGTAATTATCCTTATGGAACAAGAGTACAGGATGAAGAGATATCTTTAAATGTTCCTGATGTTATAGAATTGTTTAAAGTTTATGAATCTGCCAGCACTTCTGATCCTTCTGCACCAACTTTGACATTAGATTCTCTTACAGGGCCTACAGGAAAAACTGCTGACTTAGTAATAGGAGGAAAAGTCAAAGGAAAAACCACTAATGCATGTGGATTAGTAGCAGAATCTGTAACTAATTCTCAAATTACCTTCCTTCCTCAAAATGATATTAATTTTAAAGAAGGAGAAACAGTTTTATTTGAAGAATCTGGAATTGAAGGAGTTATAACAACTGTTGATTCCTCTAGTTTTGATATTACGTCTAATTTTGAAGGTGAAAATGGTCAAAAAGAAGATTTTTATAATTATTCTATCATTAGAAGAAAATCTGATGCAACCGCACCTAATAAAAAGATAAAAATTTACTTCTCAAATGGATATTATCAGTCAACTGATGATGGAGATGTTACAACAGTAGATTCTTACTCTACTTTTAACTACTCAACTGAAATTCAATCAGTAAATGGGATCCGAAATACTGATTTAATTGATATTCGACCAAGAGTTTCTGATTATACTGTGGAGGCTGATGTTAGATCTCCTCTTGAGTTTCATGGTAGAACATTTAATGCGTCAGGAAACTCTGCTGCAAATATTTTAGCGTCTGATGAGACTATTGTAACTGATTTTTCATGGTATCTTGGAAGAATTGATTCCATTTATCTTACTAAAGATGGTGAATTCCAAGTTAAAACAGGAGTTCCTTCTGAAAAACCAGAAGAACCTCTAACAGTTGATGATGCAATAAAGATTGCCGTTGCATCTTTACCTGCTTATCTTTATAATACTGCAGATGTATCTCTTAATTTCTTACAATATAAGAGATACACAATGTCAGATATTGGCAGACTTGAAAGTAGGATTAAAAATCTTGAATATTATACTACTCTTTCATTATTGGAAGTTAATACTGCTAGTCTCTTCCTCCCTGATCAAAATGGAATAAACAGATTTAAGTCAGGATTCTTTGTTGATAACTTTACTTCATTCCTTTCTCAATCAAATCTTATTGAATATAAGAATAGTATTGACTTACTTTACAATGAATTAAGACCTAAGCATTATACTACTTCAGTAGATTTAATGATGGGCCCTGTGGAGAATGTACAAGCCAATACAGATTTAGCATTTGCTGCACCTCAAGGAACTAATATCCAAAAGACAGGAGATATTGTAAGTCTAAGTTATAATGAAGTAGAGTGGTTGAAGCAAGTTAATGCAACCAGAACTGAAAGTGTAACACCTTTTATTATAGCTTCTTGGAGAGGAAGTATCGAACTTACTCCAGCATCTGATAACTGGGTTGATACTGCACGACTTGATGCTAATATTATTAATGTGGAAGGAGACTTTACACAACAAATTCAAGATTTAACAGAAAGATTTGGAGGAGATCCTCAAGAAGGATTCGGTTCTGTAATCTGGAATTCTTGGGAAGAAATTTGGACTGGAGTAAATCAAAATCCTGCACCTCCCACTATTCAAACTCGTAGACAATGGCAAGGAAATCAATTAGTTGAAACTACATTTACAGTTACCGATGAAATCCGTAGAGGTACAAGAAGAGTTGTTACAGAAACATTTGATAGAACTTCTCAAGGAGACAGACTCGTAAGTAGGGCTTTAATTGCCTCTATGAGATCAAGAAATATTCAGTTTGTAGGAAGTAGAGTTAAACCTTCTACACGGCATTATGCTTTCTTAGATGGAAGAGATGTAACTGCGTATTGCGTTCCTAAATTATTGGAAATCTCAATGGTTTCTGGAACTTTCCAAATAGGGGAAATGGTTACAGGAACTACCAGACCATTAGGGGTATTACCTATCACTAATACGGATGCTCGCCCTTCCATTAGGTTTAGAGTTGCTCAGTCCAATCATCTTTCAGGTCCATATAATGCTGCGACTAGAACTTATGGTCAAAGTCCTTATGGATCTAATATGGTTCCACCTACTTATTCCACCACTTCTACTACATTAAATGTAGATACCTTCTCTTTATCAAATGAACCTCAAGGAACATATTGGGGATGGATAGAGCAAGATATGATATTGGTGGGAGGTACTAGTGGAGCAATGGCTACTATTTCTAATGTCCGATTAATATCCGATGTAGGAGCAAACCTACTAGGAAGTCTCTTTATTCCTAATCCTAATATATCTAATAATCCAAAATTTGAAACAGGAAGTAAGACATTCTCATTAATTAATAGTGCTGGTAATGATAGAAATAATGCAACAAGTATTTCTGATCAACTTTTTGATTCTACAGGTATCTTAGATACAGTTCAGGAAGATATTGTTTCTGTAAGAAATGCAAGTATTGCAGTCTCAGATCTGATTGATAATAGAACTGTAACAAATCAACTTGATAGAAGAGTTATAGCAACCAATGCAGATCCTTTAGCACAGTCATTCTTTGTTAATGATTCTACAGGTATTTTCTTAACTAGTTGTGAAGTATTCTTTGCGACTACGGATGAAGCTGATTTACCTGTTACTCTTCAAATAAGAACAATGCAAAATGGATTACCTACCACAAAGGTAATTCCATTCTCTGAAGTTGATATATCTCCATCTGATATAACAATTTCAAATGATGGATCTATTGGTACAACATTTACATTTAAATCTCCTGTTTACTTAGAGGGTGGTATTGAATATTGCATGGTTCTTCTTTCTGATTCTGCTCAATATTCTGTCTTTATCTCAAGAGTGGGTGAGGTTGATTTACTAACACAAACATTTGTATCTCAACAACCAACTTTAGGATCTTTATTTAAGTCACAGAACGCTTCTACATGGGAACCAAGTCAGTGGGAAGATCTTAAGTATAATCTTTATAGAGCAGATTTTGCTGCTACTGGATCAATAGAACTCTATAATCCACAATTGGATGAAGGTAACCAACAAATTGCTCATCTACTTTCCAATCCATTACAGTTAACAGGAAGAAAGATTAAAGTGGGAATTGGATCTACCTTAAATGATACTGATCTCACAGTTGGAAATACTGTTCTTCAACATGGAAGTAGTGCAACAGGTATTTATGTGGGTAATGCAGGTATTGCCACAGGAACTTTAAATATTATTAATGCAGGTATTGGATACACTCCATTAACAGGTACTTATCAATTCGATCAGGTTCCTCTTACTAATGTAACCGCTGCAGGAAATGATGCTGTAGCAGATATTACTATTACTAATGGAGTAGCAGTAGCTGCAACTATTTCTTCCTTTGTGGTGGGATCTGGGGGTACAGGATATGTACCTGGTGATGTTCTAGGAATAGGAACTATTGGTAATAATTCATTAGGATTAAATGCTAGACTTTCACTTGTTTCTATTGCAAATACTTCACAGTTAATTTTGGATAATGTTCAAGGTGATTTCTTAACAGGAACTGGAAATACGGTTAAGTATATTAATAGCACAGGTCTTACAACTGATCTTAATGGTGCTAATAATGCTGGTGGAAATGTAGTAATTGAGGATATTGAAGTAGTTAATAGTGGATTGAATATAGTTGTTAATCATAAAAATCATGGAATGTATTTCACTGATAACTATGTGACTGTTTCTGAGGTACAGAGTGACTTAATTCCTACAAAACTTGTTAGTGATCTGACAACAACAGAAACTGGAAATATAGAAGTAGATAGTGCGACTAACTTTGATCAGTTTGAAAATGTAGGGGTAGGAACTACTAATTATGGTTATTTGAAGATTGGAGAAGAAATTCTTTCTTATGAAAGTGCGGAGGGAACTACTATTGGTATTACTTCCAGATCTATTGATTCTACAACTACTAAGAACTATCTTGCTGGTACTCCAGTTTACAAATATGAACTGGGTGGTGTTTCCTTAAGAAGAATTAATAAAACTCACTACTTAGGAAACGTATCTATTGCTAATTCCATTACCTTTGATTCTTACAATATTAAATTGGATATGGGTTCAAGTGGTCTTGGAAGATCTACTGGAGAAAGTTTCCCTATCCTTTACATGGGTCAAACTAAGTCAGCTGGTGGAGACAATGTAACTGCTACTCAGAATATTCCTTTTGAAATTATCAATCCACAAATTCAAAATCTTACATTACCTGGAACTGATCTTACCTCTGATGTAAGGACTGTAACTGGTGCAAGTCTAGATGGAAATGAAATTCCATATGTTGATAAAGGATTTGAAGGAATTTCTATTGGACAAAATAACTATATGTCTTCTCCTCGTATTGTAGCTTCCAATATTAATCAAACCAATAATTTAACTACTTTACCTGGTAATAAATCTTTGAATATGAGAGTTAATTTAACCACCACGGATTCTAAATTATCTCCACTCATTGATACTCAAAGAATGAGTGTTATCTTTACTTCTAACCGAGTTAATGCACCAATTTCAAATTATGTAACTGATAATAGAGTGAACAGTGCTTTTGAGGATCCAAATGCTTTCCAATATCTTTCTAAAGAGTTTCAATTGGAAAATTCTGCTACGAGCATAAAGATTATTGCTGATGCTTATATCAATACTGATGCTGATATCAGAGCATTTTATGCCATTAGCAATTCTGGTGGATCGGATCCTGTTTATATACCTTTCCCAGGTTATGATAATCTTGATAATAAGGGTCAGATAATTGATGTGGCTGATAATGATGGAAGATCAGATACATTTGTATTCCCATCTACCAATGAAGAAATTCTAACACCTAGCAATGAATTTAAAGAATATGGTTTTACAGCGACTGATATCCCATCTTTCAAGTTTTATAGAATCAAAATAGTGATGACCTCAACAAGTCAGTCTTATCCTCCTCGCATGAGGAATTTAAGAGTCCTCGCACTTGCATAAGATGACTTATTTGAAAGTGGAGGGACATGGTGAATTGTATAGAGATTCTACAAGTAATTCTATTGTAAATCGAAATACAACTGATTATAATACTTATATGTCTCAGAAAAAAATGAGAACTTCTAAAAATCAAAAGGTTGATACTATGGAGCAAGACCTTGCTCATTTGAAAAATGAAATTAATGAAATTAAATCTTTACTTAAGGACTTAGTAAATGGCTAATCAAAATATAACATTTGATATCGAGTCAGGAACTCCCTATGAGTCAAATTTGACTATTAATGGGGGTGCTAATTTTAGTAATATCTTTACGGTA
>VTLG01011272.1_pt1 | contig 28383 bp, 45 predicted proteins | sample 4694571 | NCBI WGS metagenome assembly VTLG01 (sample SAMN12604809, study PRJNA352737) | marine metagenome | biome: ENVO:00000447; feature: ENVO:00000209|ENVO:00000569|ENVO:01000036; material: ENVO:00002151; isolation source: viral sequences binned using virsorter ...
AACCTTTAGGAGATATAAATTTCTTGGAACCAAAGAAACAAGCAAGTTTATTTGGTGAAACATTTGATGAAGAATTCGCAGATGAGTGCGAAGGACTGTGTGGAGTATAGTGGCTAAAGTAGGACTAGCTAAACACAGAGGAAGAAGAAAACTTGGTAGGAAGAAAAGAAAAAAACGTTCTGCTAAGTGGCGTAATCGTAAAACCGGAAGGAAAGGGTAATGAAAGAAAGTATTGAAAAAAGAAAAAAAGATCTACAAAAGCAACATGAGGATCTTATTGCAAAAATAAAACAAGGAAAAGAAGCTATTGCTAATATGGAAGCAACTTTAATGGGTGTTAAAGGTGCGATTGCACAGGTAGATTGGACATTAGATCTATTTAAAGAGAAAAAAAATGACTGAAGACTTTTATGATCACATGAAAAAAGAGCAAGAGCTCTTAGATTTAAGCTATCGTGAGTCATTACGCCAGAAAGCGGAAAGAATGGCTGTTTGGGACCCTCAAGATAAAATGGCTAAAAATAGCCAAATAAAAACGCTCATAATTGCCCGGTATCAGGCTTTTAAGGCATGGGTGGTAGGATTCATCCCGGGATTTTAATGGAAAAACACGTTTTACAGTGGTTTTGGGGTCATGATCATTTAAATAACAAAGTTAAGGGGTGGTACTATGGACCACGTCTTGATTGGATGAAATTAGTGAAAGAAAAAAAGAGTGATAAAAGAAAAATTAGAAAGATATCTAAAAATACTGAGTAATATAAAAGATGCACAAGATAAATTTATGTGGATTATGGATTTTGGAAAAAATTCCAGATCTGTCGACGATTCACTTAAAGTTAGAGACTTTGAGGTTCGAGGTTGCCAGAGCCAAACATGGTTGGTCCCGCATTTTATTGAAGATAAAATTTATTTTAGTGCTGATTCAGCTGCACTTATATCGAAAGGCATGGTTTGTATCATTGCGGATGTGTATAGTGGATCTTCGGCCCAGGCTATTAAAGAATTTGACCAAAAAGAATTTGAAAAAATGAATCTTAGTTCATTGTTAACACCAGGACGAAACAATGGTGTTCACAGCATGCTACAAAAAATTAAATTTTATGCTAAAGGAAGTAAGGAAAATCAAACAAAAATGGCCAGCTAAAGTAGGCTATTCTAAAGTGGGTGATGGACCTTGGTATGAAGTTTGGAATGATGGGAGCTTTCGCCCCACATTATGGACTAGGATAATGTTCCTATTATCCAAAGGGTACCAAAACAAATATAAGCTATAGTTATTGGTTCCATTTTTCTTTTGCTCTCAGAGACCATCTTTCAAATGCTTCTTTACTTATCTTTTTCTTTACCATTGTAGCACCTTCCGGTATTTCATTATAGAGGGCAATTACTTCACCATCTTTTATTTCTACAATACCTGGACCACAAAAAGCATCTTTAACAAATTCTGTCTTCTTTTTCTTCATTAATCTTACTTCTTTCATGCATGCAGATAATGATTCCATAGGAATATACTGTGTCATTTGAGTTTTTTGGTCATTCATATTCCCAAAAACGAACATAAGGATCACGCTAATAATTTCCATTTCCGTTAGCCTCCCTTAATTTGTCCTTGAGTTTCTCCGTGTCGTTAAGTAATCGCTCTATATCCTGCTGTGCTCTCTTAATATTTACGGTATTTGACATCATTGATTCCATATCAGCCATCATAGCCTCTAATTGAGAACTAAGAAACTCGATTAAAAGGTCCTGCTGAGCATCCGCGGGCAGGGACCCTAATTCACCTCTTGGCCATTTTATGCGGAATTCCGTGTTTTTTGTGAGATCTGCTTCAGATAGTGTAACACGAGTCTCGAGCCGATTCAGGCGCTCCTGGATCCCAAAAAAGGCCCAAACGCCAATGCAAACAGCGGCTACGATCGAGATTAAATTTCTCGCAGGCATGCTGATGCTGGTTGAATCTGAAAGTTTCATAGTACCCACCATATAAATAGTATCACTGCTATAACTCCTATAGCTATTATTAATTTATCAAATTTATCAAACAAAGGCCCATTCATTACATTGCTCCTAAAGGATTTTCTAGGGCTGTTTTAATTCTTTTGTCCATTTTTTCCTCTAATTCTTTTTGTGCTTGTTTTATTCTATCTTCTAGTTTTTTCATATCATCTTCAAGTGTATCAATAGTAACTTTCAAATCTTTTGCATTATCTCTTGCGTCTTCTTTTACTTGTTGTTCTACATCATTAACAATTGATTCAACTCTACGCACGTCAGTACGTAAATCATTTTTTAGTTCATTAGCTACATCCGATACTAATCTGATTTCTTGCATCATCATTTCCATTTCAGACATAATCATATCAACTTCTGTTTGCACTAAAGCAATATCTTTTTTCATTTGCTCTTCAGTAACAGCCAATTTTTTGTCAAATCCTGATAAATCAGGAGCAACATACGTTTGTATCTGTTCTTTCATATCGAGGTAATCTTTATAAAATTCAAAGCCACCCCATAAAGCACCACCTGCTGTGGTTAGTGCTGTTAAGATTACAAATATTTTACCGCCTCTAAATTTTATACCACCTACTTCTACTTCTGCCATTGAGAATCCACCATGTCATTCATTAATCCATCACTTCCTGCAAATAACAAATAAGCTGCAACGTTATTATCAGATATTGTTGTATCAGGTAATGACAAGTCTGTAAAGAACCCAGCACGGTCACTTAGTGCCTGCTGGGTCTCAAAAAATGTCTTTGTATTACCAAGGACTTGCATAACTATAAGGGTTTTTGTTTGATTTACTGAGTCATATTTACCCTTATCTCCCATTTTTTTAACAATTTTTTTAGCAGCTTTCTCCTTTTGTTGCTGCTTTTTTATTTCTTTCTTGGGCTCAGCCTTATCTTTTGGTTTATCCATATCGTCTTCGCTTCCTTCATCCTCAGAAGCCTCTGATGCGCTTTCTTCAGGTTCTGGCTCCTCTGCCACTTCTTCTGCAGGCTCCTCAGTAGTTTCTTCAACAGGTTCATCATTTGTTTCCTCCATCTCTGGTTCAGCTTCTGGTTCAGTCACAGGTTCTTCCATTTCTGGTTCTGCGTCAGGAGCTGGTTCGGGTTCCATCTCTGGTTCTGGCATCTCCACATCTAATTCTGCCATCTCCATTTCTGGCTCCGGCATGTCCATATCAGGCATGTCGAAATCCATTTCCATTTCCATTTCTAATTCCATTTCAAATTCCATAGTGGCCATTTCCATTTCCATTTCAGGCATGTCCATTTCAAAATCCATCTCGAAGTCTATTTCAAATTCCATTTCCATTTCTACAGTTTCATAAGACATTTCCATATTTGGTTCATCAAATTCTGGTTCAAAATACATATCTTCACCTGGTGCATCCACCACGTCATTGTGCTCAAATATATTTTCAACAATATCAATTACTTCCGTTTCTGTACTACCACCATAAGATACCCACATTTCAACGTTAAGTATATGTTCTGTGACAATCGTATTTACGACGTTGTATAATACATTTACGGTTACATCATCAAAGAGCGGTCCAATGGCGAGATTGATATCACGTCCACCTACCTCCACAATTATTTTTGTAATAGATCCCGCAAAATCCCATCCACCTGTGTATTGTTGAAATCCACTTGCAACACCGGATTCCGATAAGATGTCAGTGCCTTGAAATATATTTGTATTACCATTACGTCCTGTAATGTGCATGTAGATACGATCTTGTGCGTCACGTTTATCTACTTTAATTGTATAATTTGTTCTCCCTCCGTTCTCTATATCTAATTCTGAAATATCAATCGTGTTAATAAATGTTGTGCCCATTCCTGATACACCCATTGTTGATGTACTATTACCACTACCTGTTATTTGTGCACATTTATCGGTACCTAAATTATAGCAGCTGTTGCCGGACGGCATGTTTGCTGGACCTTGGCCACCCCAGTCAATGTCCATATCACCTTCATATTTTGATGTAACATAATCATTATCACCATCTAAAATGTCCCCTGAATCAGGGTTTGTTGTTGTTACTGTTGTGGTTGTAGTTGTAGTTTCTGTTGTGACTGTGTAGCCATCAGCCTCATATTCAATTGTTTCAACTTCGTCTACAACAATTGTTTCTTCAACACCTGGAGTACATAATCCTGTTGCGGTAACAGGACATTCTGCTCTAAGGGAAGAAGGCCACGATGCCAGAATGCATAGCCATACCAAGTAAAATAAATTTCGCAAGTTTTTGTCCATCCGTTAATCCAGTTGTTTGTTTTGCTTTTTGTTCAATTTCTATTTTCTTAAATACTAATGATCCTTCAGGGACCATGTCAGGGTTTTCTGTCCATCCTTTTTTTGCATCTTCTCCTATTGCACCCATGTAAGGACAATATGTCCCTGCCATATGCATGGCGTCGAATACACGTGGATCAGCACACAATGTTGAAACGGCAGCTACCTTCATGCCCATTGAGTATAAAGATCTCGATAATTTTATTCTTTCACAATTTTCATCAGTGATTGTAATTCCCGACGCAATCCCTAAAATCTGAGTTTGTACAGCTGTGCTTGCAGCTGTCTTACATATATCTGAGTTATTAACAACGACACTTGGTGCGTTGGCTGTTGGTACTGATTTGTCAGTCACCACTGTGCTTGATACTGTGTTAGTATCAGCTGCTAAAATAGGTTTGGCGTATACTGCTATTATTATAAGTACTGTAAGTAGTACTAAATTTCTAAACCATAATCTCATTTATATCCCCAATGATGAATTACTATAATTCATACCTTTTACAGGAAATGCTTCAAAAGGTAAACAAAATGAGTCAATGACTACCCTTCCTTTGTATTCTTCCGCTTTTGATTCGTAATTATTATGATATCCAGCTCGCGCCAACATACATTCTTCTTCTGTTGGAAATATGTATCCTTGGTATTTAACGGATGGCATATTTGGTGCTGATATTAGCATCAATAAAAACCATATTTTAATCATTTTTGTTCCTTGAGCTCATAAAAAAAGCTCGTATCATCACCAGCTGTCCATTTAGTTTTATTTTCAACTGAATAATATTCTGTTGATACTTTGAAATCTGGTTGTAGTGTTTTTGCAGGGGTTAAAGATTTGTCGTAAAATAATACTCTGTTATTAGGTTGGGCAGCAAAGTGCCCATTATCTAATTCTAGTATATTAAACGATTTGTGCTCCTCTGGGACCTCTGAATAATTAGTATTTAGGATGTTTGTATCCGCATGGCAACTATCAATCGTAAATAAGTATTCACCATAATACCATTTCTTTGATGGTGCAAGATATTTACAACGCACACCAGCAAGTGATTTTTTTTCTATTACAGTTATGTAATAGCTAAATGCATCCCAAAGTTCTAGTTCTTCTAATTCTAAATTAAGCTTAATATCAGGAGAATTAACAAAAGCGCTGATAGGGAGCTTATCATATAAAGCACCATATTCCGGCAAATACGTTTCAAAGTAAAGTGCTCTACCTTCAATTGACTTAACAGTAATCCAAACACCTTCTATTAGTTCTCCATGTCCTTTTTGATGATCATATAAATATTCTTTTTTAACGTATACTTTTAACGGAGGTAGGTTAGCTACCAAAAATGACATTATTTCTTTTTCTTAGCTTTTAGCTTTTTTCTTGTTGCTCTCATTTCACCTGTAAGGCCTTTAAATCCACGTTTATCATAAATTGTATAAGATTTAACTGGTCTTGGACCTTCTCCAAAAGGTTTATCAGATGGTTCTTTTTTACTCAACATTTTGTTGACAGCAGATTTAGAATAGCTCTGCTTGGCTAATGTAGGATGTTTTTTTAATATATCCCATTCTTTACCTTGTTTTATTTTTTTTGCTATACCTTTTCCACGCTTAGCTATTCCAAAGATACCCATTTTTATTTCTTTTTAGGTTTAATTGATTTTTTTGGTCCACCTGCTGGTCCAGTTCCTTGTTTCTTTTTCATTTTATCATAATATGCATCAAGGCCGCCTGCTTTTTCTACATCTTTTTCAAATTTTTTAATTTGACTTCTAGCTGCAAGTCCTACACCAACTGCGCCAGCACCAAGTGCAACCATTCCTTTACCACCGTGAACACCTTTAAGTTTATTAAGTTTTTTTAATTTTGATACTACTCCACCAATAGATTTTTTAGGTCTTACGTGTGAACCATCAGGATTAATTCGTCCAACCCATTTTTTTCCTTTAGGAATTGGAGTCAAAGGAGCTGGTGTCATTAATCTTCTTTGTATAGCAGCTTTACTTTCTTTAATTAATCTTTTTGCTTTTTTTATTGTTTGATCACGATCTGCTTTTTGTGATGCTTTCTTAAATGTTTCTAATCTTTTTTTAGGATCAATTCCTTTTGCTTTTTTAGATTTTTTTAGTAAACCAAATCCACGTTTAGCTGCTCCAAATATACCCATTATTTAACTCCTCTTAATATTTTACGTCTTTCTTTAAATTTAGAGTCTAATTTATCTATTTTTTTATCTCTTAATTTTCTACGTCTTTCTAAAAAAGCACCTTCTTTTGTGTGTTTTCTAGTTTTTTTGAGCATACCAAATCCACGTTTTGCTAAACCAAATATACCCATTTTATTTCCCCCTGAAATATGTTTTTTCAGGATGATATATTAACCATTTCTTTATCCTTGTCCATATAATTCTTATTTGTTGTGTCATGTAGCCTTAAAATGGGACCTCCCTGCAACGAATGTGCAGGAAAGTCCACCGAGATGAAATGAAGTTGAGAACTTTATAAGTACATTATTCACAGAAAATATGCAAGAAAAAAATGCTTGACACGATTTCCAGCATTTTAGGGTTAAATAAATGTTCCTATTGACAGCATTTGTCCTTGTTTTGTTCATAATGATGTGGTATAATATGGTCATACAAAAGAAGAGTATATCAATTGCAATTGATGTATCCTCCTGGCTGAACAACAATAACAAAGTTGTAAAGCATGCGACACCGATCACAATGTCCGAATGGATTAGGGGTTGGAGTTTCAGTTCCGAAGTACTCGTTAAGTTTGAAAGCTTGATTTGTCGGGAAAAGGTTGAGGGTGACCACAAGATAGTCCCTCGGAGGCTTTTGTACTGAGATTGAGATGTTTGAGAAATTATTAGATATGTTAAGTATTAAGAAATTTGAAGAGTGGCTTACTAAATCCAGGAAGGGTGATAAGGTTACCTATTACCGTGGATATATTATGGCACCACACCTGCAGAAGTTTTCACCTACAACAGATGAGAGACGTGTTAATAGTTTAAAGAAACGTGTACAACACGCTTATCATAGTAATATCATTACCCTTGTACAAAGAAGACACGGTGATTTGGATTATGAATATATAGCAGTGAGGATATAGTGTGGGATATGTTTTGGTTTTTTATGATTCCATTAAAATTATTTATTGCTTTTTATATAGCATACGTAGTTACATCTCATTTACTTAAAATTTTTGGATTAATATGACAGACACAATTAAAAAAAGACCTTATCTTGCATTTGATGCATGGGTGATGGAAGCTTATGAAGAAATGTGGGAAGAGCAAGGTGAAGAACAAGAAGAACCAACGGAGGATGCGGTATGACTACGCCGGAAGAAAAAAAATATAAAGAAGAGCGTGATAAATTAAGAAAAGAAGAACCACGTAAATGGGATCATATACAAAAAGAGCGTGATAAAATACGCGAGAAGAAAATGTCCCAGGCACTAGCTGATGCAGAAGCAATAAAAGATTTAGATTATAGCCCACCAACAGTAACATTTGAACAACCACCGGAGGGTACTGAAATTGGTGGTATGAAATCATTTCATGTTGAAAAAGGTGAAGAGAAAAACACATATGAGATTACAACTAAGCGTGAAATAACATTTCAATATATGATTCGTGCTAAGAATGAAGAAGACGCAATGATTCGCACACTTGGATTTGTTAGCAAGGATGGTAGTGGTCAACGTGAGGATGTTAAACGTCCAATGTATTCAAGTAAACCTTTTATTCGTGAGTGGATAGATAAAATAAAGAAGGTTGGATGAGCGAAAATTTAGAATTAAAATATGATATATATCAACCATTTGGACCGAGTGTATTAAAAACAACATTACCTCGAAGTTTTATTAATTTATTAAATGATGAAGCTGATCGTATATTACATGATGAAAAATTAAGTAAAGAGCATGACTGGTCACATAATTTGGCAGGCAATGTCAAGAAAGAAGTTGCAATTGACCAGAATAAGATTCCAAACTTTCCAGAGTTTATGATTACAATGGCAAAGCAGTATTATAAGCATACAATTGAGAAGGATCCCATTGAAGGTAGTAAAGTTGGATTTCGTGTGTGGGTTGTATCACAATACGCGGGTGATTTTAATCCAATGCATATTCATGATGCTAATTTATCCGGTGTGGCTTTTTTAAAGATCCCACCAGGATTTGATGCAGAGTACGCAAAAGAAGATCATCATCCAACAGCTGGGTGTTTAGAATTTCTTGGATCCATACCCAATCATTTTGCACGGCATAGTTATATTGCCAAGCCACAAGTTGGTGATTTTTATTTGTTTCCTTCATGGCTTACACACCAGGTGTATCCATTTAGGTCAGAAGGTGAGCGACGTTCGCTTGCATTTAATATACACTTTACAATGGATAAGCCAATAAAAGGTGTAAACGTTTAGAAATATATCTAGAAAGGATGTATAATGAGTAAAGAGATTAGAAAAACTAAAAATTATGATCAATTCATTTTTATGGATGATAATAGAAAAATTAATCCTACCAAAGTGGAAAGATTAAAAAAATCAATGACAAAAAATGGATTTATTCCAGTGCCAATTGTTGTCAACAACAGGAATGAAGTCATTGATGGGCAACATCGTTTGGAAGCAGCTAAAAGTTTAAATTTAGCATTACATTATTTTTCAGCAGGAGGAATGGGTATCGAAGAGACACGTGTCCTCAATCAAAATGGCACACCATGGAAAAACAAGGAACATCTTCACACCTACATGGTAAGAGAAGAAAAGGAATATCCTAATTCTTATTGGGATCAACCCTACCATCAGTTTTTTCATATTCAAAAAACGTACAAGCTTCACTTTCAAATTATACTCACATTAATTGGAGTGCATGATTTTAACGTTGGTGGTGAACTTTTTAAAGAGGGAAGATTAAAGATAAATAATTTTTCCAAACTTGAAAAAGACGCAAAATACCTTCATTCAATGAAAGATTATCATGAGTGGTGGAGAAATCGCCCTTTTATGGCAGCTATGTGTGTTGTTATGTCACAACGTGCTTTTAATCGCGATAGATGGATTAGAAAAGTATCCCTTAACCGCGCGAAATTATATCGTTGTACTAATAAAACTGATTATATAGGACGCATAGAATGGGTCTATAATTGGAACGATCGCAACAAAGTTACTTTTAAGAGAACAATATGATAAAAGAAGTTGCAGCAGCTGGTAAGAAAATTTATGATATTCTTATTAAGGCTGAAGATGAGATGTGGGACTTTAATGAAGTTGTCAATGAATTACAGGTGAATGTTAAAATACACGGTGTGACATTTCCTACATTAATGCTAATAGAGATTATAGATAAATTTGTAGAGGATAAATCAAAACGTGAAAATAGAACACCTGATGAACGTCATGTACAGGAGGGATTTGATCGTGTCAGTGCGAAATGGATGGGTAAAACACATTAAATGGATATTAATTCTATTCCAATGGTGCGTATCACCTGGATGGATGCGCTAGACGGTGATACTGGATGGCAGGATCTTGAGACAATGCTCAAGGGTGAACTTGCTACTTGCATGGATGTGGGTTGGATGATTAAGAATAATGATAAATGTGTTGTTATTATGGGCTCGTGGTGCACGGACCCGGATGATAAACATGGAGGAAGATATATTACCGTACCAAAAGGGTGGGTAAAGAAAATTGAATATTTGAGTGTAGGACATGCCGACGTACGAAATTAATTTATGGGATAATAAACGTGTCATCCAAAAGGTGGTACAAGAGTTTGAGAATGAAGAGAAGGTGCAAGCGTATATCAAGGAACATTTTGACACGCAGCCAGATCCAGAGTATCCTGCACTTGATCCAGAACGTGGATATGTACGTCCTAAATCAGATAGATATATCATTACGTTTGCGAAAGTTCACACCTATGTAAAGAAAAAAGGACCATCTAGAATAGAATTGACAGAGAAGGAAAAGGAATTACAAGAAACATTAGAGAAATCTATAACCAAAGAAGCAATTGACGAATGGGGTCATAATGAGATGATGCGTCAAGTGCGAAAAGACTATTGGAGTAACCCAAATGCCAAAGGGCTCGAAGATAAAAGATAAACAAGGACTAACACCGCGTCAAATGGAGGTGTATAATATCATTAAGGATTACATTAATGAGAATAATTTTGCCCCGTCGTATGAAGAGATAAAACAGCTTATGGGCTCGAGGTCCAAGGCCCATGTGCATGCATTTGTACATCAATTAATCAATAGAGGATGGATAGGAAGAGGAAATGGCAGAAATCGGTCAATTTATATTTTGTAATGTGGCGTCTATAGTGATATATTTGCTCAAATGTTTTTTTTATTTTGTTACCGGGGAACAAACTGGTGCCACAGTGACACAATTGATGATTAATACATATAAATCAATGATTTATTATGTGTCACCTATGTGTCACTACTCTAGACAACGCAAGGCACTTTTTTGTTTTTTAGAAAATAAAATGAGTAAATATACACATATATCAAGGAGTTATCCATGGTAGATAAGAGATTAAGTGGTGCCACAAGTGGTGCCACAAATATGGCAAAAAGATATCCAATACGTGATGATGGATTGACAGATAAACAACGTGTGTTTGTTAAGATATATGCTGAGAATGAAGGAAGATTAACTCCAACAGAATGTGCAAGACAAGCTGGATATAAAGAGGATCGAGCTAATACGACAGCATCTGAATTATTGAATGGTAAAAGATTCCCAAAAGTTGTAGAAGCTGTAATTAAGCGAAGAGCTGAAATAGAAAAAACACACGAGGTTAAATTAAATAAGCATGTACAGGAGTTGGCAAGATTGCGTGAGAAGTCTTTGTCTGAAAAGTCTTATTCTGCTGCTGTTAATGCTGAGCGCTTGCGTGGACAAGCCGCAGGACTGTACATTGATCGCAAAGAAATCAGAACTGGAAGTATCGATAGTATGTCCCGTGAGGACGTTTTAAAACAATTAAAAGAGTTAGGATTAACAGGTGAATTTAAAAAAGAAGGAAATAAAACTGTCCTTTCGGTCGAAGAGAAATCCGATGGCGAAGGACCTAAAGACATCACCGAAGTATCATCAGAGAGTGGTGAAGGATAGGAAAAAGTATGACCGCAAAGACAGAAACAAATTTCTGGAAGACTTTAAAGACATACTTAAACGATGGTGAATATGTTGTCTCTCGCTTGGAGAGCTACGTCACGCCAGGATTCCCAGATTGTTTAATATTTCACAAAGACACAGGTTTCTTTACACTTGAGTTAAAGGTCGTCAATAGTAGTAATAGAGTTGCTCTATCACCCTTCCAAATTGCATGGAACATGAAGCATGCAATAGCTGGAGCCCCATCTTATATCCTGGTTAGCCTGCCTGTCAGCGGCGAGGTCAAATTGTTTCATGGCTGCAAAACCAAGGACCTGGGCCAAAGTACCGTGGATCTAGTGACCGGGTTATACCGTGGAAGGCTCGAGGACCTAGATCTATGTCAAGTACTTTCAAACTCCCAAACTCCCCATACATAAATTTCTTGTGGATAACCTGTGGATAAGTTTCTAGTCACCGGGCGCCCGGCGCCCGCGGGACAAACTTGTCAAGCTTAAACTCCCAAAACCCTTATTTTCCGCCAAAAATTCCTTGACGCCTTCCCTGAATTAGCCCGGGCCCTTCACCAGGCAGCTGAGATGCAAGTTCCAAACTCCCAAACTCCCCAATGTTTCTCCCACTTTTCCAAGGATCTTGTTCCTGCAGCTCCACGCACCGGGCGCGCCGGGAGTTCCCGATCAGAGCGTGTTCATACCAGTTGGGTAGATGTCCAAGTTCCGTGAAGCATGAAAAGTTATCCACAATTAATTTAAACTAGTTGTAGATTTCGTGATTCGGAAATGTTATAATGTATACATTGATTAGCCAATAGTTAGATAACTAATCAACAACCGAGGATACAACTAACGAAGTGTCCTCATAGAATTAGAATGGAGTTACTATGGATAAAGATTTAATTCATGTCTTGGAAAAGATTGCCAATGGCATTGAAGAAAGCAACGATATATTAAATAGGATTGCGACTCATTATGATGGGGTTGTTCCCGTTATGACACGCAATGCTAAACGTGTGGAAGAAGCACATGTTGAATCAGAAAATCAAGGCTCTTTATTGGATAACTTATATCCTTGGAGAACAAAAGAACAAGAAAATTAAACCATAGGTTTGGGGAGCTAAAACTCCCCAAACTCCCTTGTGGATAAACTGTGGATAACCTGTGGATAAGTCGCGCCCGGGGAACCAGGGCCCAGTGCGCCCGCTGCCTCAAACTCCCAAACTCCCTTTCGTATAAAACCTAAGGTTTCTGGGATTTTTGGTGGGCTGCTTCAGGCACCGGGCGCCCGCTGGTACTTCCGTGCTTCCTTCGGAATAAAATGGCAGATTTGTTGATGTCCCGGGTTGACAATTGGCGTTCCAGGATCTATAAACGCAGATGCAGCTCACGCTGCAGGTTGGGAAGAAAGAGAGATGAATGGATTACTTATTAATGATAATACCCTTGAAAATAGCCATTATTATATGGGTGATGTGGTACTTCATGCCTTAAACTCCCAAACTCCCTATAGTTCAAACTTTGTTCCGTGGTCCTTGGGTCTCGGAGCTGGTGAAGGCACCGGGCGCCCGGTCGTTCCTGTAGGAAGTGTACTCGTAAGTTAGTTATCCACAAGAAAAAGAAAGAAAGGTTTGGAATGGATTACATTTGATGATATAATGATGATAGTTAAATAACTAGAGTATACTAGACAAAAGTTTAAAAATACTCGATGAGGCAAGATAAACGGAGTTATTCGGCTCTTGCCTCAAACTCCCAAACTCCCAAACTCCTAACACATTAAACTATCAAAGATGATTCGATTTCCCGGGGCAGCGGGCGTCTTCACCTGCAGGAGATGGCGTTGATATTAGGACATAAAAAAAGGGCAACCCGAAGATTGCCCTAATTTATAGGATTAAAAGACTTGATATAGTTAGTGGGAATTAACTATCAGTTAATCCTAATCTCTTCATCAAATAACCAATATCTGATTGTAAGTGAATGAGTAAATCTTTTCCCCCATTATTTGCGTTTTGACTAGCCCATTCAACTATTGAATTGCATAGTATTCCAGATATTAGTTTCCAATCTGGACTGTTAGTCTTTGGTAGTTTAGATAGTATTTCTTCAAAGTTAATATCACCTACTTGCTTTGTCTTAACATAAGCATTTAGTTCTTCAACTAATGGTGCAATATTAACATTATTTGCAGTTATTATTTCGTTTGGCATTTGTTAATTCCCTTTCTATTTATTATTACTGAATATCATAGATTGATAATAGATTATATAGCTAATTGCATTAAGTTGTGGATAAGTATGTCAATAGCTAAATGTAATAAGTTGTGGATAACCTGTGGATAACTCGCGCCCGGGATACTACTTATTGCGGCTCACTGCGTTCGCCGCCCGGTCTCAATCTTCGAAGGGGGTAACCCCCCCTTTTTCGTCTACCTCCCCTAGAAGTGGCGAAGGTTGAGTTTGAGAGTGACAATCATGTATAAAAACGTTATAATTGGAGTCTCAAAAAAATTTTTAAAAAATGGAAAATGTTTCTAATTTAGAATCCTTAGATACAAACACACTAAAATTAATTCTTAAAAACGCCTTAGATGATAAGCGCGAAAAGATTCAAGGTGATTTTTTAAAGTTTGTTAAAACAGTTTGGCCTGAATTTGTAGAAGGGCATCATCATAAAATTTATGCTGAGAAGCTAAATCGTATTGCCAATGGTGAGCTCAAAAGACTTATTGTCAATATGCCACCAAGACACACAAAATCAGAATTTGCATCAAATTTATTTCCGGCGTTCTTCATGGGCCGCCATCCAAAAGCCAAGCTTATTCAAACAACACACACAGGAGAATTAGCAATCAGGTTTGGACGTAAGGCAAAGAACATGATAGAATCATCAGAATATGAAAAAGTTTTTCCAGGCGTCGGACTGGCAGCGGACTCTAAAGCAGCTGGCCGTTGGGAGTCTAATCATGGTGGCGAGTATTTTGCTGCCGGGGTTGGCGGTGCTATTACTGGGCGTGGGGCTGATTTACTCATTATTGATGATCCTCATTCGGAACAAGATGCTCTTTCTCCTACTGTTCTTGAGTCTCATTACGAGTGGTATACTTCTGGGCCAAGACAACGTCTACAACCTGGTGGTGCCATAGTAATCGTAATGACACGTTGGTCAGTGAAAGATCTCACTGGCAAACTGCTCGAGGCCCAAGGAAAAGACGATATGACGGATAAATGGGAAGTTGTTGAGTTCCCTGCGATCATAAATGATAAACCTATGTGGGGTAATTTTTGGTCCATGAAGGGATTGCTTGGTGTTAAGGCATCAATTCCGCTTACAAAGTGGCAAGCACAGTGGATGCAGGCGCCAACATCCGAAGAAGGCGCAATTATTAAGCGTGAATGGTGGCAAACGTGGGAAAAAAGCGAAATTCCGCACTTAAATTACATAATTCAGTCATATGATACAGCTTTTAGTGCAAAAGAGACAGCAGATTACTCTGCAATTACAACTTGGGGCGTTTTTGAGCCTGATGATGACACTGGAACGTCTTTAATTTTGCTTGATGCGAAGAAAGGACGATGGAATTTTCCAGAATTAAAGAAAAAAGCGATGGAAGAGTATAAATATTGGGAACCGGAGATGATTATTGTTGAAGCGAAGGCATCTGGAATGCCACTTACACATGAATTACAAAAAATGGGTATACCAGTTTTAAACTTTACACCGTCAAAAGGAAATGATAAGCATTCAAGAGTAAATAGTGTTGCTCCACTTTTTGAATCTGGAAAAATTTGGGCACCGGACGAAAAATTCGCGGAAGAAGTTATAGAGGAATGCGCTGCATTTCCATTTGGAGACAATGACGACTACGTGGACTCCACCACGCAAGCTTTAATGAAATATAGACAAGGCTATTACGTTGAGTTAAAAGATGATTACGTAGAGGAAAGCGTGCACGTTGAGAATAGGGAGTATTATTAATGAAATCACATGGCATTTTATCGAGGTACGTGCGACCGGGGTATTCAAGAGGTCAGTACGTACAAGAAGCAAAAAAAGATGATATTGGTGGTGATATTAGAGACTACGATAAAAAGAGAAGAAATTTTTTTAGAAATCCTAATATAGTTCTTTTTTCAAGAAAAAGAAAAAGTGATGATGATCCTTTTGATTTTGATTTTGAAGAATTACATCCATCTGAATTTGATCCTAAAAAAGTTAAGGATGGAACACAATTAATATATCAATATAGTGGTGAAACAGGAGAAATGATTCCTGGAACTGGTTTTGATCAAAGTATTGGTTTGGAAGATGCACCTTTTTTATTTTATTCTGGTCCAGGTGATGTCAGAAGATTATTAGATCAAACTGATTTTGATGATATGATTTGGGGTAAACCTTTCGCGGACGATGCAACATTTCTTGATAAGGCAAAAGAAAGAGGAAAAATGATGGGAAGAGGTATAGTAGGATTTGCAAAAAATCTTCCTGAAATGGCAGCTGGTGCTTATCGTACTATAAATCCAATTGATGCGCTAGGTGGTATTGGACCTATTGATGCGTTTTGGCCAAAAAGTGAAGAACAACAAAAAAAAGTAGACAAAATGTTTGAGTTTCCAGGTTATAGTGATTTAATGAGAGAGAAATGGGGTGTTGAACCTCTTCAAACACCTGTTGGTGCTTTTGGTGGTATACTTGATGCAGATGAATCTTTATACAAAGATACATTAGTTGATGATCGAATGAAAGCAGGATTAATACAACAAAGAGAATTATATGATGTATTACAAATGTACGATGATGATGAACTTAGAGCAGAATTAGAGGCAGAAGGTACAAGTCCAGAAGAAATTCAAGAATATTTTGACCTTAAAAATATGACAGCGAAAGATTTTGAAGATATGAAATATTGGTCAGACCGTGATGCTTTATCACATGATCTTCCAGGAGTAATGAGTAGTTTCGTAGGAAGTCTTCCCGTTGCAGTTGGACCAGTTGGTGCCTTGGGCCAAGGTGCAAATCTTATAAGTAAGGGAAATAGATTAAGTCAAACAATAAACAAATTAAGAAAAATTAAAGGAGCTAAGGCACTAGATTTTGGTGTTGGATCCGGCGTTATTCCAGCTAACATAGATCTTTTAGAAAGAAACATTCTTCCAGAAGTAACAGAAGAATTTGAATAATGAGCTTACTCTCGTTTATAAACAAAAGTAAAAAAGTTAAAAAGCTAGCGGATCAGTCAAAGCTTTTTAAGACTCCTAGTAAATTATCCAAATCTAAATTTAAAGTTAGACCAAGTAAATATAAACAATTACATCCGAAAGGAGATAGGTATGTAGATCAATTTAGTAGTAAGGAAGAGTACAATCAATATCTATTAGATTTTTCTAATCTTTATAAAAAATTAAGTGGAAAAGGAATTGCATCTTTGCGTAAAAAAATGGGCCACAATTTATGGGATGCTATTAAACTTGCTGCAAGAAGAAAAGGTTATATAAAATCAGAGGATACAGCAAAAGTATACAGTCAAAAACCTTTTACTCCAACTAAAGCAATGACTAAATATAGAAATTTAAAAACGGATAGAAGGGAAGCACTTAGTGATGTATGGAATAGTATACTTAAAAAAAACAAAGGTACTTTATCCGGCGTAAGTGAATTTTTTCCTATAAAAACAATTCCTTTATTAAAACAAAAATATCCTAAATTATTTGCTGGTGTTGAAAACAACAGAGCAGGACAAAGGATTGTGTCTAATTTACGACGAGCAGATGGAGAATTTCGTAAATTAGAATACCCATCATTTAAAAAATTGCCTAAAAACCCTGAGGAAAAATTATTAACAGATCTTTTTCCACAATATACAGATAATCCTACATTAGTTGATAGTATAGATAAGCAATACATGGTGGATATTTGGAGATCACGTCCAGGACAATTTAGAACAGGTAATTTTCAAAAAGATGTTCCAAATTTTTTAACGTGGTTAAGAAAACAAGAATTTTTTAATCCTCGAAATGAAAAAACATATTTTAGATCTCGAGGTGAATATGATGAGTATGCTTTAATGAGAGAGGGACAGCCAAAAAGAATGCATCTAGCACATGATGTACCAGACTTAGTTCCAGAAGGAAGTGCAAGATTTCCTACACAAGAAAGCACACCTTTTGCCGGTGGCGAAGCTGGTAGAACACAATATTTAGAACCAGGTATAAATTTAAAAACACAGCCTGAGTTAGAGCAACAATACATTGGCGCTTTAGCTGATGAAAATTTTGATCTAATGAAAAAAATAGATCAAGAAATGTTGGACAAAAATATTAGATCAACAATTGTTAATCCTAACCCAAGATTTAGTGATGACGAATTAGTTCAGTTATTCTTAAACAGACATAAAGTTAAAGAAAAGTTCGGACTTGATTTTGAAGATTATTTATCCGAAGACATTTATATTCCAGGTGGAACATCGGATATTGGATTTAGTGGTGGTGGATTAGTCAAGTTACTTAGTAAACTTAAATTAACAAAGAAACAAAAAGATCTAATTTTAAAAACAGCGTATAGTCCAAAAAGAAAACCTAGCACTGGGCCCAAGCTCACGCGCGAAAGACGTGTGGAAAAAAAGATTCGTGATCTATATGGTAAAGAAAAGCGATGGAAATATGTGAAGTCCAAGGTCCCAGGACCTAAAGTAAAGAAAGCAGCAGGAGGAATACTAAGCCATTATGTTCGGTAAACTTAATAGATTAGTGCAAGTTGCCAAGACAGCAAATAAAGCATCAAAAGGTTTTAAAACAACCCGTCGTAATTTTATGAAGGGATTAGGCTCACTCGCCTTATCAAATGCACTTCCTGGTGGAATGAAAGTTTTACCAAACGTAAAGGCGCAGACATTAGGACGAGCACCTTTAGCACTAAAAGATGCAGTGCCGTGGGTTAAAAGTATGACTAACACGCTTAAAGAAATTGTTGATAGTGGAAAAGTGGTGGATTACATCGACAAGGGAATTAAATTACCTAATGGAACAGAAATATTTTATTTATCAAAACCATTAAATAAATACGATTCACACAAACTTTCAATTAAGACTGCAGACGGTAGTGAAGATTTAATTAATTTTAAAGAAGGTAAGCGTGACTTTGAAATAGAGTTTGATATCGCGGATGATTTTGCAACTAATCAATATATAGAAGTAGATAAAAAGACAGGGTATACAGAAATGATTGATAGCAATCTTAGAATGGCACCTGGCGGCGAAGATATTATTAAAGACGATCCAATTGTATGGGCTATGGAAAAGAAGGATGTGCGTGATCGTATGATTCTAGATGCAACAACAAAGCCAGATGATTATATGTATGATTATATGTCTATACCGGAGGATACAGACTATTCTCATCTTTTTGAAAGGTATGTTGACTCTTTTTCTCCAGCTGGTAATATATTTAAAACAAAGGAATATAAAACAGCTGAAAAAGCAAGAAAATTAAAACAAGACGAAGTGAATAAGATAAGAGCAGAAAGTAGAGAAACGGACTGGGAATCACAGTTCAGAGGAGGAACTTTGCACGGTTATAATATAGGTGGTATTGTTAATAAGTTAAAAACAGTTGGTTCTTTAACGAAAGGATTAAAAGCAGCAAAACCACTTGGTTCTATATCCAAAGGACAAATGAAATTAGCTGCACCAAAAGGACCTTATTCAATAGCAGACGAGTCTGGTGTAAGAGTATTAGATAAAGATTTTGATACGGTAGAAGATGCACAAAAAGCTTTACAGGAATTGTCAACATTAAGATTATCAGATCCGTCAAAGTTTAAAATATTTGGAGCACGTCCACCTAAGACAAAAGAAGGTATATCTTATGGTGCACCACAAGTAACAACATTATCAAAACAAGACGAAGCACGTATGCCAGCGATGTTCTGGAAATCACGTGAAGAAATTGCAGAAGCAAACCAGAATGTAATGACAGGAAAACAATGGCTTGCATATTTAAAGAATAAAGGTGTGGGTGATACAGAATTAAAAGATACATCATTAGGATATCATTTAATGTCAACTCCAAATGATAAAATAAAAAAATCAGAACTTTTATTAGAGTTTGATCAAATAGCACCTCAAATAGATGCAAAGGTACTTGGATGGCGTGATACGAATGCGCTTGTAAAAGATGCTAGATCTTTTATTGATAGCATAAGAAAACACCCACCCGTTTACATGGATCAAAAATCAAGAAGAATAATAAATAATATATATCCAGAAATGAATAGAATGCGCGAGATTCCTACAGGACCACAAATGGTGCGATTAAAAAACATTGTAAATAAATCTTTTAAAGATGAGTTTAACATTGATGAAATTATCGGAAAAGGACTTGACCCCGCAAAACAAATGCCGTTTATGGCAAAGAAATTAGCACTTGTATTTGATGATATACTGAATCAAAAAGGCATTCAATATACAGCATCAGGAAAACCAAAGCACGCAGGTGATCAAACCATGAGTGGTGGACAAAATTACCAGGAAATTTTATTTTCTTATAAACCTGGTACTTATAGACAAAAGGAAAAAATATTTACAGAAGGACATGATTTTGGTGCGCAATCACCGGATAATATGTTTGTTTGGGTTCGTTTCTCAGATAGAAATGATGAGTTTGGAAGAAAGATATTATTTGTAGAAGAAATACAATCAGATATGCACCAAGGCGCACGTGGAAAGACAAATGCGCCAGGGAAAGGGTATGTACCACGAAAAGACCTTTATGACCCTGATTCTTTAGAAGTTTCAAAAATAGAAACTGCACTTGCAAAAATACAAGATAAAATTGATGAAGCTGGTGGACTTAACGTTGGGCCACTTCGTGCACAACAAGCACAGCTTATTAAAAAAAGTAAACAATTAAAACCTGGTAAAAAAAGATATAAATCAGACTCCAATATTCCTGAAGGACCTTTTGCAGATTCAAAAGATTACGGACGGTTTATAATGCAGTATTTACTTCGTGCAGCAAAAGAAAGTGGTGATTATGACGGCGTTGCATTAGCGAGTGGAAAGATAAAAGGAGGAAATAAAACTGGATTTTATACGAATATTATGATTCCACAAATGAAGAAAATATCAAAAAAAACAGGTGCAAAGTTTGATGAGACTGTTATAGTTGATGGTAATGGTGTACCACAAGATGGTATTCCTGTCTTGCTTTTAAAAGATAAAAAAGGTATAATACCCACAACACAAAAAATGGATAGTGGTATTTCATCATACAACACGGGAGGATTGGTTAGAGATGCATTTGAACCTATTGTATCCCCTTTAACTTAATATGGCAGATCAAAACAAAAATAATATTGATAAAGCATTAGAAGCGCTTAATCTAGGATTAGATATGGAACCGAATGCAGGAGTTGAAGTTCCAGTAGAAAATAATGTAGAATTCGATCCTGAATTTGAATTACAAGAAGATGGGTCAGCAATTATTCCTGATGATACTCCAATGCAACCACCAACTGATCATGGTGTTAATTTAGCAGAGTTTGTAGAAGAAGATGAACTTGCAAGATTAGCGAGTGATTTAATTGGATTTTTTGAAAGTGATAAAGAAACAAGAAAAGATTGGGAAGATACGTATGTCAAAGGACTTGATATGCTTGGGTTTAAATACGAGGACCGCACACAGCCTTTTGAAGGAGCAAGTGGTGTTGTACATCCTCTTTTAGCAGAATCTGTTACACAATTTCAAGCACAAGCGTATAAAGAACTTCTTCCAGCAAGCGGACCTGTTAATTGCCAAATTATAGGTGATATATCACCACAAATTGAAGAACAGGCAATGCGTGTTAAAGAATTCATGAATTATCAGTTAACCACTGTTATGAAAGAATACGATCCTGAATTGGATCAAATGCTTTTTTATTTACCTCTTGCAGGTTCAGCTTTTAAGAAAATTTATTTTGATGGTCAACTTAACCGTGCTGTTTCTAAATTTATATCCAGTGAAGATTTAATAATAGATTATTTTGCAACTGATATAGAAAGTGCACAACGTGTTACGCATTGTATTAAAATGAGTAGCAATGACTTAAGAAAAAATCAAGTAAATGGTTTTTACCGTGATGTTGAGGTACATGGTGGAACTGTTGAAACTTCAGATGTAGAAGATAAGGTTAATGTATTAGAAGGAACAGAACAGTCTTATGGTTCAGATAATGAAGAACATTTAGTATTAGAAGTACACACGTATTTAGATTTAAAAGGATTTGAAGATCCTAATGGTATTAAACTTCCTTATATTGTAACAATTGATAAATTCTCCCAAGAAGTTTTGTCTATTAGACGAAACTGGGATGAAAATGATGAAACTAAAAATAAAAAACAATATTTTGTACACTTTAAATTCCTCCCAGGACTAGGGTTTTATGGCTTTGGTCTAATACATATGCTAGGTGGGTTATCAAGAACTGCAACAAGTGTTTTGCGGCAATTAATTGATGCAGGTACTCTTGCTAACTTACCAGCAGGTTTTAAGGCACGTGGTATGCGTATACGTGATCATGATGAACCTTTACAACCAGGAGAGTTTAGAGATGTTGATGTTACAGGAACATCTATTAAAGAATCATTATTACCTCTTCCTTATAAGGAGCCAAGTACAACTTTATTTCAATTATTAGGATTTGCAGTTGATGCAGGTAAATCATTTGCAGCAATTGCTGATATGAAAATGGGTGAAGGAAATGAACAAAATCCAGTTGGGACAACACTAGCTTTATTGGAAAGAGGAACAAGGGTTATGAGTGCAATTCATAAAAGAATGCACTATGCACAAAAATTGGAATTTAATTTATTAGCAGATGTTCTTAAATCTTATTTGCCACCAGAATATCCTTACATGGTTTCAGGTGGAAATAAATCAATTAAAGTTCAAGATTTTGATGACCGTGTTGATATTATTCCAATTAGTGATCCTAATATATTTTCTATGTCGCAACGTATTATGTTGGCACAACAACAATTACAATTAGCACAATCAAATCCAATGCTACATAATATACGTGAAGCATATAGAAGAATGTATATGGCGATGGGTGTGGATAATGTGGATGCAATTTTAAAACCTGATCCTAACATTCCTCAACCTAAAAGCCCCGCAATGGAAAATGCACTATCAATGCGTGGTGAACAACCAAGAGCATTTCCACAACAAAATCACCCTGAGCACATGAAAACTCATGCTGATTTTATTGCTACAAGAATGGTGCAGATTAATCCACAACTTTATGCAATGATGGAATCACATATATTAGAACATATTGCATTACTTGCAGCAGAACAGGTAGAACAAGAAATGATGCAAGAAACACAACAAGTACAACAAATGGTGCAACAAGCACAGCAAAATCCTCAAATGGCACAGCAGGCACAGCAGGCACAACAACAATTAGTACAACAAAAAGAATCTAGAATTGCTGCTGTAGAAGCAGAAATGGTTCAAAAGATGCTTGAGGAAGAAAGAAAACGAACTGAAGAAATGGCTGATGATCCACTTGTTAAACTTAAACAACAAGAAATTGATCTTCGTGCAATGGAAACACTTATAAAACAAAAAGAAGAAAAAGAACGATTAAGAAAAGACTGGACAATGGATACAGAAAGGTTAGACTTGGATCGTGATAAGTTAGAAGCCCAAGTAGGAGTTGATTTAATGAATCAACAATCTACAGAAGCGGATATGAAGAGTAAGGAAAAATTAGCTGTATTAAAAGAAAATATGGCCGTTGTACGTGAACAAATGAAAGGTAAAGCAAATGGAAATGGATCGAAACCTAAAAAAGATTAAAGAGTACATAGAAAAGACGGAAAAGCTTGTTTTATCAGAAATAAAAGATGATCAAGATGATTCACTTTTATTTTGTGCCGCGATGGTTTCTGTGATAAGAAACATTTATTTAACAAAATTGGGTCCTGAACAAACTCATATGATTTTTGATCAATTAGCAGCTAGTTTTGAGATTATGGATAATTATATACCTCATGAAAGCCCAACGATACATTAGGAGTGTAAAATGCCACAAAGAGCAATAAAAAAATTAAGAGACAGGCTACGTAGACCTAGAGCTCAAGAAGATACAGCACGTGAACGTTATATTGCAAAAACTGGAAAAAAAGGACAAAAAGGACCACTTGCTAGAATGTTAGAAAAATCAAGAACAGGAAAACCAAGTCCACACGTAGATCCTAAACGAAAAAAAAGAATGACAGCAGATGAAATGAGGAAGTTTATTAGGAAAGCACCTGGATATGGCAAAAACGTTATAAAAACAAAAAGGGAAAAACCAATGAAAATCAGCACAGGTGGAACAGTTACAAAAGGTCCTAATACACCTGGAGAAAAAATGAGAAGAATTAAAGGTGGATTGACTAGGGGAAAAATTAGAACCAAAAAAATGCTTGCTGGTGATTTTGATAAAGGTAAAAAAATACGTTATCAAAGACGTGGAAAATAATGGTCGCTGAAAAAATTAAAAAAATAGGTGACGTCATTAAGATGACTTCTAAGGAAATTGCTCGGAGGAAAAGAAATCTTGATCGATTTAAGTGGAAGAAAAAAAAGAAATCTTCAACAATATCAAGATACAAAATTGATGAAAAAAAGGGAGGACACGACACCTGGCTAAAAGAGCATGATGATTTTTTAAAAGATCAAATTAAAAGAAAGAAAGAAAAGGAAGGATGGGACCAGCTACTTGCTAAAGGTGGTTCTGTTACTAATCAACGCCGTCTCGCCAAAAGAGGTTGGGGCGCAACTAAACGAAAATAGGAGGAAATATGAAGTTATTGAAAGATATTTGGGGGCATCTCAAAGAATGGAATGACTGGGGAATGAAAGACTGGATTAAAGCCGGTATCGTTGCCATAGTTGTTTTAATTGTCCTTAAAGCAATAATACTACCAGGTGCATAATGCCACCAAGAACCGCATTACAAGCACATAACGTTTTTGGAGCTCCAAAACCTATACCTACTCAATCAAGAGGTCCTGTAGGAGGAGCTCCTATTCCATCTGGTACTACAACTGGTACTACAGGTGGACAAGCAAATCCACACACAGATACAGGATTTAGCGGCGGACAGCATTTAGCGTCCGGTGCTATTAATCCAGGTTACACTCCACCAGGACCAGGAAGTCATCCTGGACCGGCAGGAGGACCACCACCACAAGATGATAATCCTTTAAACGTAACAGGTTCCGGTGCTACAGGTGGAGATGATACAACTGGAAGTGCTTATTTTGCTCCTAACTACGATCTTATTGGTGGAGGACCTAAATTTGGATTTGATAATTATGCTAACTGGCTTATGCTTCAAAATGAAGCTACAGCAGATCAATTTACACCTCAATATACACAAAATTTAATTGCAAATGAACCAGCTGAAGCTAACCTTATGCCTACCATACCTACAGATAATACAGGATGGGATCTTAATCCATTACCTGGTCAAGGAGACTCTGGTATAGGTTATCAAGGAGATAATTTTAGTTTTGGTTTAAATGTTGACCCTAATCTTAATTTAGGTAATATGTCTATAAATCCCACAGCAACAGCAGATTTTAAATATAGCTTTGATGAAGGTGGACCAGTTGGTGGACCAGAAATAGATCAAAGTGGAATTGCATCATTATATCCAGAAATGGCTGAAAGCCCACGTGAACCTTTTGGTGCAACAAGAGAAAATGTAGGAGAACAATTAGAAGCGTGGAGAAATGCTCCACATCATGTAGATCCACCTAATATAGGATTTATGGGTGAACAAGTGCCCGCACCTTTATTTGATCGTGCAATGAAATATTTAGATAGTTTACCCCCTTCTGAAAGAGCCGTTATAGAAGAAATGTTTAGAAAAAATATAATGAGAAAAAGAATGGAAGAGGCTCAACAAATGCAAGAATCACAATCGGTTCCTACTTTAGATGTTTAGTTTATTATTAAAACCATTATTAGGCGTCGCAGGACAAGCAGTTTCTGGCTTCGTGGAAACAAAAAAAGCGAAGGCCCAATTGAAACTCACAGAAGTTCAAGCAGCAACTAAATTGAAGCAAGACCAGATCGCCGGAAAAGTGGCGTGGGAAGCATCAGCTGTCGATCAAATGAAAGGGTCGTGGAAAGATGAGCTAATTTTAATTTGTCTTTTGGGGCCTGCAGTTTTAGTATTTTTTCCAGGAATGACACCTCATATTGAGGCTGGGTTTATCGCCCTACAACAACTCCCGGATTATTATAAACATTTATTATATATCGCATGCTCAGCTAGCTTCGGCATTAAGGCCGGAAAAGGTGCAATGGGATTATTAAAGAAAAAATGATAACACCAGAGCGATTAACATCGTGGAGAATATTTCCACGACTATTAATCACACTTTACGGATTTGCTTTTTATAGAACAACCGAATGGTTCATGGCGCTTCCTGACCCAACAAATGCACAATCTGCTTTTGTTTCAGTCATTGTAGGTGCTGGTGCTGCATGGTTTGGTTTATATGTAGGTGGAACAAGACAACCAAAACCAGAAAGTAAGGAATAACTTGCTAAATTGTAAAATTTAGTGTATAATGCGCACTAATGAGAGATGAGAACGCTATTTATATAATCTTGAAAAAGATTAGAGCGCGAAAAGAAGAGTTAAAAGAGATCATTTCAGCTGGATTACCTAGTTGGGATGAATATAACAAAACCGTAGGAGAGAATAAAGCCTACGCAATTATGGAACAGGAAATACAAGACCTGCAGAAAGACGAAGATGGAGATACCTAAAAGAAAGTTTGCTTTAGAAGAAAAAGATTTAGCAGTTGAAGCAGATGAAAATAATAAAGTAGCAGAAGATAAAGAAAATAGATTTCTTAAAAAATTACAAAAAGATGCTACTGATGATATAGAACATTTACCAACAGAAAAAGTATTGGAACGTTTGCCAGATCCTACTGGATGGAGAATATTAGTTCTTCCATATAAAGGACAAGGTAAAACTAAAGGTGGAATTATTTTAGCAGATGAAACAATTGAAGAGCGTAGTTATACAACAGTTACAGGTTTGGTTTTAAAAGTTGGACCCGATGCTTATAGAGACAAAGAGAGATTTCCAAATGGACCTTGGTGTAAGAAGAATGACTGGATTATATTTGGTCGTTATGCCGGATCCAGATTTGGAATAGAAGGTGGTGAAGTGAGAATACTTAATGATGACGAGATAATCGCTGTGGTAAAAGACCCAGAGGATATCTTGCAATATAAATAAACAGGAGTAAAATATGCCTGCAGAAGTAGCCACTAAAGTAGAGCCACAAGCAGAAGCTGATGCCAAAATGGTAGATTTACCAGATACTGGTCCAGCTATTGATGTCGAGTTACCTAAAAATAAAGAAAAGACTATTAACCCTGATCCTGAACCGGAAGCAGTTGAAACAGAAGTTAAAACTGAAGAAACTAAAAAAGATACTGCATCTAATGAGGAAATGGAAGATTACGGGAAAAAAGTTCAATCCCGTATAGATAAATTAACAAAAAAACTAAGAGAAGCTGAAAGACGTGAACAAGCAGCTACTGACTATGCTAAAAATGTATACAATGAAAATCAAAGTCTACAACAAAAAGCTACCGCTTTGGATGATGGTTATGTTGATCAATATGAAACACGTGTCAAAAATGAGATGGAGTCTGTTAAAAAACAGTTAAAAACAGCTGTTGAAACAGGAAATATTGATGAACAAGTAGCAGCAAACCAAGCATTAGCTAGATTGTCTGTTGAAGCTGAAAGGGTTCAAGCAACCCAGGCTAAAAAGGAGCGATTAAAAAAACAACAAGAGGAAAGACAAGAAAATATTCCTCAACAACAATATCAAGATCAATATGTTCCTCCTCAAATGCCACCTCCAGCACCTGATCCAAGAGCTGAGGATTGGGCTGAAAAGAATGAATGGTTTGGTAAAGATGAACCTATGACCTTGACATCTTTCTCAATTCATCGTAAACTGGTAGAGAAAGGTATTGACCCATCAACAGATGAGTATTATACTGAGATTGATAAACAAATGCGTGAAAATTTCCCGCATAAGTTTGGAGATACAAAACAAGTTTCGACGCCTTCTCAAACGGTAGCCTCTGCTAACAGAGGTGGAACTGTTAAGGCGCGCAAAGGCACAGTGAGACTCACACCATCACAAGTTGCCATCGCAAAAAAACTAGGTGTGCCACTAAGCGAATATGCGAAATACGTGAAGGAGTAGGCATATGAATAATAAAACAATGAAAACAAATAAACTACCATCACGCGAGTCTGAAACCAGAGAGAAAGTTTCTCGAAGGAAACCATGGGCTCCACCGTCACAACTAGATGCACCACCTGCACCAGCTGGCTTTGTCCATCGCTGGATAAGGGCCGAATCTGTAGGACAGATGGATCAAAAAAATGTATCCGCTAGACTACGCGAAGGTTGGGAATTTGTCAGAGCTGACGAATATCCTGATGTTTCATGGCCCGCAATAGATTCAGGTAGATATAATGGTGTTATAGCTGTTGGAGGTTTAATGCTAGCAAGGATTCCAAAGGAAACCGTTAAAGAACGTGAAGCTCATTTTGCACAAGTTACGCAAGATAAAGATGATGCGATTGCTAACGATCCCCTTAAGGACCAACATCCTAGCATGCCGATCTCAAATGAGAGAAGCACTCGCGTAAGTTTTGGTGGAAAGAAACCTAGTTAATTTTAAGTTTCCTCACACAAAAATTACACAAAATTAACACACCCATGGTGGGTGCGTTAAAATTTTAACATGAGGATAAAATCATGGCTAACATTGATGCGGCCTTTGGGTACAGACCTATTGGGGCAGTTGGCAGTGGCGTTAATAATGGGGGTACTACCCTCTACACT
>VTLG01013032.1_pt1 | contig 28383 bp, 25 predicted proteins | sample 4694571 | NCBI WGS metagenome assembly VTLG01 (sample SAMN12604809, study PRJNA352737) | marine metagenome | biome: ENVO:00000447; feature: ENVO:00000209|ENVO:00000569|ENVO:01000036; material: ENVO:00002151; isolation source: viral sequences binned using virsorter ...
GTTTGGACTCCACCGTCATCTTTAGATGCACCCCCTGCACCAGATGGGTTTCATCATAGATGGATAAGAGCCGAGACTATGGGTTTTGATGATACAAAAAACATGGCCGGTAAACTGAGATCAGGTTACGAATTAGTGAGAGCTGACGAATATCCTGAAACAGATTATCCAGCTATTAACGATGGAAAATACAAGGGCGTGATCGGAGTTGGTGGCCTATTGCTGGCTAGGATATCGATAGAGTTAGTTAAATCGCGTGAGGAATATTTTAATAACCTTACAAAAGCAAAAGACGAAGCGATTGAAAACGACCTCTTGAAGGAACAGCACCCAGGTATGCCTATCGACGTTGATAGACAGACTCGTGTAACCTTCGGTGGTACAAAAAAAGACTAATAATTTTTTAGTAATTTTTGCCAACGAATTAAATTAAACCGTTTACCTTTGGTAAACAAATGGAGATAATAATATGGCAAACCAAGACGCAGCTTTCGGATTAAAACCCTTAGGCAAAATTGGTCAATCAGCTGATAACAACGCCGCTACTGAATACGAAGTAGCAGCATGTGCATCTGCTTTTGCTCAAAACGATTGTATGGTAGCTTTAGCGGCTGGTACAGTTGGAATTGGAGCAAACACAGACAACGGAGTTCTTTTGGGCTCTATGCAAGGTGTTTTTTTCACTGACGCGACTACAAGTAAACCGACATTTGCTAATCACTTAGTGGCTTCAAACGCAGCTACTGACATTAAAGCATTTGTCACTGACGATCCTTTTCAAGTTTATGAAATACAATCGGCAGCAACTGGCGCAACTCAACAATTAGACGTTTTTACAAACGCTGATTTAACTGTTTCGGCAGGTGTTACACCGCATTTCGTTTCTAAAACTGAATTAACGGATACTCAGGCAACAACAACAGCCAACTTGCGAATCATCGGAGTTTCGGACGATCCAGACAATAGCGATTTATCATCAGCTAATTGTAATTTTAAAGTGATCATCAACGAACACTTCTACATGACAGCAACAGGCGTATAATAGCAGAATAGGAGAATATAAATTATGGCTATATCAAGAGGACAACTAGTTAAAGAACTAGAGCCAGGTTTGAATGCACTATTCGGCTTGGAATACAACAACTATGCTAATGAGCATGCGGAAATTTTCGACACTGAAAATAGTGACAGAGCTTTTGAAGAAGAAGTAATGTTATCTGGTTTCGCGAATGCACCAATCAAAGCTGAAGGAACTTCAGTTTCATTTGATAATGCACAAGAAACTTTCACAGCTCGTTACACACATGAAACACTTGCTTTGGCATTTGCGATCACTGAAGAAGCTATCGAAGATAATCTTTACGATAGACTTGCTTCTAGATACACAAAAGCTTTAGCGAGATCAATGGCTAACACTAAACAAGTGAAAGCTGCTAATGTGTTAAACAACGCTTTTGCAACTGCAAACGGTGGAGATGGAAAAGCACTATGTGCTACAGATCACCCTATCGCTGCAGGAACAGACAGAAATGAATTGTCTACTGCAGCGGACCTTAACGAAACTTCATTGGAGCAATCTTTAATAGATATCGCTGCAATGACTGACGAAAGAGGTCTTAAAATTGCGGCACAAGGAGTGAAAATGATCGTTCCTTCTGCGCTTCAATTTACTGCAGAGAGATTAATGAAATCTTCTGGAAGAACTGCAACAGCTGATAATGATATCAATGCAGTTGTATCTAAAGGAATGATTCCACAAGGTTATGTGGTTAATCATTACTTAACAGATACAGACGCGTTCTTTATCAAAACAGACGTGCCTAATGGATTAAAACATTTCGTTAGATCACCGATGAAAACAGCTATGGAAGGTGACTTCACAACTGGAAACGTAAGATACAAAGCTAGAGAGAGATACTCATTTGGGTTCTCTGACTGGAGAGGTATTTTCGGATCACCAGGAGCATAATCATAACATTTTTGTGGCGGGACATAGTTCCGCCACAATTGAATTTTAGAAAGGAAAAATTATGAAAAATTTCTTAGTTAATATTTGGGCTTACGATCATCACGCTAGATTTAACGTTTTTGCTGAAGATAATGCAGAATCTGTAGAACAATCTATCCTTGACAAGATTGGAGAAAAGAGTATAAACTGGGAGTACCTTGCAAATACTTATAATAACAGGGTAAATCGAATAACTTTTGAGGAGGTTATTAATGATACAAGACCTATACAAACAAAAAAGGTCCTTGGAGTTGAAATGGGAACAGGAGCATATTAATAATGATAGATATACTCTTGAAATGGTCAGAATTGATGACAAAGTTAAACAAGTCATTACTGAGATCAAGCTGGAAGAAGCAGCTATTGCTCACAGAAAAAATAGCGTTGAAGGCGCTGCTCCACAAGTTTCTGTAGCTACTTAAGTACAAAGCTACATCGCTGAAATCGCACTTTCTTTACAGGCTCTCTTGCACTCTATTAAAAACTGTTGTACAATTACCACACTATACAAATTAAAATAAATTAAATGTAGACGCGTATAGTCGACATCCCTAGGGACTACATTTATTATATTCTAGGAGGAATATTAACATGGCAAATACAACTTTTACAGGTGCGGTTCGTTCAGAAAACGGATTTAAATCTATTACAAAAACAGCGGCAACAGGAGCTATCACTGATAACTCTACTTACGCAACTAACGCTTCAGTTGGTGGAACACTAGCAGTAACAGGTGTAACTACTTTAACAGGATCTATTATTGCTAATGCTACAACAAATGCTATTGGAACTACAAAAGTTCAAGCATTCGGAGTGTCACTTGCAGCAACAAATGGTGGTACTACTCAATATGCAGACAATGATATATTAGTAGAAATTGGAGATTTAGATGCAACATTACCAACTACTTTTGCTAACAGTACAGCACCTACTCATTTTTTAATTGAAAAAGTTTTAATTAAAACTCAAGTAGCTTCTAGTGCAACTCACGTTGGAAACATTCAAGCTTCAGCAACTTCAGGAACTGCAACTAACACAGCTGTTTCATCTGGAACAGAAATTGTTGGTGCAGGTGCAGCAGCAATTGATCCATTTATTTCAGCGGCACCAAGTGTTACTGAAATTGACATTAACTTAAACAACAGTGCTGGTGCAATTCATGTGTTTACACCGAACATAACTTTACCAATTGCAACTAACAGTCTATATCTTTGCACTACTACAACTATTAATAGTAATAACTTTCAAGCAGGAAGATACGCTGTTACAGTTCAGTATTCATTAATATAGTATAAATTAACTCTTTGGGTGAAGTGTAATGACTTCACCCCTAGATAAAGGAGAATAAAAAATGGCAGATGTAGTATTAAATCAAACAATTTTTGATGGCGATAAAAAACTAATAACACACTATAATAACGTTTCAGATAACTCAGGTGGCACAACAACTATTGTTGATGTTTCAGCATTAGGTACGAGCCCAAGCGGTGATACTTGTACTAGAGTTAGATTAAATAAACTTTGGTATAGTGTTTCAATGACAGCTAAAGTAGATTCATTAAGAATGCTTTGGGATGCAACAACTGATGCAACTTTTTTAACCTTAGAACAAAGTGGTTATTTTGATTACAGTTCTATAGGTGGTGTAAAAAATAACGAAGCTTCAGGTGTGACAGGAGATGTTAAAGTAACTCTACCAGCATGTTCAGCAGGTGATACTGCGACTATTACTTGCGAGTGGATTAAAGTATACTAGGGAGGTAACGGATGGCCAATACAACTTCCGGCACAGTTACTTTCGACAAAACTTTTGCAGTTGATGATTTAATTGCAGAAGCATATGAACGTATAGGTTCACAAGTAACTTCTGGATATCAATTAAAAACAGCAAGACGTTCTTTAAATATAATGTTTCAAGAATGGGGCAATAGAGGTTTGCACTATTGGGAAGTAGCTGAATCAAATATTGATTTAATTGAAGGTCAAACTGAATATAGTTTTTTTAGAGCAACTAGTGATGGTACAAGTTCTAGCACAAGTGCAACAGCCGATGTTTATGGAGTTGCAGATATTCTTGAAGCAACTTTAAGAACAGATAGAACTGCAACAGATCAAGCAGATTCTGCTTTAACAAAAATTGACAGATCAACTTATTCTGCGCTATCAAATAAATTATCTAAAGGTACACCATCAAAATATTTTGTGCAAAGATTTGTTGATAAAACTACAATAACAGTTTACCCAACAGCAGACTCATCTAATGCATCAAAAGATTTACATTTTTATTATGTGAAAAGAATTCAAGATGCAGACTCAACATATACAGATGCAACAGATGTGCCGTTTAGATTTGTACCGTGTATGGTATCAGGTTTAGCTTTTTACCTAGCACAAAAATTTAACCCACAGTTAGTTCAACAAATGAAATTATATTATGAAGATGAATTAGCTAGAGCATTATCAGAAGATGGTTCTTCTACTAGTGTTCACATAACACCAAAAGTTTATTACCCAGGATCATAATGGCAAGAGGAAAATACGCAAAAGCAATATCAGATAGATCAGGAATGGAGTTTCCATATCATGAAATGATGAGAGAATGGAATGGTTCTTTAGTGCATAGATCAGAGTTTGAAGCTAAACATCCACAATTAGAGATTAGAGCTAAACATGGTGAAGAACAAGGTTTAATGAATGCAAGACCAGACAGAACTGAAAATGAAGTGATTGCAATATTAGGACCCAATCCTTTTGAAACAATTGCAGCTTCATCTGGAATAATTAATGTATCAGAATTTGCTCACGGTAGATCAACAAGTGATACGGTTAGATTTAGAGGTACACTTTCAACGTCTGCTACATTTAATAATCCAAAAAATTTTGATGGTATTACAGGAGCTAATGTTGCAAAATCTGCTGGCTACTCGATTACAGTTGGCAAACGAGATTCAAGCGGCACCATAACACAAACAGATAATTTCTATCACTTTACTGTAGACACAAACACTGCTACAAGTGGAGGAGTATCAGGAGGAGGAGAGAATTGCTCGGCAGGTCCGGCAACTCTAACAGCATAATGGCAGGATTAAGTGCATCAGGATTAAAAACACAAATAAGAAGCTATACAGAAGTTGGCTCTACTGTGTTATCAGATAGTGTATTAGAGAATATAATATTAAATGCACAATATAGAATTTTTAGAGATGCTCCGATTGACGCTGATAGAAAAACATCTACAGGTAATTTTACATCTGGAACCGGAACTGTAACTGTGCCAGCAGGGGCTGTGTTTGTTAGAGCAGTACAAGTTTATACAGCAACTGGATCTACTTATACTGGAGCTAATACATATTTAGAAAAAAAAGATTTAACATTTTTAGAAGAATATATTTCAGCAACTACATCCACTGGTACACCAAAATACTACGCTATGTTAGATACAGGAGCAACTGGAGAAAGCTCATCAAACTCTGGATCTATAATTGTATCACCAACACCAGGCAGCACTTTTGCTTATAAAATTCATTACAACGCAGCTCCAGCATTATTAGAAAATGACGATACGAATTATATTAGTATGAATTTTCCAAATGGTCTGTTATATTGTTGCCTAGCAGAAGCTTATGCTTTTTTAAAAGGTCCAGCTGATATGCTGCAATTATACGAACAAAAATACCAACAAGAAGTACAAAAATTTGGAGGAGAACAAATAGGTAGAAGACGAAGAGATGATTACACAGACGGAACAGTAAGAATCCCAGTGCCTTCTCAAACACCTTAAGGAATTAAATTATGGCATCAACATTTACAGGACTAGGCACAGAATTAATGACCACTGGCGAAAACGCCGGAACTTGGGGAACAAAGACTAATACAAATTTAAGCATTGTAGAACAAATCTCAGGTGGTTATATTGAACAGGATATAGGTGGTTCAGCTGATACAACAACATTATCTGTTTCAGATGGATCAGCAGGTGCTGTTCTTGCTCATAGAATTATAAAATTTACTGGAACAATCACTGGAAACCAAATTGTAACAATCCCTTTAGATGTTCAACAATTATATGTTTTAGTTAATGGCACATCTGGTGCTTTTACAGTTCAATTTAAATACGTTTCTGGTTCAGGAAGTTCAGTTACTTTTGCAGCGACAGATAAAGGAAGTAAACTTGTCTACGCTACTGCAGATGATGCTACAAATCCAAATTTAGTTGATTCAGGTATTGCATCTACAGGAGATCAAGACTTAGATGGTAATGAATTAGTTTTAGATGCTGATGGTGATACAAGTATTACAGCAGATACAGATGACCAGATAGATATTAAAATTGCAGGCGCTGATGATTTTCAATTTACAGCAAATACTTTTACAGCGCAATCCGGTAGCACGATTGCTGCACAAGCATTAACAGCTACAACAGTTACAGCTAGTGGTATTTTAAAAACAGATGACACTACTGAAGCGACTTCTACAACGGATGGTTCATTACAAACTGATGGTGGATTATCTGTAGCAAAAGATGCAGTGTTTGGTGATGATGTTAAATTATTAAGTGACTCTGCTGTACTAAGTTTTGGTGCAGATTCAGATACAACTTTGACACATACTGATGGCACGGGTTTAACTTTAAATTCAACTAATAAACTTCTTTTTAGAGATACTGGTTTATATATTAATTCATCTACAGATGGTCAATTAGACATTGTTGCAGATACAGAAATACAAATAGCAGCTACAACAATAGATATTAATGGTGCTATTGCAATGGATGGTGCTATTACTGGTGCTACTGATATTACTTTATCCGGTGAATTAGATGCAGCTACATTAGATATTTCTGGTAATGCAGACATAGATGGCACATTAGAAACAGATGCATTATCAATAAATGGTACAGCAGTTACATCAACTGCAACAGAACTAAATTTATTAGACGGAGTATCAGGATTAGTACAAGCAGACTTAACAAAATTAGCTGCAGTAGATTCAACAGCAGCAGAACTAAACATAGTTGATGGTGGGACATCAGCTACTTCAACAACAGTTGCTGACGCTGACAGAGTAGTATTAAATGATAATGGAACAATGGTTCAAGTTGCTGTTACAGATTTAGCTGCATACTTTGATGATGAAATTACAGCAATGCCTAACCTTGTTACTACCGCTGCAACAACAGTAGGTGCATTAAACTCAGGATCCATTACTTCAGGATTTGGAACTATTGATACAGGATCTTCTACAATTACAACAACAGGATTAATTAGTGGTGGTTCACTAGATATAGATAACGTTTTAATTAATGGAACAACAATTGGTCATACAGATGACACAGATTTATTAACAGTAGCAGATGGCTTATTAACAGTTGCAGGAGAAATTTCTGTAACAACATTAGATATCGGTGGAACAAATGTAACAACTACTGCCGCAGAAATTAATTTAATAGATGGTGGTGCTTCAACAGGAACAACTGCTGTTGCAGACGCTGATGGAATTCTTACAAATGATGATGGTACAATGAGATTGACAACTGCCGCTACATTTAAAACATATTTTCAAAGTGGTGTTACCGCTTCAAGTATTGCAGCAGATGATATTTCAGCAGGTGATGCTGCAGTTACAATTGGTAATGGAAGCACATCAGCAGATGTTACAATAGATTCTGGTGATGATGTTGTAATTGATGCAGCTGGTGGAAATATAGAATTTAAAGATGCAGGAACTACACAATTAACATTAGACATGGATGGCACTGCAAACGCTCAAGTAATTCAATTACGTGTAGACACTGATGATTTAATATTTAAACAATTTGATGGAACAACTGTATTAACTTTAGATGATGATACAACAGTTAAAGTTGCAACAGATTTAACAGTTGGTGATGATTTAACTTTACTATCAGATTCAGCAGTTTTAGGTTTTGGTGCGGATACTGACACAACTTTAACTCACACAGATGGTACAGGATTAACTTTAAACTCTACAAATAAATTATGTTTTAATGATGCTAGTCAATTCGTTCAAGGATCAAGCGGAACAGTATTATCTTTAGGTGCAACAGATGAAATAGATTTAACAGCAACTGCAATAGATATTAATGGTACTTGCGATATAAGTGGAACTTTTTCACTTGCTGGCACTAATGTTACATCAACAGCCACAGAATTAAATAAATTAGATGGTGTGGGAACATTAAAAGAAGCTGGAAAAGAAACTATTTGGGTTCCTTCAAATGCCATGACACCAACAACAAGTAATGGTGCAGAAAGAGCAACAGTTGAAACAACATCAGGAAGACCAGATATGCAAGTTTTGGATTTTGATAAAGATAGTGACGAGTTTGCTCAATTTGCTGTAGCTTTTCCTAAGTCATGGAATTTAGGCACGGTTACTTTTCAATGTTTTTGGTCTGGTTTAGCAGCTACTACTGGTGTTGCTATATCATTAGAAGGTGTAGCAATGAATGATAATGAAACTATTGATGTTGCTTATGGAACAGCTGTAGTTGTAACAGATGACGCACAAGGAGCTGTTGAAGAATTATTAGTTACTGCTGAAAGTGGTGCAGTAACAATTGCAGGAACTGCAGCAGATAATGATCTTTGTTATTTTAGAGTAGGTAGAGATGTATCTGATGGTAATGATGATATGGCAGGCGACATGAGATTACATGGTATTAAAATATTTTTTACAACTGATGCAGCTAATGATGCTTAATTATGAGAGACTTAAATAAATTTTATTTAACAAACGCATATGGTAAAAGTTCAAAAAAACCGTACAACAGAGGTAAATCTTTTGGCTATCAAGTTTTAGGATTTGGTTCTGGAGTTTCAGCAGGTAGAGCTCCTTATGATATTTCTTTTTTAGTAGTAGGCGGTGGTGGTGCTGGTGCTGGGGTTAGAGATGGAGTAAATAGTAATGCTGTTGGTGCTGGCGGAGGTGCTGGTGGTTTTAGAACTGCAAGTGAAACAGAGGTTGCTATTGGAACAGTAATTACTTGTGTTGTAGGTGCTGGTGGTGCGGCTTCTGCTGGGCCAGGTAGCGGTTTAGGTGGTGGTGCTAGTGGATCAGCTAGTCAATATTCTGGTACGGATATAACAACAATTTCTTCTGCTGGAGGCGGAGGAGGTGGTTGTAATGGTACTGATGGTGCAAATGGTGGTTCTGGTGGAGGAGCTGGAGCAACAGATGCTAGTGGTGGTGGTGTAACTTTTGGTGATGGTAACACTCCAAGCACATCTCCTTCTCAAGGTAATAATGGCGGATTAGGTTTTGATGGTACAGTTGCTAGAACAACAACTGGCGGTGGTGGTGGTGCTGGAGCAGTTGGTGGAAATTCAACACAAAGTAATACACCAAATGCTGGTGGAGCTGGTGGAGCTGGTTCTGCAAATTCAATTACAGGAAGTTCAGTAACTTATGCTGGAGGTGGCGGTGGTTGTTCAGATAACGCTGGTAGTGACACTGGAAATGTTGGAGGTTCTGGTGGTGGCGGTGCTGGTGCTATTGCTTCAACACAAGCAGTAAATGGCACAGCAAATTTAGGCGCTGGTGGCGGCGGATCTAAAGGAGCATTAGGAACTGGTGTTGGTGGCGGTGGTGGTGCTGGTGTCGTTATATTAAGTGTTCCTACTGCTAGTTATTCTGACACATCAAGTGGCTCTCCAACAGTTACAACAAGTGGAGCAAATACAATTTTAACATTTACAGGAAACGGAACTTACACCGTTTAAAAAATTATGGCACATTTTGCAAAATTAAATTCAGATAATATAGTAACGGAAATTAATGTTGTTGCTAATGCTGTATTGGAAGATGCTGATGGAGTAGAACAAGAGGCTTTAGGAATTACTTTTTTAACAAATTTTTCTGGTCACAATCTTTGGAAACAAACATCTTATAATACACGTGATGGAGTTCATGCTTTAGGTGGTACACCATTTAGAAAAAATTACGCTGCAATAGGTGATACTTATGATGAAAGCAGAGATGCTTTTTATGGACCAACACCTTATGCAAGTTGGGTTTTAAATGATGACACTTGTCTTTGGGAAGCACCAGTTGCTAAACCTGATGATGGAAAAGAATATACATGGAATGAAGATACTACTAGTTGGGATGCCGTATAATTATGCTACAAAAAGTTAAATTTGCACCTGGATTTAATAAACAAGTCACATCGACTGGTGGCGAGAGTCAATGGGTTAATGGTGATAATGTTAGATTTAGATATGGCTCACCTGAAAAAATAGGTGGTTGGGCTCAATTAGGATCAGTTGATATTACTGGTCGAAACACTGCTATTCACCATTTTATAAATACATCAGGTATTAAATACGCTGTGCTTGGTACAAACAGAATTCTATACGCTTATTCTGGGGGTATCTTTTATGATATACATCCAATTAAAGCGACAACAACTTTAACATCAGCTTTTTCTACAACTAATGGGTCTACAGCTGTTACTATAACTTTTGCATCAGCGCACAATATAAACAAAGGTGATATTATATTATTAGATAATTTTTCATCTATTACTAATTCTAATTTTGCATCTGGTGATTTTGATGACAATAAATTTCAAGTTACAACCATACCTACATCTACTACATTAACAGTTACTATGGATTCTGCTGAATCCGGATCAGGTGCAACTACTTCTGGTGGTGTTCGTGTTAAACATTATTATCCAGTCGGAGTAGCCTTAGAGGTTGCATCAACTGGTTGGGGACTTGGTTCATGGGGTGGTATAGAAGCTGGAGTATTTACATCAACTCTTTCATCATCAATTAATACATCGGTTACAACTCTAACAATGGCAAGTGCCTCATCTTTTCCATCATCAGGAACAGTTATTATATCCAACGAATTAATTACTTATACAGGTGTAAGTGGTAATACTTTAACAGGATTAACTAGAGGAGCAAATGGTACGACAGCTGCTTCTCATTCATCGGGAGCTACAGTAAAAGATGCTTCAGGATATGCTGGTTGGAATACGGCTGTATCAGGTGACGTTGTAACAGCACCTGGTTTATGGTCGTTAGATAATTTTGGCAACAAACTTATTGCAACTATAACAGGCGGTGAAAGTTTTGAATGGGATTCAAATCCTACTGGTGCTAATAATACTAGAGCAACAATTATATCAGGCGCACCTACTGCATCAGAATTTAGTTTGGTATCAACACCAGATAGACACTTAATATTTTTTGGAACAGAAACAACGATTGGAACATCATCTACACAAGATCCAATGTTTATAAGATTCTCGTCGCAAGAAGATATTAACACATACACACCATCCGCTACTAACACTGCAGGTACACAAAGACTTGCAGATGGATCTAAAATTGTAGGAGCGATACGTGGTCGTGATGCAATTTATGTTTGGACTGATACTGCATTATTTATTATGAGATTTGTTGGTCCACCGTTTACATTTTCTTTTCAACAAGTTGGTACAAACTGTGGATTGATTGGTAAGAACGCAGCCGTTGAAGTTGATGGTGCAGCTTATTGGATGTCAGAAAATGGTTTCTTTAGATATACAGGTAAACTAGAATCATTACCGTGTTTGGTTGAAGATCACGTTTATGATGATATCAACACAACTCCAAAACAACATATTAACGTTGGACTTAATAATTTGTTTGGTGAAGTTATGTGGTTCTACCCTAACTCAGGTTCTGGTACGGTTAATAGAATGGTATGTTATAATTATCTAGACTCAACACCACAAAGACCAGTATGGACTGTTGGCACATTAGCTAGAACCGCGTGGCAAGATTCTGCAGTATTTGGATTACCACATGCAACAGAATATGATGCAGATGGTACAACTGCAGTAGATGTTAATCATGTATATGGTTGCACCGATGGTGTATCTACATACTTTGAACATGAGACAGGATTAAATCAAGTTAAAGAAGGTGCAATCACTGCTATCACTGCATCGATTGAATCTGGAGATTTTGATATTGGTCAACAAGGACTTGGTGGTGATGGAGAGTTTATGATGAAAATAAGAAGAGTTATACCTGACTTTTTATCACAAACGGGGGACGCAAGAATAACATTAAACTTAAGAGATTTTCCTAATGACACATCTGCTAGTTCAACACTCGGTCCATTTACAGTGACAAGTGGTACACAAAAAATTGATACACGAGCTAGAGCTAGATCGATATCGTTAAAGATAGATAACACAAGTACAAGTCAGTTTTGGAAAGTAGGAACTTTTAGAATAGACTATCAACCAGACGGGAGAAGATAATGGCTAGAATAGTACAAGCACTAACACAACCCAATAAAGAATACGATCAACAAGTACAACAATCGTTTGTAAGAGATGTAGATAGTATTGTACAAAAATTAAACACAACTTTTCAACAAGACTTAAAAGACGAAGCAGAAGCGGAGGCGTACTTCTTTGGCTAATTCATTCGTAAATAAAAAAGCAGATTTAACTAGCACATCAGCTACAACATTATATACTGTACCTGATGCAACAACTGCTATCATTAAATCAATATTAGTATCAGAAGACTCTGGTAATGCAGATACTATAACGGTTACTATTACCGATACATCAGATGCTGTATTTAGTCTTTTTAAGACTAAGTCTATATCAGCAAATGGTACAACAGAATTACTTACAGCTCCTTTAGTATTACAGCAAAATGAGGTACTAAAAGTGACTGCGGCTACAGCCAATCGACTACACGTTGTGCTCTCGGCTTTACAATCTAAGCCAAGAGAAGTTATAACATAGTCTTGATTTACTTGTTAAAAACGAGTATTAATGTAAATTCAGGTGCAATCCCTGCCAAAATAATATAATAAAACAATTGACATATATGATAACAAGAGCTCACATTAGAAGACAACTACGTGCAAAAGGCGGCATTATGAATGTCGTTCCTAGAACAAATTATTTTTTAGGTGGTATTAAAAAAAGATTAAGAAAACTTATACCTAATGAATTAGCAAGTGTTGCTGTTAAAGCGGCTCCTTTTGTTGCACCATTTAATCCAGCTGTTGCAGCAGCTATGGCAGGCATAGGTGGGTTTGACAAAACTGGTAGAGTAGGTTCTTCTTTAAAATCTGCAGCATTAACTTATGGTGGTGGACAACTTGCTAGACAGTTAGGTGGAGCAGACTTACAAGGTAACCCGTTTACAGAAGGTGGTGCATTTAGAGGTGGACTTGAGGGATTAAAATCTGGTTTTAGTTCTCCTGTAACTTCAGGTACTAAAGCTAAATTATTTGGAAGTGAACAGGCAGATAAACTAGATGGAGCAAAAGGTATTTTTGAAAAATTAAAATTAACCGAAGGAGCAGGATCATTAAAATTAACAGGTCTTGGTAAGATATCAGCTGGAGCCTTAACTAGTTATTTTATTGCAAAAGGTGCTACACCACAAGAGGCAGAAGGTTTAACTAAAGATGTTTACAGAGGTAAAGGTATTGGCTTTGATCAAATAAGAGCCGACTTAAATAAATATAAAAGTGGTGAATTAAGTCAATCACAAATGTTTGATAAGAATTATAGATTCTTAACACCTAGAGACTTTGTTGGAGCAACGGGTGGCAGAGTTGGTTTAAGATCAGGGGGAGATCCTTTACCAGAAGATCCAACTAAACCTATAAATCCTTTTGGCCCTAAACCAACAGGACCTGTGTTACCTAATAAAATGGCAGAAATACCTAAAGGTCTTTCAATGCAAGATGCTGTAAAAATTTTTAAATTAAGTAATGATCGTAATCCAAAAAATATGCAAGAATTAATAAAATTTTTTAAGAATAGAAAGTTATCTGCAATGGGTGGCATAATGGATATGCCAACAGGTAATATGAGAAGAAACAGAGCTGGTGTTATGGAAAGAGACTACAGAGACAAAGGTGGTTTTGTACCCGTAGGTGTAAAAGAAAAAGCAGATGACGTTCCAGCAATGTTATCTAAAAATGAATTCGTAATGACCGCTGATGCAGTAAGAGGCGCAGGTAACGGTAATATAAAAAAAGGAGCACAACGAATGTATGATTTAATGAAACAGAATGAAGGTAAGGTAGCATAATGGCTGTACAAACTACAAGAACATTACCCGCACAATTTATAGAAGATCTAGGTAGAGATTATGGAACGCAGATAGCAGCGTTAACATCACTACCAGTTGATACAACTAAATTTGCACCACAAGTTGCAGCGCAAGATGCATTACAAACAGCAGCTTATACACAAGCAACAGATGCAGCAACAGGCCTTGGATCATTTCAACCATTCTTAACTAAAGCAGGAACTGCAGCAGATGCAGCAACTGGTTTAACTGGAACAGGTGCAGGTACAGGAGCAGGCTCAATACAATCTTACATGTCACCTTATCAATCAGATGTTATTGATACAGCGTTAACTGAATTTGATAGACAAGCACAAGCTCAAAAAGCATCACAAGCAGCACAGGCATTAGGTATACCTGGTGCATTTGGTGGTGGTAGAGAAGGTGTATTACAAGCACAGTATCAATCAGATAGCGACAGGAATCGAGCAGCACTACAAGCTAATTTATTACAATCAGGTTTTCAACAAGCACAAGCTGCTAGACAACAAGACTTAACTAATCAAATAGGTATTTCAAAACAACAAGCAACACTTGGTGGTGGTATGCAGAATCTAGCACAACAACAAATATCTGGTTTAGGAAAATTAGGCGGCGTGCAGCAAGCGCAATCACAAGCAGTATTAGATGCACAAAGACAAGCAGCACAAACACAAGCATATGAACCTTATCAAAGATTAGGTACGTATGGTTCAGGTGTTGCATCATTAATTTCAGGATACCCTGGATCAACACAAATTCAACAAACACCAAACGCTAGTCCATTACAAACAGCTCTTGGAGTTGGTACAGGACTTGCTGGTATCTACGGTGGACTAACAGGGAAAAACCCTTTTGCTGCAGTTGGTAGTGCAGTAGGAAGTATATTTAACAGATAATGGCTAGAACTTTAACAAGACCAATGTTTAGAAAAGGTGGCATGGCCCGAAGAGAAGAGTATATGGGTGGTGGTATTAAAACTATAAGACCTAAGTATATGGGTGGCGGTATGACTGGTATTATGTCAGGCATTGTACCTGATGCAGGGCTAACGCCTAGAGCTGGCTTTCAAGAAGGTTCTGATTATACACCTAAAATTAAATTAGATGAGAGATCAGCTCTTGAAAGATTTCTTGGAGTACCTCCACCAAATGAAACAAGAAAAGAAGCTGAAGAACGTTTGTATGGTTATGATAATTTAGGACAGGCTATTGATACAACAGGAAGAAATATAATAGGATATAGTGCCGATGCTGCAGGAAATTTTGTAGCTAATCCATTAATAAATGCATTTAATTTTTTAACAGGGACAGACTTTGAAACTTCTCCATATAATACAAAACAGTTATTATTAGATAAAGCTACTAATACTGTTAGAGATAAAGATGGTAAAATTATTTCTACCAATCAAAAACCTATTGAAAAAAAACCTAAAGTAAAAGATGAGATAAATCCATTAAATATTACTGGTGGTGAAAAAGATATCAAAGATGAAGAATCAGCTTTAATGGAAGCATATAAAGAATACGCTCCTATTTTTGAAAAAGAATTAGGAGTGTCATCTGATGATACTAAAAAATCATTATACTTAGATCTTGCTAAATTTGGAGCTGGTTTATTAGCACAACCTGGTGGAGATTTAGTTGGAGCAATCGGTAAAGCTGCAGAAAAACCATTAGAAGGTGCAGGGGAAACTGTTAAAGAACAATCAACAGCAAAAAGACAAGCTAAACTTCTTGCATTACAAACAGCTATTAAAGAAAACGAAGGTGGACCATTAGATAAAACTTTAAAAGCAATTGCAAAAGCACAAGGTTACACTGGAAAAGATAAATTAAAAAAAGCATTCAAAGACTACACAATTCTTCAAACAAACGATAGCACAGCTAGAGCACAAGATACAAAATCTTACAGAGAATTTGCCATAACAAAAAATGTAAATCCAGAAGGTTTTCAAAGAAATATTAAAAAATTATTGGCTTCAGATGATGCAGACTTAGTTGGTAAGTTTAATAAAAAATTACCTGTTACAAAAGATGGTGTTGCTGATGTAGATGAAATTGTAGATAAAGAATATTATATTGGAGAAGGCGGAGAATTATACAGAGCAGATAAAAGCACAGACCCACCTAGACTTTTAGAGCCAGGAGAAGACGGTTTCAAAGATTCTAAAAAAGAGGAATAGGAGGTAACATATGGCAGTAAGTCTAGAACAAGCTTATGGAGCCACAGCAGCGGCTAACAAGAAAAAATCAGAAACTAATTTTTTTGTATCAGCTGCAGCAGGAGTAGCTTCAGGTCTTATTAAAATTCCAGAAGGTATTGTATCATTAGGAGCAGAACTACTTGATCTTGGGTTAGGAACTGAGTTAGCAGAAGAAGTAGAAAATTTTTTTGATGATTTAAATCCTTTTGATGAAGTAGCTGAGTCAAGAGGTATAGGTAAAATAACTCAAGCATTAGCATCTATTGGTCCTGTTGCTATTAAAGGAGCTACCCTTGGAGTAAAAGCAGCTAGTTCAATACGTGCTGCTAACTTAGCTAGAAGAGCATTAAACGCAAAAAAAGCGGGCACAGCAGTTTCATTATCAAAGTTTGGAAAAATAATTAATAAGGGAGATGAACTAACATCTGGTTTACAAGATGTATTAACAACTCCTTTAGCAGGCGGTATTATAGGTAGTGGTGTTGGTGAGTCTTTAGTTTCCGATGAAGACATCGGTACATTAGGTGATATGTTAAAAGGTACTTCTTTAGAACCTTTTGCTATTACAATGATGGATACAGAAAGTAAAGAAGGAAGAGCAGAAGCTTTTCGTAGATTAACTAATAGAATAAAATTTGGTACAGAAGGAGCGTTATTTAATTTAGGGATAACAGGAGCAGGTAAAGGTGTTAAAAAATTAAGAGAGCCTGCAACGTATGGATTAGAAAGATGGAAAGATGGTGGAGTCATGGCTTCAGTAGAAAAAGCTTTATATGGTTTAAAACCTGCTTATGCTGGAACACAGGCTGGTTTAGAAGCTCAACGTTTGGGTATAGATGCTATACAAGCCGCTAAAGCAGAAGCTGCAAACGAAGTTGCATTACTACATAAAGCTATAAAAGATGTTGTACCTAAATTAGATAAATCTTTAAACTTAGATGAATCAGGAATTTTAAAAGAACTTCAAGAAATATTACAACCTTTCCCTGGTAAAAAACTTGAATCTATTAAGTTAGAAGATCTACCTCGTATAATTGAAAATAAATCTGGAGTTAAAAATAATGCTAGAGAAAGATTTAAATATAAATATTCTGGAGTGGGGGACAAAGAAACTAGAAGATTAATTACTCCTGAAAAAACAATTGGTAAAGAAGGACAAAAAGGATTTTTTAGTGTTGGGGATTACGCTATTGTTAAAGGCGGTAAAGCAGATAAATTTTTAAAAAAAATAGAAAGTGGTGGTGGACAAAAAGCTAGAAAAGATTTTGAAAATGTAATAAAAAATATGAGATCTACCGTTGATAACTTAACAGGTAAAATTTCACAAAAAGATTTAGCAGTAAAGTTGTCTCAAAAATTACACGCAGAACTTGGAAATTATTTAACCGCAGATTATGCTCAATTTAATCAAGCAACTATTCCATTTTTTAGAGTTAACCGAGCTGTTGCAGAAGTAAAAGAACCTGCTTTAAAATCTTACGTAGAACAACAAAAACGTGCTTATCGAATAGCTGAATCGGAAACATTAAAAAAAACAGGTAAACAAATAAAACCAGAAGACATAATAATACCAGATGAAGAAATTATTAAATTTACTAATGAGGGTTCCGCAAAAATTGATAGGTATTTAAAAGCTAGAAATCTTGAGGAATTAGATCCTGAAAAAGCAGTTGAAAACATATTAGGTGAGTCAGCCAAACAAAGTGAAAAAAATGCTATCTCAGTTCAAACATCTGTTCTTAAAAGAAAAAAATTAGATGAATGGGAAGAAATTGTTTTAGGACGAATAATGGATCCTAATTATAATTTTATAAACAGTGTTACTAAAATGGCTTCATTAAATTACACATTAGATTATGTAAACACTATTGCTAAACAAGGAAGCACTAAAGGAGGTAGAGTTGTAGTAGAAGGCGGTGTTACTAAATTTTTAAATTCAATGAATGAACCCATTGATATTGCAGCTTTAACTCAAGACAATATAAAAAAAGGACGTGTTAAATTAAAATCATTTGATGCAAATGGTAAACCGTATACAGAAAAACAAATATTAGATATTGCAACCAAAGAAACAGAAGATTTATTAAAAACAGAATTTGATAGATCAAAATATATTTTTGGTCAAGGAGATGCATTAGGTTCAACAGTTAGTGCTGCAGAAGATTTGGTTGTTTCTGGTAAAGCTAATAGCATAGGAGAAGCAACTATTATGTTAAAAGACCCAAAACAATTTAAACAAGTAAAATCTACAGGTATAGATGGACTATCACCTTTAGATGGTAAATGGATGCAAGCACCACAGTACGATACTGTGTTTGATACAACAACTAATTGGTTAGAAAATTTAGGCACATTAGGTACAATTTATAAATATGGTGTTCTTGGACCAAAAACAATTTCTCAAATAAGTAAAACAGTTTTAAATGCTTTAACTCACGTAAGAAACTTTATTAGTGCTGGTGCTTTTGTTGCAGCTAATGGTGCAGCTATTCCAATAGATGGAGATTTTAAAGCATTGTTACCTACAAGTTTAGGAGGAGAAGTTTTAGCAACAGGTAAACTAGGTGAAGGTATTTTTGAAACTGCGAGAAAAATGAGTGCTTATAGATTAAATGCTAAACGAGATGCAGCGGTTGCTGATTTAGTAAGGAGATCAGCAAGGGTAGGTGTAGGTGGTGGTACTCAAGCAGAAGTTGGAGAAATTATTAGAATGCAAAGTGATTTTGGTGGGAACGCGTTAGGTAATCTAGCAGAAGCACAAGGTAAAGCATATAATAAAATATTAAAAGGAAAAAAATTAGCTAAAAAGTTTTATGAAAAAACACAACAATTATATGTAGAAGAAGATACTTTTCATAAAAATGTTAATTGGTTTTTAGAACGTAATAGATATGGAAAAATTTTAGACGATTTAAAAATAGATAAATCTAATTTTAAAGATGCATTAAAAGGTAAAGGTGTTACTACGGAAGTAAGAGATTTTTTAAACAACTCTGTTGAAAGATTTTATGATAAAACAACAAGGACTTTTGATGGTGACTTTCAATTATTTTTAGATGAGATAGGTGGAAAGTTAACACGTAATAATGTGCCTAACTATGCTTATGTTGGTAGATTTGGTAGAGCTTTACGTATGTCTCCTTTTGGAAACTTTATTGCATTTCCATTAGAAATAATGAGATCAGGTTCTAATGTAGTAGATACAGCAATTAAAGAAATGTCTAGTAATATACCTTTAATAAAAAAACTTGGTAAAAGAAGATTGGCTAGTTTTGCGGTAACAGTTGGTGGTATACCACAAGTAGCAAAACAAACTGGAATGGTATTAAACGATGTAGACAATGAAGAAATGGAAGCATTACGAAGAGTGGTTCCAGAGTGGTCAAAAAACTCTACACTAGTTCCTGTAGGTAGAGATAAAAATGGTTATTTAAAATACGTAGATTTTAGTTATTCTAATGCATATGATTTTTTATTAAGACCTATTCAAGCAGTTAGCAATGCTGTTGACGAAGGTAAAGAAGATGGCATATCTTTAAAAGCTGCATTAGGTGATGGATTACAAGATGGGATGAGAGAACTATTAGAACCATTTGCGTCTGAATCTATTTTAACTGAAGCTGTTATAGATTCTGTTATTAGAGGAGGGGTAGGTAAAGATGGCCGAAGAGTATGGAGAGATGAAGATGAACCTTTTACAAAAATAATAAAAGCTGTTGGTCATATTGGAAAACAAGTAGTTCCGATGGGATCTACTTTTAAACAACTAGAAAGACTGTCTCTTGCAACAAGAGATAAAACAGATGAATATGGTAGAACGTTTAATTTATCAGATGAGCTACCTGGTATATGGGGTTTTAGAGCAGTAAAATCAGACCCTGAAAAAGCTTTACAATTTAAAATTTCTTCGTTTGGATCTTCTTTAAAAAAGAGTGAAAATTTATTTACATCACCTTTATTAAGAGGTGGTAGAGTTTCTGCGCAAGATATTTTAGAAGGATATCAATATTCTGAAATTAGAAGATTTCATGTTTTAAAACAGATGGCGAAAGATGTTGAAGCTATGCGAGATTTAGGAGTGGATGATAGTGTAATTAGAAAAAAATTAAAAGCTAGAAAAGGTTTAGGTAAAGATGTTATCAATAATGTTTTGTTTGGAGAGTATACGCCTAAAAAACCTACAGATTTTTTTGTAACAAGAATGAATGAAATTAATAATGATTTAAATGAAAAAGAAGGTGTTAATATATCCAATCCTTATTATGAAGCATTACCTTCAATTAATAAAATAATTGATAAAAATTTTAGAATTAATTTATTAGATGACGATATTTCTTTTTCTCAACTAGGTTTTGAATTACCAAAATCTCCATCTATTATTAGTAAGGTATTTAATAACGATGGCCCTGTAAGAACTAATATAACAAGCGCAACACCTGTACTAGCAGCAAGCGGCCAGAACCAAGCTTTAACTAAACCATTTAGTCAACTATCAAGTATAGAGAAGGAACAATTATTGTTTAACAGATAAATTTAAGGTATAAAATATTATGGGAATAAACAGAATTAGATTACAGAATGGTGCGATGGGTGATCCTAGAGTAGATGCTAGAATGCAACAAACCTATCAACAGAACATTGCTGATAACCAAGCACAACGAGCGAGGAACGAAGGTATTTTACAAGCAGCAAGAGCTGCAATGCTATCAGCTCAACCTAAAAATCTTACAGGAGCAACAACTAAACTTTATTCTGGAACAACTTCTGCAACTCCATTTGGTGGAAGCAAATTTTTTGCAACTCCTGATTTAGCTACAGCTAAAACTTATGCAACATCTAGTCCACTAAGAGGTTCTCCTCTTGCAGGACCAGTTACAGGAAAAATTTTACAAGCAGAAGTTCCAACGTCTCAAGCACAAAATTTATTAAAAAAAGGTCTTACAGGAACTAGAGAAGTTGTATTAGATCCTCAAGCAGCTAAAACATTATTTGAAACAGGACAAGGAACATTAAAAGGAGCTGGAAGTCTTGCTACAAAAGCTGCAGTAGCAGGTACAAAAGCATTACCATTTGTAGGAGGAGCTGTTAGTTTAGCTGATGCTGCATTAAGAGCTAAAGAAGGGGACTACGTTGGCGCAGGTCTTGGAGCTGCAGGTGCAGTTCCTGTACTAGGATTACCTGCATTAGGAGCGCAAGTAATTTATGATCAATTTATAAAAAAAGATTCAAAAGAACCAGAAGCAGCAACCCCGACACCCGATGCTGGTACAAATTTAACACAATATTCAAATATACCTGAATTAACTAGATTAATAGATGACAATCCTAATATAAATAATCTTGCAGAAGCAGATGATTATTTAAAAATGCAAGCAGGTGTTGTTCCAGGTTTTACAAGATTAAAAAATCCAAACAGTGCCCCTGGAAACTACGATGAATTTATGTACAGAGGTCCAGATGGAGATATATATGGATCACAAACATATTCAAGAATGGCAGCTTCGGGATCTTATAAAGACTTGTTTAAAGATTATTATGCTCAAAACGAAATGATGGCATCAGGCGGCAGGGTTGGTTTTCAAGACGGATCGCCAGAAGAAATGGCTAAGGCTCAAGAAGCTGCAGCTTTTGATCCAGCTCTAGATGTTATTCGACAACAATTATTTGGTGAAGACTACATACAAGATATAGGTAGCGGCCAAGGTATAGCACAATACTATTCAGGTTTTGGATTACCACAATCTTTACAGTTTACTCCACCAGTTGAAGAAGTAACACCTGTTGTTGATGTAACACAACCAGTTGTTGATACGGGTGGCGGAGGAGGTGGCCAGGAGCTATCGACGAGCGGCGTGGATACAATATTAGATACAGGAGATGCACCTATAAATTTAGATACTCCTTTAACTCAAATGATTACAACACCAACTGGTGATACGATGACTGTTAAAGAAGCAATGACTGGAACACCCCAAGTTTATGGAATTCCAGGTGAGATGCCTAAGACACCAGTCAGTGGTGCATTTGGACCTTTCGATTATCTTCAACCTGAAACATCTGATCCTTTTTTAATGTCAGGAGCAGCAGGTGGTGCAAGACTTCCACAAATTGGATATGGAGAAGGAGAAGTTGATCCAAATCTAGCAGCAGCTGTAGGTCTTAAAGATACTACATCTTTAGGTGGGGCTAATTTAGTAACAACTTCTTCAGGTGATGTGTTTGCAAGTGACGATCCAATGTTATCAGAAAAAATAGATTTTCAAACACCAGAACAAACTAACGCTATCAACGAAGTATTCAACAATGTTAAAGATTTAGGTGAAGCAGGTGTTGGTAAATTAAGAGATAGTCTAGTTGCATTAGGTGGTAAAGTAAAAGAAGGTTTTGATAACACTATAGAGATTGGTGGTAAAACAATTGACTTAACTAAATCTTTAATAGGTGGTGCTATTAGTCTTGCAACAGGGATACCTGGTGTAGGTTTTGCTTTAAATACAATGCAAGAAGATAAATATAATAAAGAAGCTCAAGGAGCTTTAGGTGAAATAGATATGTTAAAAACTACTGAAGGTGGTTTAACTCAAGATAAATATGGAATTAATATTCAAAGCGCTTTTGGAGATTATGATGATTATAATCTTGAAAGACAAATTGACTTGCAAGAAAAAATTGATGATGGAGCAATACAAGAATTTAAAGAAGATGGATCTTTAACTTACTTTGGTCAAGAGTTAAAAGATAGAAAAGAAATAGAACAAAAATTAAATGAAACAAGATTAGAAGAAGCAAGACAAGAACAACAAGATTTTGTTCAAGAAATGGAAGCCCAACCAGTTGTTCAAGCTGGAAGTAAGGCAGCAAAAGAACAACAAGACAATACAGGAGTAGCCAATGTATCTACTGGAATTGGTGGTCTAGGATCGGGAGGATATCAAACTTCTTCTGGTGATGTCTATGCTAGTGCTGCAGAAGCAGCTGAAAAAGGAGATGGCGGTGGTAGTAGTGGCGGCAAAGGTATTGTCTGTACTATGATGAACGACTTTTATGGTTTTGGATCTTTTAGAAATAAAATATGGTTAGAACACTCTAAAAGTTTAGCACCAGAATATCAAAAAGGTTATCACAAAATATTTTTACCATTAGTGGCTTATGCTAGAAAAGATGGTGTAACAAATAAAATAGTTAGAAAAACATTAGAACATATCGCAGTTCATAGAACTATTGATATTAGACAAGAAGCGAGAGGCAAGGTGCATTTATTAGGTAGAATATATAGAAAAATATTAGAACCAATTTGTTACATAGTAGGAAAATATGCCAAAAGATAACGCAATACAAAGAATAGACTCACACGAAAAACTTTGCAGGATTATGCAAAAACAAACTCATGACAAAATACTTAAGCTTGAGCATCAAATTAATAGAGTAGAAAGTATTTTATTAGTATCAGTTGGTACGCTTGTAGCTGGTATGGCAAGTCTTATCGTTATGTTGATTACAAAAATTTAAACGCGTTATACGTAAGTCCTACATTTTCCTATATCCAGTCTTTTAACTCTTCTCCCATAACTTGACTTGCTATGTTAATTTTTTTACGTAAAGCTTTTACAATTCTTTCATCAACAGTATCTTCAGCAATAATATCTACATAAGTCATAGGTTTAGTTTGACCTATTCTATCTATTCTAGCTTCTGACTGTTGTCTTTTTTCTAAATCATAACCATTAGAATAATAAATCATAGTTGATGCAGCAGTTAAGGTAATACCATAACCACCCGTTTGCGGTGTACCAACTAAAAATCTAACTGGACTATCTGGATCTTGTATTTCTTTAATTGCTTTTTGCCTGTCTTCAACAGAGGTATCTCCATAGTAAGTCATTACAGAGTTATCCACATCTGTATTAAATTCTTTTTTAATGTGTTCTACGATTGTTTCTATGTCGTGCCTATAATGTGCCCAAATTACAACTTTACCGTGTACTTCATGTAACAAATCTATTAATTCATCAATACGATTATTTTTTAATACTTGAGTTGTACCATCATCAGATGTAAAATGTCCACACGTTATTTGATGTAAACGCATAAGTTGTGTCATAACAGTTGCAGTTGTAGCAGCCTTACCATTTAAAAAAGCTAAAGCTGTTTGTTTCATTTGAGAATAAACTTTTTTTTGTTCATCACTTAAATGCACAATACGTTTCATAAATGTTTTTTTCGGTAAATCTAAACAATCATCTTTTAGTACACGATAAGAAAATGGTTTTAACTTTTCTGATAATTCAGCAAGATTACGATAACCCACAACAATCTGCACAGATCGTCCACCAAAGTTAGCTGTTCTCATTACTGCATATCTATTTTTAAAAGTATAAAAAGAACTATGGTCTAATAACCAAGGACTTAAAAAATAACATTGTGTATATAAATCTAAAGGTGATTTAGTTACAGGTGAACCTGTAAGTATTCTTCTATATTTAGAATGTTTTGATAAACCTAATATATTTTTTGTACGTTTAGCACCGGGATTTTTGATAGTAGTAGACTCATCAATTGCAATTAATGTATCATGACAACTTAAAAATTTGTGTGCAAAATCAACACCTTTTTTAGTAGAAAATGCCTCTACATTCATAATCAAAATATGTAATTCTTCACCAGTTTTAAACAAAGTATCAAGTTTTTTTGCTTGAGTTTTATTAATCATAGCTTGCCACAAGACCATTTTTTTATCTATATGATCAACAAGATGTGTAGGTATTTCTGAATTATACCAGTTTTGATATACTCCTTTAGGTGCTACAATTAAAGCACCATTAATTTTACCTTGGTCATAAAGCATAGATATATTATCTATTAATACTTTTGATTTACCTGTACCCATTTCCATAAAATAAGCATAGACTTCTTTTTCCCACGACTTTTCCAACGCAGTTAATTGATGCGCGTATGGCTTGGTCTTAAATTTATAATTTATCATTTGTTACTTCTTTCTAGTTGACAATATACATATCAACGTTTATATTGTCAAGCATGAAAGAAAATATATCGCAAAATGAGCCTATTGTTTATTTGTTACAAGAGGTACCCGGTACTAAAATTGGTCGTCCAAAATATAATATTATTGGCGCTCAAAAATTTGGCAGAATAGAAGTTCTCTTACGTGAGGACACACAAATTGTCAGAAGTCCGGGTCCGATAACTTATCAATTAAGAAGATTACTAAAAGATTTTAAAGATAAAGATTATTTATTATTATCTGGAGATCCTAAAGTAATTGGTTTAGCAATAGCAGTCGCGTGTGATATTAATAATGGAAAGTACACTACGTTAACTTGGGATAGGCAAGAAAAAATGTATTACCCGACTGAGTTTAACATACATGAAAGAGGAGAAATAAATGAGTCAAATAAACTATGAAGAAGATAGAGTACAGTCTGTAACACAAGCGGATGCTGCAAAGTCACTATCCGATAAAGTTATTGAACTTAAAAATTTAGAAGACGAAATTACCAACGCAGAAAAAAGTGTTTCTAAATTAAAAGAACAAGCAAAACAATTATCGCAGTTTGATATACCAGCGATGATGGAAGAAATGCACATTACAAAATTAAAGTTGAAAGATGGTGAGTCCGTAGAGATAAAAAAAATATACGGTGCATCAATACCTCAAGAAAATCAAGAGGCAGCTTTTACATGGCTTCGTGACCACGACTTAGGTGATATTATTAAAAATGATATTACCGTTACCTTTGGTCGAGGCGAAGACAACAAGGCAAGCGAATACGCAAACCTTGCACAAGGTCAGGGGTATGAACCCGTCCAGAAAATTGGCGTTCATCCTCAGACACTTAAAGCAGTAGTCAGGGAGCGTCTCGAATCTGGACGTGAGATGCCCTCTGATTTATTCAAAACTTACGCAGGTAACAGTACAAAAATCACAAGGAGATAGATATGAGTGACGAGAAACAAATGACACTTAAAAAAGAAGCGAGCTTACCTTCAACAATTTTGTTTGAAGATGATGCCGCATCAGGTTTTGAGAATGTAAAGACAACTAGTTTGGCTTTACCTATCTTAAAACTTTTACAAAATGGTTCTGGAGAGGCACAGAGACGTAATCAAAATTATGTTGAAGGTGCTGAACCTGGAATGCTTTTAAATACAGTTACTAAAAAAATGTATGACGGAGCAAAAGGAGTTACAGTTATTCCTTGCCATTACAAACTAGAGTATCAAGAATGGGCTGATTTTGGAACAGGTTCTGGTAGACCAGAAAATATCTTTCCAGATGGCTCTGATATTTTAGCGCAGACAACTCAAGACGGTGGAGGTAAGGATCGATTAGAAAATGGTCATTACATTTTAACTGTTGGTCAACATTATGTAATAATTGTTGGGGATCAAGGGGCTGAACAAGCTCTTATATCTATGAGTTCATCTCAAGGTAAGGTAAGCAGAAAATGGAACTCAATGATGATGTCCATTTCACTTGATGGGAAAAACGGTCCGTATACACCGCCATCATTTAGCCATGCTTACAAACTAACAACTGTCTTAAATTCTGGCAAAGGTAATCAATGGTATGGTTACAATATCGTTAAAGAAGGTCCGGTAACGGATACTTCTATGTACGAACGTGCTAAGAAATTTTACACTAGTTTAGCTAGCAAATAGTGTGAATAGTGGGCGGCCAATGGAGACGGAGGCCGCCTACGCAATCGAGTGGAAATGATAGAATTAAAAAAATTTATAAATATATTTGAAGGCTTAAATAGTGCTTACGGTCAAACTGTAAAAACAGATCAATTTAGTGAAAAAGGTAAGCATAAAACTAAATCTTTTACAATATCTAACCCCGTAACTAAAAAATTATGGGAAGAACATCTTAAAGGTAGTGATCCAGGATTAGGTATTGTTCCAATAAATAAAGACAATAAATGTAAATGGGGATGTATTGATATAGATACTTACCCTTTTGATCATAAAAAATTCATACAAAAATTAAAAGAAAAAAATATACCTATGATTGTGTGTCGATCAAAATCAGGTGGAGCACACGCATTTTTATTTACCAAAGATTTTGTTCCTGCAACAGTTATGAGAGTAAAATTAAAATTGATTGCGTCAGCAATGGGTTTTGCTGGTGCAGAAATATTTCCTAAACAAGATTACATAAGAGTAGATAGAGGAGACACTGGTAGTTTTTTAAATCTTCCTTATCATGCAAATGAAAGAACTGTTCGATATGCATATGGATTAGAGGGCAATGTTTTAAAACTTGAAGAGTTTTTTACTTTACATGAAAAAGTATCTCTAACTTTAGAAAAATTAAATGAATTAAAAATAGAAAGTGAAAAAGAAAAAACAGATTTATTTAAAGGTATGCCTCCTTGTTTAATTACATTATTAAGTGATGGAGTGCCAGATGGTCAAAGAAATAATTGTATGTATAATGTAGGTGTTTATCTTAAGAAAAGATATCCTGATAAAGAAGAATGGCAAAGTCATATGTTTACATACAACAAACAATTTATGACACCCTCCTTAGATGCAACAGAAGTTAATACGTTAATAGGTTCTTTAGATAGCAAAGACTATAATTATAAATGTAAAGATGAACCTATACATAGTTTTTGTGATGCTAAAAAATGTGCGTTAAAAGAATTTGGTGTGGGAGACAATGCACCTACTCCAGAAATAACTGAAATAAGAAAATATGATTCTGATCCACCAATATACTTCGCATCTATAGACGGTGAAAGTGTTGAGGTAGATGATGCAACACTACATGATCCAGAAAAGTTTTCATTAGCATGTATGAATCAAATAGGTAAACCAATGATGCCAGTGCCAAAACATATGTGGCGTAGGTTGTTAATAAAACTATTTGCAAACTTAGAGACCATCCCTGCACCAGAATCATCTAAACTAGATGTACAATTAAAAGAAATATTAGCAGATTATATTAATAAAACTCCAGGTAAAGAATTAAAAGATGTTATGCGAGGTATTGCATTTACTGATACAGATGGTTTTACATATTTTAAATTTAAAGA
>VTLG01004263.1_pt1 | contig 28373 bp, 32 predicted proteins | sample 4694571 | NCBI WGS metagenome assembly VTLG01 (sample SAMN12604809, study PRJNA352737) | marine metagenome | biome: ENVO:00000447; feature: ENVO:00000209|ENVO:00000569|ENVO:01000036; material: ENVO:00002151; isolation source: viral sequences binned using virsorter ...
AGTGCTACACAGATGTGACAATCCATTGTGTTTCAATCCAGATCACCTACAGATTGGCACACAACGACAGAACATTGACGATATGCAAGTCAAAGGTCGCTGGCATCCGCTAAAAAAATCCTAAAATCTCTGGTTGACAGATCACAGAAGTGTGTTAGTATAGTACAATAACAAATAAGGAGATGAAAATGGCTAAAACTATAACACAAATCAACCAGCAAGTGTTGAAAGAACTTGCAAAATATCCATATATCACGGAGGATAAAGAATGGGGTCTTGGTGGTTTGTGTGAAGCAATCAAAAACAATATAGATCAAGCACAACCTGTTTATGTTGAACCAACTGTTTGTGGATCACAATATCTTTTTGTGAATGGTATAGAAGGTTTGAATCCTGAGGTTGATCATTGGATCAAAGATCAAAAGGACAGAGAGTTTTACATCAGCCAAGCTGAAGTAGAAGGGGTAATGGTATGAAATTAGAAACATACACCAAAAACTTCAATATGCACGATGTGGAAGATCTATACATCAGTATTGTTGTGGCATGGGAGCAAGGGCAAAAACTAGTCCAAATAAAAACACAATACCAAACCCAAATTGGAAAACAACCCAAGTGTTCAACCATGACTTTTATCAAAAAAGTAATCCAAACATATGGTGTAAATGGATTGAATACCAGTTTGAAACAGAGAAGAGAATATTGGCAAAAAAACAGTCTATGGGAGTTTGCCAACAACTTAAGAAAACAATTATACAAAGAAATACCGCCGTTCACATTGATAGATTATGACACACACAAATCAAAAAACTACAATGAAGATGACTTGTTTTTCAAGCATTTTACCAGAACAAACATAACGAACTACAATGCACAAAAAAGCATGGCATTGAAAAGAGGTATTGGTTGGGAATTTAAAAGTTTTGAAGAATGGTTACTTTGGTGGTTGCAAACAGGTAAGTTTGATCAGCGAGGTGTGACCAATAAAGGTTATCAGATGTGCAGAATAGGTGACACTGGACCTTACAGTCCCAGCAACTGTTATTGTGCCACAGGCAAAGAAAACAGAGACCATTATCATTTAAAAAAAAGATTATCATTGAAACAAGCATAACACACCGTTTTTGAAAATCAGGTGATTTTAAAATTTGAGATCACGGTAGATCAGGCTGGAGAACCGTGGCCAGCAAGTGTGCAAGTAAAAGATCTTTTCCCACTTTGGAAATGTGGAGATTTATATTGAGCGGTGGCCTGCAAGTGTGTGCCCAATCCCGCCTTCCCACCTTGATCAGATCTTCTCCCACCATGGCAGATCAGGTTTGAGAAAAAGGTCTGAGAACCGTACCGCAACCTGGTGCACCTGAGGCGAACCTGAGGAAAATTTTCTCACCATGAGGGGTTGACAAAAAGATCTTTTTATGTTATAATCAAGCTGGTGGGTCTAGGGAGATCAACCTCAGGTCTCGTTGAGGGCCAGGCCCACCGTACCCTACACAGTTGGCAAACAATCTCATTGACCTTGACCCCAATCTGTGTTACAATGATTGCATGGTATGGTTGATGATCACTTTGTGCATATCGTGATCTCCTTATTGTATCGTACACACCCATACCATACACCCACCTTGTTTCCCTTTCTGTGGCAAGGTGGGCACACAATCTCTGATCAATTGTACATGAACCTTAGGCAAAGTCAACCTCTGGTTTAGTTAATTGTTTTGAAAATCTGGTTGACAATGGGGGTGAGGCCTATACTTTTTTACACCCTACGGTAGCCCATGTTCTCCACAGTTCCCACCTTAGACCACCCTAAAACATAATGGGGGTAGCCCCCTGATTACAGCATATGGTTGCTGTGTAAAGGTTTTCCACGGTAGATCATCGTTGTCATAATTGGTTTTGTCGCATACATTTGTGGGTGTGATAGCAACAATTTAATAAATAGAATTAACAACAAAGGCACACAATCACACAATGCATCATGATTCAAACATAGATTATCGTATCAAAAGAGAAGCTAGGAAGGTCATAAACACATCATTTTCCAAACACTTGTACACGGATCCTTCACTGGCAAAACAACATCGTGCATGGACCAATGGGGGTCGTATGCCCAGAAGTTTCAAGCAGTACAATCTCATGTATTGGCCTTATCGTTATTGGTTGATACTGGGTCCAGAGGTTGACTGCGACACACTGACCAAACCCTGTGTGTTCAACTTACCTTTAAAGGGATTTGCCATGCCTTACATACCCAGATCACAGCGACTGGTTGGATATCGTAGGCAACAGGATCGCAACAAGGATGCCAAGCGGAACTGGGGGCAGGTCATAGGTTGGGCAGGAGGTCACTTTGTATATTAAGTTGAAGCATGATCAGATACAAGTGGATGACACACTGGATCCACAACTGTATCGCAGATGTTGGACACAGACCAACTCAGGTTCCATCACCGCTCTGAGACGGCCATCAGATCCTGCGGATTGGCCCAACAGGGTGCATCTCACATGGTTCATAATTGGCAGGCCTGAAAAGGGCTATTGTGTGTGGCATCGCAATGGTGACAAGCAGGACTATCGTCGTGACAACATAGAGTGGAGACCTTGGAAGCAAGTGATACAATGGCACAGGCAACAGCATCGTGCAGAACAGCAATTTAAAGCCATCACAGTGCCTCAAGCTGAACTCAAGCAGTAAGATATCAATATCAAGTTAGACCCCGCTGTATCCTTCTTAAAATGCTTTTAAATGGGGTATTTCTAGTAGTCTGTGGGTTCAAAAAAGAAGATGCGATTGTACTGCTTCAACAGATGTTCCAACACCCAATCATCTGGTGTGTCCCACGGTTCATAACCGTATTCCAGATACAACCATTCCGTGAAGCTGACACTGGGATATGGGAAACTGTATGCCCTGTCATTCCAACTGCCCAGGTAATACCTTACTCCAATGTTCATGCAATGATGGTGGCCAATAGGTTGGATCCAATCAACAACACTATGGACAGCAGTACGGCCCATACCCTGTTGTCCAGTTTCTCCAGTTTACGATCCAGTGAGCCCATGTTTGACTCTATGTGTGCCAGGTGATTGTCCTTAATGGTCTTGATGTCTGTCTTGATTATCCTGGTGTCTATCTCCAGTTGTGTCAGTCTCACATCTTGTTTTGCTTTTTCAAGTTGCTTGTGATCCATGTCCGTGACCATCCTATGATGTTGTCAGGGCCGCCCCACTTGCATTCAACCAGCTTGAACCTGAGTAGAATGCCAAACAAGGATTGCCTGCATTACCGTTTGAACACATTGCTATCTCACCTGTTCTGCCTGTGAGTGCATCCAGTTGTGATTTTGTGAAACTCTGCACCTGTGGATTCATGTGGAACTCCACTACCTCTGGTGCATTCTTGCTGGCCACTGTTGAACTTGTTGTTGTTCTGTTTCTTACTTCCAACACTGTGGCAGTCGTGTCTGAATCATTTGTGGTCAGTGTGTGGTTTAGTTTTAGAGTGTTCTTGTTGGCTTCAGTGAACAGTTCATACTTGACTGGTCTTTCTGTGCCTTCATCGTCAATACCTACACCAGTTCCGTGTGTTTCATCACCATCGTGGAATTCAACTGATTCAAATATCAAACTACAACCCTGTGGTCCTTCAAACCCTGCTCTGTTCTGTATGATCAAGAACTTGTCTTCCAATCTACCTCTTGTGCCATCCACAACAATCGCTGTTGAATTCACATTGTGATGAAGATATTTTGCGGCTGAGTGTGTGGCATCTGATAGGTTGGACACAGCACTGTCTAGTGTGATTGTTGTTGATGAACCTGATCCTGATGTGCCAGTGATCTCTATGTACTTGCTCATGTCTCTCAAGCCACCTGATGATGAACTTGATGACGGATCACCTTCAAAGAAATACAAGTTACTTTCGCTGAGTGACTTTAATTCACCTGCTGTCAAGCTTCTTGAAAGTGTCACTGTGGTCGTGCTGTTTGTGGTTGGTGCAACATCTGTTTCTGATGATGCATAACCATTTTTCCTGAACTGGAAGTCATCAAAAGCAGTGATCAACAAGTCACCTTTGCTGTCTTGGTCAGTACCTGCTCTGAATTCCATTTTGGTATCTGATCTTATGAGAACATTACCTTTGTTTGATGCACCTGCATCTGAGGCTCTCAATTCATAGTTGCCATATATTGTTTGTTTGAATTGTGTGTCACCGTTTTCAAACTTCATTTCAACATCTTCGTCACCACCAAATAACAATCTTGTATCATCTGGTATCTTGATCTTACCATTGCCATTTGGTGCTAGACTGATGTTACCATTTGATGTTGTGACTATTGAAACACTTGATCCTGTGATGTCTTGTCCATTCACATCTAATGCTCCACCTAGCTGTGGTGATGTGTCTTCTACGACATTTGATATGCCTGATCCACCGCCTCCTGATGCGGCTTCTAATGATATCTTGCCTGTTGAATTATCATATGTGAGCACCATGTTGTCTTGTGATGCACCCACTGTTTGATCTGCATCAAACTTGAAGTTTCCTAATAAGACATCACCTGTTCCATTTGGTTCAATGTCAATATCTGCATTTGATAATGATGTAATTTTTAAATCTTTTAATTGTAATTCACCTGCACTTGAATCTACGACAGCATACTTGTCGTCATGGTTCTCATTACCAATCTGCACCGTGGAACCTGTCATTGTGAGTTGGTGTCTTCTGTCTGATGATCCATTACCATCACTTGCTGATCCACCTGTTGGCAACACATCAAATACTAATTTGACACCTCTGGCATTTGAGTTTGAAAAAGTCTCTGCAGATTCACAAGTCAGTGATGCTGATGATATGGCACCTGTTCCACCAAATCCATCTCCATCGTGTCCCATGAATCCAAGCACACCCAATCTCTTGCCTGATGCCAATGCTGAAGGTGAACTCTCTGTTCCACCTGCCGCTTTCAACACCACACCCGCATTTGGAAATGTATTGAAAACTCCTCCAAACACCGTGGTTCCATCATCTGCCACACCATCTCCTGTGTGGTCAAAATCTGAGTTTTTCAGTGGGTTGGCACCACCATATGATATCAAAGTAAGTTCTGGCCATTGATCTCTGTCACCATTGGATATTGTGACACCTGTTGTGGCCCAGTCGCCTGCATTGTTGTTCGCTGTCAAGGCACCTGTGGATGAAAGTCCTGTTCCTGTTGTTCCTATCCTGATACCTTTTGGTATGTCCATAACAGGTTCAAGCACTGATGCTTCTGTGGATAGATCACCATCTGTTGAGTTGATCTTTGCTGTCAAAGTGTTGAAGTGTGCCGCTTGGTTCAGTGTGCCACTTGAATCTTTGACTTTCAATATTATGTCTTTGTCATTTGCATCTGCTGATATGACAACATTGGCTGAAGAACTTTTTATGTCATGTGTCAATATGTCTAATGTTCCGCCAAGTTGTGGTGTTGTGTCTTCCACAACATTTTCAATTGATACTGCTCTGGCTCTAGCATCTGTGAAGTAAAGGTTAGTTGAACCTTCTGTAATTTCATCTGTGTTGTCTTTTGTAAGTATTTGTCCATCCACATAATCTTTTACTGCGGCACTTGTTGGTAATGTTGTGTCGTTATCATTACTAGCAATACCTTCTGATTCTGTGACCAATGTTGTTGCTTTTAAGTTGTCTACTTCTAAATTTGAAACAGTGACTGAATCTGCATCTATGGCACCTTGTGTGTATGTCATGGCACCTGTTGAGTTATCATATGATAAACTGCCACTTGCTGAAATACTTGCTCTTGCTCTTGATGTTGTGAAATATTGATTGCTTGATCCTTCTGCTAGGTCATCTGTGGTGTTGTTTGATAGGTTATCTGCCTGTAGCAAACCACCTGTGTCTGTTAGGTCACTTATGTCAATGCCTGTGATAGTTCCTGAGGCATTTAAGTTGTTCACAAAGATGTTATCAACTCTGACACCTGATGTACCTATGTCGTGAGTACCTGAGAATGTTAAATCACCTGCCAATTCTGTTGTTGAAAGTTGTAGTTTGTTGTCAAAGAAACCTATACCTATGTTGCCGTGTGCATTGAATATGTACTTGTCATTCAACACATTTACATTGGCAGTGATATTTGCAAAGTCACTTATGTCAATGTTGTCTAAATCTAGTTGTGTTGTGCCAACTTGATTAGAATTGATTGCTGTGACACCATCACCATCTAGTGTGACAGCACCTGATAAATTTCTGTTTACGAATTGTGTAGGTGCACTGGCATCAAAAACTAATATCTGTCCTTCTGATGTTGAACTTAAAGTCACATCACTAAGATCTGATAATAGATTTGTTGATTGGTATCCTGCACCTGATGAAACATCACCTGGAACAAATTTGTTGCTGGTGCTGTTGAACAACAACACTTGATTTGATGTTGGTGCTGATGTTGTTATGTCAACATCTGAAAGTTGGCCAACTGAATTACTGCTGATGTTTGGAGCACCTTGTGTGAATGTGACTGTGTCTGTGCCTGAATCAGCACTTGTTGTCAATCCACCTGCACCTGTGAATGTTAAAATATCTGTTGTGCTGTCAGTGACTGCACTGCCTGAATCTGTGGCGATGGTTCTGAAAACATTCTGTGTTCCACTTGTGACTGTGATATTTGTTACTGCATTACCTGTTGTGACTGTGATATTACTACTCATTATGCTTTGGTTACCTCTCCTGAAACTGTCACATTGCCTTCTAATAATCTCAATCTTGAATTGTCTGAACTGTCAACATAACTTATGTCATACAGATGTGTGCCTGCAGGCAAGCTGGCAGTTTGTGTAGATGTTAGACTTATGGTGAAAGCACCATTGGCCGCATCTGTCTTTGTGAATGTGAATGATGCCAAAACATGATCACTCAATTTGTTAGTTTTGATATCACCTGAAAATGTGAAGTTAGTGATATCTGTGCTGGAATCAACTGTCACTGTCATGTTGTTGGTGAAAGTTGCTCCTTGTTCTATTGTTAAATTTAAAGTTCCTGCTGGCATAATAAAGTTCCTGTTATATATATTTAGTTTATGTGACTACAGTACAGGTAACATCAAAGAAAGTAATCTTAGATAGATCTGTTTGTCCATTAGTTTGTCCATCGTTGATTTCAATCATGTAACGATATCTCCAATCTGATCCTACAGCTGGTCCTGTGTTTGCACCTGATCTATTACCACCTATTGTGTGTTGTGTCTCAAATAAGAAAAGTGCCACTTCTATCAGTGAACCACCATACCTGCCAACTTCAGTGAATCCATCACTGATGAATTGTGTTGTTGCTCCATTTGTTCCATTACCGCTGTTCCAACCAAATCCTCCTCCAAAATTAAAACTGGATCCTGCTGATCCTAAAGCGGCATCTTGAGCAACACCTGACAGTTGCTGATCAGTGTCTACCAACAATCTACCAATGTAAGTGTTGTTGTCTCTCATGTCTATACTGAAGAAATCTGGTGAAGCAAAGTCAGTCATTACATTTGTGCTTAGGTCTCCTGTCATGCCAGTAATTGGATTAATGATATTTGTGCTACCTGAACGGCTGAAGCTGAATGCACGGGCATTGGTTCCATCTTTGGCTGATGTTCCAGTGTAATTTCCTGAAGGAACATTTTCCCTAACACCAAAACCAACTCCTGTTTCTGTCAATGATGCCTGTGTTCTTTCAAATATTTTATTGAAAGTTGAAAAACTAGTATTAAGATCAATTGAACTGCTTGTGCCAGCTGGTGCTTTGAATAATTTGATACTGAAAGTTCCGTTGGTTAAACTTTGACTTTGATTTTTAAATTTAGGACACAGAAATACACCAGGATTAATTATTCCAGTTACTTCACCACCTGATGAAGATGAATATGATGGAAATGATGTTCCATCTACATCAGATCCACTCATGGTCTGCAAATTAAAGGTGTTAGAACTTTTACTTGCCACTTTGAAAAATGTATTTCTACCAAAAACTCTTCCAGTGGATCCATCTGTACTTGCACTTACAGTTGTGGAATTTAATGGATGACCTCCTGATATTTGAGTGAAATTTACAAGTTCACCATTCACAAAAGGATGTCCTGCCGCTGTAATCTGCACTGGATTGGTTTGGCTTATTCCAGTCACAGAGGCCCTGTTTCCCCTGTCTCCCATTTCACCCATAAAGTCTACTGCATTACTTGTTATAAATTTGTCTGCTGTTGTCCCTCTAGAATTCAAAGCCATCACAGCATTGATGTCATCTTTAGTTCCTTGTATTATAAATGAATTTGAACTGATATCTGTTCCTGCCGCACCTGTTCCTTGATATATGCTGAATGTTGGAGCAGAGACCCCAAGTGTGTCTAAGTTTCCTAAGTCTGTTGCGGTGCCATTTTCTAAAGTATAGGTCTGATCATTTTTAGCCAATTCAATTGTTCCTATGTTTTCACTTGGATCAAACACAATCGCATATATCTCAGTTGTTGCTGGAGAATCTGTGATAGTGGCAGTGAAAGTCTGAGGTTTCATTCTTGAATATGATATTGAACTTGGTGCACTTATTTCATCTGAATTTGAAACAGTTGTTGTCACTGTCTGTGTTGAATTTGCAATCACAAGCGATGGTGAACTTGTCACAGTAATTGTTATCGTGTCAGCCGCAATAGTTTCTAAGTCTTCTCCGCTTTGGAATTTTATTGGTAGATATGTTGCAGAACTTAATGCTGTGTTCAATGTTGCTAGATTATTTGTTGACACTTCATCTCTGTTAGTGAACGATGTCACAATTGATGTGTCTGGATAAGTTATTGTGCCTTTTGTTTTGTCATAAGTCACTGTGGCTGTAAATGTCACACTAGGTATGGTCAATGTTGGAGACACACCAAATGTTCCAAGTGTTTTGCCTGTTGTATCACTTTCTGTGAATGATGGTGCACTACCAGATTTTGAAAATTGTAAAGTGTTATCAATTGTTGGTGACACTGTGACTTTGTTATCAGTAATTTTGTCATCCTTGTCACTGGTTATTTCAATTGTAATTGTTTGTCCTTGCAAAGCATTTTGATTTGTGCCTGGACTTGCAACAAATAATGGTTTGTATTGTAAATCACTTAACACTGAATTCAAATTTGTAACATTTGTTGTTGTCAACACATCTTTGTCTGATGCACTTGTATTCAAGAAAGTTGTGTTGTTGTATGTTATGCTACCAACTGTTTTGTCGTAAGTGATGTTGACTGTGTATGTTGCACCAGTGTCAACATCATTGATAGAATATGTACCAAGTGATTTTGTTGTTCCTGCATTTGCTTCTGTTTCATTGTGTTGAACTGTTGCTGGAGAACTTGTGAACACTGAATCTGTTAGACCTGCTATTTGATGTGTAATTGTTTTGAACAATGGTGATTTTGTAGACTGTGTTGATCCAACTTCAGCTTCAACTTCTATTTCAAATATAATGTTTTTGTTGTAATCATCTGGAACTGTCAATCCAAGTCCTGTAGATCCATTGAATGCTGTTTCAAAGTCAATATCACTACCACTTGAACTTGTTGAAGAAAATGTTACAACAAGTTGAGCACCTGTCAAATCATAAGTGACTGAATCTATACCAGATGCTCCTGAAGAAAAATCTGCTACAGAACTAACAGCATTTGGATCAAACCATTTCACTCTCAGTGTTCCTTCTACATAAGGACTGAATTGTGTGTATGAAATTGGTAATCTAATTAATGCCATATTATGTCTCCTGATATGTTGTTGCTACATTATTGAATGATAAAGTATAACCATGATCAAATCCAAGATCAATCTCAGTCCATTTTTCATTGTCATATCTTTGTGCAACAACTTGATATTGGAATGGTTCAATTTCAGTTATGCTTTGAACTTTATAAATTTTCTCTTGTTGAAAACTTTTTGTTGGTGTGGTATCTATTTCAACTAGATTGATAACTTGATTTTCAAATGCTGTCAGATCTCCATGATCAGCATTTATGCTTCTTAGACCAGTTGTAGATATAAATGTCAATTGGTTTGTTGATGTGCTGGCCACTGTTGCTGTTGTTTCAAAAACAAGATTGTCTGATATGGTTTGATTAAAAGGTGTCAGTGTGCTTGTGCCTTCAAGTGTTCCATTATCAATGAATACTTTATAACTTTTTGTTGGATCTAATTCAATGTCTGAATCAATAGTGACTGTTGTACCACTTATGCTTTTTATTCTTCCACTGTGTTTTATGCCATCATCTTCAGTGTGTGTCAAGTTTATTAGGTCGCCTGGTTTTGTATAAACATGATCCGCACCTGCTGTATATTCTACAAATTCTTTTTCTGTTCTGCTAGATTCAGCTAGATATCTGGCATGCCTCTCTGCTTGATGTTTGTTTGTTATACCTTGCATCACAACTTCTTTTGACACAACAGGAAAACCTGTGTTCAATTGATCTCGTAATTCAGCGAATGCTATATCTTGTTTAAACATTTTTCTTTCATTGTTGAATTTCACATAATAGGTGTTTGTTTCAGGTAAATGATTTCTTCCACTGAAATGAACATTGCTACAATTAGATTGATTAACAATTTTCACAGGTGATCCTGGAATATCTTGATATATTTGCAGATAACCATTATGGAAATAATATTGTGCATTCATGTTGTTCAATATTTTTTGTAAAGTTTCAAACTTGTTAGCCGCTTGATCTAAAACACTGTTGAAAGTGTATCTACTCTGTGTGCTTGTTGATCCAGATGAATTTCTTGTTGTCAAAACTTGTTCACATCTGTCTTTTGCATCTTTCAATTGGAATCTTAGATAATTTGTTTGTTCATCATTTACCGCTGTTGCTGTTGTTGATATGTCTGCGATCATTTCTCCCATACCATATCTTTTTGATGTAATGAAATCATGTGCCACATCTGCTGTGGTATTAATAAATGTATCACTTGAACTTATTGCACCTGATCCTGATTGTGTTCTAATTTTTTTACCTTCATATATGAAACCAAATGTTGTGTCATCATCTTTGTCTTCAAATTTTACTGGTCTTGGATAACTTAACTGTACCAATGAAGTGTGTGGATAGACCACTGTGTCTATCATGTTGGTTTCTGAATCTCTCAATGCATCAGTTACCCATTCTGTGTCTTCACCTTGGTTATAAAAGAAAGTGGTACCACCTGATGTTGGTAAGCCTGTGGTTGATTCTCTCAAACCTGCCACATCGCTGTATGCTGTGTCTTGTGTTTCTGTTCTAACACAGGCCTGTAATTTAAATTCTACTGAAAAATTACTTGTAGGTCTGATCTGGAATCTTTTTGCCGCTTCTTTGACATATCTGCCAGGTCCCCAAAAACAAAGGAACAACACATTGGTCACATCATCATTGAATATGTGTCCACCTGTGCCCATTGTTGAAGTAGCGAAGTTCAAAGTGTTTGTGTGATTGTAAGCATTAAAGTTTGGATCTGTTGGGTCATTGGCCAACTTACCATCCGTCCATATTTCTTTGTATGCTTCACTCATTGAAGATGCTGTGATAAAATTAAAAGTAAAATAATCTGTTTCAATGATAGCACCCAGTCTTGAATCTGTAGCAGGCACATTGTTTTTGGTAGTTGATTTGCTTAAATTAAGATCCCAATCAACACCTTGTGCAGAAGCACTAAAGGCTTCTGTCATGCCTGTGTTGTCTATAGTTGTGTTGAATGTTGTGCTAGTGATAGCTGAATTGTTACCACCTATTGCAAGTCCAAACCAAGTCAATTCATAATCTTCAACACCTGACATTGTTATTGAACTTAATGTAGCTGGTGTAGATGATGCAGAAGTGTAGAAAAAATTTTCTGTGTTAAAATTTATCGCTAGTTCACTTGATCCTGCTGTGTCTGGTGCTTTTACAAAAGTTAATGCCATTATGGTGTCCTTATCAATATTCTTCCGCCTGTGTTGACCGCGGCTTGTGTTCTATAATATAATATTCTTGGTGTTGAACTAGTTGGTGTGAATGTGTATGTTCCATTTTCAGTTATAGCAGTTCCTGATGCCACAGAAGTGCTAGATGCACCTGTTGTAAATTCATTTTCTAAATCACTGGTCAAGAAGAAACCATTACCTGAACCAAGACTGCTACAAGTAAATGTGTATGTCACACCATCGTACATCAAGATGTCAGGTCTGAATAATGAATCTAGTTTCAATACAGAAGCGGCAAATAGAGTGTCATTTGCTCCAGTTGTTTGTCCTGCATTGGCTCCATTTTTCCACCAACGGAATGGAGTGTCTGTGACCCTACCATCTGAGGCAAGTGTCACTGTGTAAGATATTGCATGAGGTATGATCCATTTTGCAGGTGATACTCCAGTGCCAGACGGATCTGTGTCTGATGTAGTGAATAAACCTGCATCATTGATTATGTCATTGATGTGTTTACCTTCAAACTTGTCAAGGTTACTGTCATATTGTAAAACAAAACCGTTTGTAAGATTTGTTGACACATCTGACAGACCTTGCAAGAAGCCTTGTCTTGTAACATTGTTTGCAAGATTTGTTGTTGAGCCTTTGAACACAGAAATATCAACATCTTTTGACTGTTCACTCATTTTTTCATTTCCTGACCAGTCTGTATCAGTGCTTGTTCTTTGTTTTATTTCTACACCATTTAATTCTGTGACAGATGTGTCATCTGGATCAATCAACGGTCTGTTGTTGATTACTGTGTGATAGTGTACATTGGCTTTGATGCCATTGCAATCACCTTCAGATACTAAAATTTTGTAATGTTTAAATGCTATGGTATCTTTTTCTACAGAACCTGTAAGTCCAGTTGATGCTTGTGTGACTCCTTCATCTATGACAACACCTTTAGTAAGCACCGTACCATAAACAAGAGGTATTTTCACAGAAGTTGTGTCACCTGCTTGTGCTTTGTAAAATTGTTGTTCAGAAACATCACCAGCAATGGTGTTGTCATCTCTGTTTCTTATGATAGTGGCATTGTTCTTTGCCGCTTCACTTAATCTTACAAATTCATCTTGTGTTGGTTTAATCTCGCTCATTTGTTTTTGTTCCTGGTGTTCCTGCTCTAAATTGTCCCATGAAAGGCAAGTGTGATGTGGCACTACCAGCCGCCCATCTTAATCTACAAGCCCTTATATTTTTAGCACAATAATCTTTAGATGCATCAGTTGTTGTGTTGTTTTCTCTAGTGAAGAAATTGTTTGCTGGATCATAACTTGAATCTCCATTTGTTCGTTGTCCATATGGACAACCTCCATCAGCAACTGCTGTGTATTCAAATTGGCCATTCACATAATTTCTATATCTCAAACTGCACAATCCTGCAGGCATCTTTCTGTTTGTTTCTGTTCTTTCTTCAAGTCCAAGACTTGGTGTAAGTTCTAATATGTAATGTTTGTCATCAGCATCTAAAATACTGTTGACAAAATATCTTGACTTGACTCCACTCAATAAAACTTTGTCTGCTGTGATAGATCCACCAACTTCAAATCCCCAATTTGAATCAGCATTGTAATCATGCAATGTAAGGAATCTTGTCACTGTGGTTCCACGAAATGGAAATGGTGGTAAGTTTCCCAAATTGGTCCAACTTGTTATCAATGAAGCAACATTAGACAAAGCATCAAATGTTGTTCTGTTTATTGTAACTTGTGGTCTTGTTGGCTTTGTGTTTAAGGCACTTGAAACACCTGTTATTGAAATAGCACAATGATTGAATGTTGTACCATTCATAACAATATCAGATCCATTTGCTTGTCTGTGATTTGTTATCTTTACATCTGTTGAAACTGAACCAAAAAATCTAGGTGCAATCGTGCTGAAATCAAATTTGTATAACTCAATAGGAGTGTGTTGATTTATATTCTTTGAGTCATTAATGAAGTTAGGCATTACCTATCCTCCACTAACACCGCCGTGAATGTATGAAGCAATGGTCCTGATAATGTTTCAGAAAATTCTCTAATAAAATAATTTCTTGTTGTACCATCTGTTGGACTTGTTGGTGCTGTTATTGTTTGTCCTTTTGAATAAAATTCATACCATTCTCTTAACAAGTCAGCATCTGTTTCATTTAAGTTTTCATGAACTATTGTGTATATTCTTCTTAAATTATTTGGACCATCTGGTATCCTTTGTGAAAAACCATCTGAAAATTCAAGCACTGTCATTCTGTTTTCAGTTTGCACTTGTGATGTTATGCTTGGTCCTACTGATATCACATTTGAATTTGAATCTGTTGGTGATGGATGAACTGTTGATGCTGTATTAGCCGCCATTATGCAAACCTCCTTTGACTCATGATATTGATACTTTCTTCAAGTATTCTACCAGCCATTCTATTTAAATCATGTTGTGTCACTGTGCCTGATGTTGCATTGCCTCCAACATTACCTGTGATGTTAAAATTAAACACAGGTGATATGGCACCTGTTCTTTGCATTGGAACTACTCTTGCTGGACCCATTACTGCTTCTGGACCTTTTTCTCCAGTGATCCCTATCTTGCCAGCTGGTATTCTACCACCATCAGCAAAGAAGCCTCCAAAGAAACTGCCTGCCAACGATCCTAGTATGCTACCCATACCGCCGCCCATGCCGCCACCAAAGCCGCCGCCTCCACCAATCATGCCCATTAGCACATTAGTGATACCTCTTGTGGCAACTGTTTTGGCAATGTCCAACAATGCAGTTTTGATATCTTTTGATCCTGATATGATGCCAGACACATTTCCTGATATGGCACTTTCTAAACTTCCAAATTCTGATTTTACTATTGAAGTTGTATTTCTTACTGGATCAACAATTATTCTGTTCATGTTGTCTTGATGGAATCCGTCACCAATGATTGCTGTTGTTGTGGTTGTCATTGATTGTGTTGTCTGTATAACACCTGACTCCATTCTGTTAAATTCTGATAACACAGCATTAACCATGTCTGGTACAATTGATCCTCCAACAACTTCTTCTTCTGTGTCACTGAAGAATCCAACAACTGTGTCTTTGATGTTTGACATTCTGTCAGCAATACCATTTTTCATTTCTTCAAACTTGCCAACAACATTGTCTTTGAATTCAACTATTGATGTTCCAACATTTTTAAGTGTGTCTATGAATCCTACAAATGTGTCTACAGCGGCTTTGACTATGTCTACCACTTTTCTGATTATGTCAAATAATAAACCAAATGCATCAATTACTAGATTCAAACCAGATCCAATTAATCTACCAAATGCCGCAATGAGATCTTCATTCTCTCCAATAAATTCTGTCAATCCACCTGTTGCATCTGCAAGTCCATCTAGGAAACCACCTTCACCTTTACCACCAAAGGCAACAGCCGCTTTCTTCATTGCATCACCAAAGTTTGAGAACCTTGTTGATAATGAACTTAAGGCTACTTCTGTGGCACCACCAAATCTTTCATCAAAGCCTTGGAATAAAGCATCTCTGATTTGTTTGGCACCTTCTGCCGTCTTACCTAAGTTGGAAACTTCTAATCTGGTAATACCAAGTTTTTCATTTAATACATCAAATACAGGTAGACCTCTGTCTTGTAATCTTTGTAGTTCTTCAAGACCCAAACCACCCTGCATCGTTCTGGTAAACAAATCAATTGATGATTGGAAAGCACCAACCTTGTCAGTTGATACGGAAGCCGCATCTGAGAAACTTAATAATAGTTCTTCAGTTGGTTCAATACCTGCACCTTTTAATTGTGTGAATGCTGATGTGATTAGGTCAATGTCTAAGGGTAGTTTGCCTGCAATGTTTTTGACTCTTTCAAATGCCGCGGCACCTTCATCTACTCCGCCAAATACAGCATTCAAGGCCAATTGTAAATCTTCAAATTCTGCTGATGTTTGTGCTACTTCTTTAACTAATAGACCAAGACCAAGACCTGCTATTGCACCTTTGATCCTGCCAAATGCTACCGCACCTGCTGTGCCTGTAGCACCAAAATTCTTGTTGACTCCGTTAAGAGATGTTTTTAAGTTCTTGACTGAATTTACAGCACCTGAACTATCTACGGTTATTTTTAGATTTACTACTTCTGTTGCCATGTTTAGTTAAACTTTTACTCCTTTTTTCTTCCTGCTTGTGTACAGTGAAGATATAGTGTTGGTCTAACTCTTGTAAGGTAGTGATGAACTCTTCCTGGTCTTTGATGCCTGCCCATTTACAAAATTTAACCATTGCGGCGAAAGAGATTGGTCCAATTCCGCCAAATGTATTTAACCTATCACTGGACAGAATATTGAATGCCGTCATGTATATGTCTAAATGACTTGCATAGGTGGGAGCTTTTTGTTTGACTTGAGGTATGTCTGAATGTGGTCCCCATATGGCTAACCACTCAATTACCTTTTTTAACTCTTTTTTTTGCTGTCGTTTGATTGTTGTTTTTTAGTAGCAAGTTTGACTGCTTCAGCATCTAGCCAGTTTCTGAAAGGTTCGTAGTTCACGATCATCTCTTTGGCTTTGTCAGTGCTGTAAGGTATTTTCACACCTTGGTCTTCAACATTTTCCCAATCAAGAAGAACTGTGTGTGCTTTGACTTCTGCTTCTATCTCAATCACTCTTTTTGCTGAAATATTATCTAGTCCACCGCTTTGTATTTCACCCATCTTGAACATTTCAAGTGTTTTATTTTTGAAAGCGATGTTGTTTGCTGGTGCTATTAAAAATTTACTGCCTTCGTGTTCAATCCACTCTGCCTGTACCTTGGGGTCTAGTGAACCAAATTGTTTTGTAAAATCCATGCCATTTCCTTGTTTTTATTTTTTGTTTATTATGATTCGTTCTTAACAAGTTTTAGTGTAAATGGATTACCTGAATTAACTCCACCAATCGTTGTCTTGACTGCTTGGAATTCAAGTTCCATCAATACATCTTCATCATTACCACCTGCTAAAACTTGAGCAGAAGTAATCTTAACTTCTGGCATATAGAATCTATAATTTCCTGTGCTTGAGCCAACTTGTAATAATAGACCAAATGCTGTTGTGTTGATGTAGTTGTTGAACAGAGTTGAATCTGTTGCATACACGGTCAGTGAACCTGTCACTGTGAATCTTCCTGATCCAATACCTGCTAATTCTGTTGAACCAATTTGTGTCTGTGGTCTTAGACCATTGTCAATTGAAAGTGAAAATGCTGTTGCCTTGACACCTGTTAATTCTGCATAGTCTCCATTGGTTGCAGTTGGTGTTCCTGATGTGTCAAACTTGACTGTTGTGTCTGCATCAACTGTTGTGAACGGTGTTGTCTCAGATGCGGCATCAGTTGCTGTCAATGATGCTGAACCTGTCATTGTGTTCACTTTAGAACCTAAGAAACCAATAGTACCAGTCACGAATGAACCTGACTCTGCTGTAAGTTCCAATGTGTTTGGAATCATACCATTATACTTTTGGAATAAGTTTGTTGAGCCATCTGTTGTTTTCTTTTCAATTGTGAAACTTGTTTGTGTAGTACCATTGAAAGTGTCTGTGTTATCTACAAGACCTACAGCAACATTACCACCTGTTGATTGTAATAAACTTTGTAGCATTACATCTGTTGGATGATCATCTTTGAATTCAAATTCAATCTCACCTTCACCTTGTGCAGATACTTTGTTTAGATCTGCAACATTTCTTGTTGAGTCAATTTCATCTGAAGCGATAGTTGATACTGCTGGTACCAAACTCTCTGATGTCACTCTCAATGTAGCAACATTACCTGATGGTGTTCCTAATGAAGATTCCTTCTGGATCAATATTTCTGTTAAACTTGCACTTGGTATACTCATAATTTGTTTCTCCTAATATATTTATGATTGATGCCTGTGATACGGAAAATCCAAGTTGATCTGATAGAAGTTATCAGTGTCCGCTGTGCCCGCCTGTTCGCCAATCACAGTCATTGTTCCAGCCCTTGTTGTTATATCATCAAATTGCACTATATGGAATATAGTACGAATAGACTCCGCTAAAACACGGGCTCGTTGTGTTCCAGTGCCAGTCCTTACAAATACTTGGACACTTATAAGTCCTTCTTGTCTTGTAAATTTTGTGCCTAATTCAGCTTGTTGGCTGTCGTTAGTTAATATTGTTAATCTCACAAATTCTGATAAATTTTGTTCATTGTCTACAGATGTTCCTGCTTGATCTACCAATCCTAAAACATTATCAAACTGCACATAGACATCTGCTAGGTTGTCTAACAATCTTTTTTCAATGCTGAGTCTTTCTGCTTGAAATGTCATTATCTAACTGCCTTCCTAACTATGTTGTCTGCTCTTGATCTTAATGTTTGAACTGTCTGTGCCGCCATCTTGTGTGGTCTCACAGTAGGTGATCCATTTTCTACAAAATTAGCATATTCAACATTGTTATCTATAGATGCTCTCTTACCAAATGGTGCTGATCTTGTTGACCATCCATTTTGTAGTTTACCTGTTCTCACTGGTGTTTTTGATCTCACAGTTTTTGAACCTTCTTGAACAAATTGGTCTTGAACTTGATTCATTATCTTGTCAATCCTTTTCAGTGCCTGTGGTATAGTTAGAGCCATTATATTTCAAAATCCTTTTTCCAGGCCTGCAATGACCAATATGCTGGTGACAAGGTTTTTTGTCCTTTCACTTTGTCTAGCACGGCTCCCATCCTTGCATTGAATGATCTTCGTCTAGCATCATTTTGTCTTTTTATACTCATACCTGGTTGTCCAAATGTAACTTTATTTACTTTTCCTGTGCTTTTGTTCCGTACATAGACTCCAAATTTTTTACTTGATCCACTGGGTAATCTAAATGGTTTGTTTAGTTCAACTTGTCTACCTTGGTATTCTGGCATTATTTTTTCTCCGCTTTGGGTTTGGTTGAACCAACATACAAACCAAAGAAACCTGCACCAGCACCAACTACCACTGACACAAATCCTGCCTGTGCATTTGTTGGATCTGGCATTGCCATGAACCAAGTTGTCACTGTGTAGAAAGCATAACAATACAATGCCATTAACAATCTTGGAATCAATCTCCAGTTGCTCATGAATTCAGGTATTTCACATTTTATAAAATACCAAATGTTTTTTACATGATCCATCATTTTCTTTTTCTCGCTCGCCTTCTAATATCCAAGTCATGTTTTCTTGAGCCTCTCAATAAACTATTGACTCTGCCCATTGCCCAACTTTGCATTGTTTGTCCTGGTCTTGATCCTGCTCCAAGGAATGCACCTTGTCCCCTACGATATACTGCTTTTAGATCTGTGAGATTGAATAGACTGCTCTTGTCTGCTTTTGACTTCAATGTCTTCACAGTTGATGCCGCTAATGGTTTACTTCTTTTTGCCAAGTTTCACTCTCCTATCTATCAGGCTTTGAGGTATTCTCTTGCCTGCTTTGTACAAGTTTGATATTCTTGTTAATACACTTGCCAATTCTGATCTTTGTCCACCTTTGATACCAGATAGATATTTTTTAGCAATGCCTGTCTTCTTATCTTTTGCTACTCTTCTTTGTTTCATGTTACTGAGCCAATCTATCCATATGGGCATAGATACGACCAATCACTTTATCTAAATTTAAAAGTTCTTGGCTCATCATTGCCACCATTGTTTGTAATTCTATTATTGTAATCAAGGCCCATGTAGATAATCCCATCAATATGGTTCCTAGTAAAGCAATCAACATAGTGTTTGTTTTTCTTGTCATCTACCTTGTCCTCTGTATTTCTTATAACTTCTTCTTTTGCTTTTGTTCATCATAGTCTTTGACAGTTTACCACGACCTATACTTGTCTTCTTTGGTTGACTTTCATGTATCACTTGCTCTTTGACCTTGGCCATTAAGTCCTTGTCTAATTTTTAAAAGCAATTTAAAGTTTTGCTGTATCAACACTGGTATTGGAGTTGAATGTCCTCCATACTGTGGATGTGAATACAACCATTCTTCATCTTGCCTTTGTTTGTTCATCCTATGATGTATGTTGCATAATTGTCTACCACTTGCATTTTTGTGGATCCACATCCTTGCAACATATTCACCTAAAGGCTTTATGTTGTTTGTGCCTCTCCATTTTTGAATATCTATTTTTTGTTGTTTCCAATATTTCTTACTCCATGGACAAACACTTACAATTGAAGCAAAATATTCGCTCCAATCAATGTTATCTTTTCTTGCCGCCTCTTTTGCCGCCTCTTTTTCCACCTTTTTTCTTTTTTCTCATATGTTTCATATTATCTCTCCCTTATACTCAATTTATAGATTGCTGTCACAGGATCATGTTCAACTTTGTACACTTCATAATCTTTTGATTCAAAGTTCAACCTGTCTTGTGGTTTTGGAGTAAAGTCTAAATCTTTACCCAATATTAAAGCCTGCCTGTCAGTTGATTGAGCCTGGCCTGCTGTAATTCTTTCTTCTTCAAATTTTGTAACTAATGCTGTCAGTGTGCTTGTGATAGTTGTTTCAGTTGTTGCTCCTGTGGTTGTGTTATAACCACCTGCTGAAACTTGTGTGTAAGTTACTGATAAAGGAATATCACCTAATGCTGAAAAGGCTGAACTTGCCGCATTTTGAATAGTGGCTCTTAGTCCCATGTTTAAGCCCTCACTGTTCTACTTTGGCTGATGCCTCCAGATCCTGCATTTAATGATGGAATGTAATCACCATATTTTCTCAATGTTGAATACACACTTGATCTGATTACACCTTTTGATATCCTTGATGATTGATCCATTGTCAATGAAATACCTTGTACCATTATCTGTTTGAAACCTGCTGTGTCATCATCAGCTGTTGTGTCTTCTGCTGAAAGTATTCTAGCAAATTCTGATGTGGCATCTTTTACAAATTGTGGTATGGTATCTCTATCTAAATGATCAAGTACACCTTGTGCATATTTTCCATCAACAAGAACACCTGATCTTGGCCATTGCAATGATTGATCATTTTCAGATTTGAATCCTAAAAAGATAAAATGTTCATCAATTAATCTTGTAGCCATGGCAAGTAATCTAGCTTTCTTACCATCATGTAATGCTGACCATACTAGGTCTGCTTCTTCTCTTATAGTGTTATGATAGGTGTTTGCTTCTGCCACAGTTGCATATGAATTGGCATTTGTCGCTTTTGGTGTTGTGATTAAAGTTAAACTCATTTGATATCTACCTTATATTTGTATTTATGGATTATAGAGAAAACAAGGGCCATTAAGGCCCTTGTTCAGTGTATGGTTTTACAAAGTATTAGGCAACAGTTGCTTTACCAACCGCTAAACCTTTGTCGTTGTAAACTGCTAATGCAGTGTACATCGCTACTCTTGTAATGTCAGCATTGTATAACTCTGACTCACCTAATGGTCTTACATCAATACCAGCTGGAGTACCATCTGGGTAGATCATTGCAATACCAGTGTTCGCCCCATCTTCAAAGTTTCCTGCGAAAAGAGCCTCTTGTGTACCTGAAGCACCACCTGAGATATCTACATCTTTTAAGTAGTTGTTTGTGTAGATAGGTGTTCCTTCGTAAGCAAGAACTGTTCTATTCGTAATTGGATTTGTGAAGTAGTCAAAACCTGCACCAACTGATCTTACTGCTTTTTTGTAAATGTTCAATACATTTGATGAACACATAATGAAGTCTACTTGACCATCTTTTGATGTCACAAGATCTTTCATGCTGTCAAAAAGATCAAAAACATTTGCCGCTGTGCTTGAAATGTCTATTGTTGATGTTGAGTTTGAGTTTGTGTCGTTAGCAATCTCGTAAGCACCAGCAAAACCGTCTGAGTCACCACCTGTTAAAGTAGTTCCTAGAGCCACCTGTTTGTAGGCTTTTCTTGCGATGTTTCTTGATTTACTTGCTACTTGTAGAGCCATTTGATCTACACCTGCAGGTGAAACTGCTTGTGAAAATCTGTCTACATTCGCTTGACCTAATAGAGCTTTCAATGTGAAAGTTCTTTGAGTTGTTGACATTGGTTTTGAAACTGTGCTGTCTGTAGCAAGATCTAAACCTTCTGCCGCGAACTTAACCATGTTTGCTGTTGCATCTTGGTTTACGATGATTGATTGCCCTGCAATTGGTCTGAAAGGAATCACTTCGTAAAAAGGAGCAACGGTAACGATTGTGTCAGCAACACCTTCCGCAATTGGATTTTGGAAGTGTTTTGCCGCTTGTGTTAAACCTGTTAGTTCACCACTTGTTAAATTAGCCATTATATAATCCTCCTATTAATGGTTGAAGTTAATTTTTCCAGATCGTCCAGAATTGATTACTACGGTAATCTCAATGATATTTATATTATCTGTTCTTTAAGCCAAAAGATATCTTTTCCATTGCTGTTTGTTCTTTTGAAATTGACACAGGAGATTTCTGTCCTCTTGCACCAGCTCCAGTTGATTCTTCAAACAAATGTCCAGCTGTCTTTTGTAATTTGCCAATCCATTGATCAATTGTCATTGGTTCACCTTCACTGTTGTATATGGTTTCACCATTTTGATCTTTGGCAATGGCAACACCTTCATGAAGACTGAATGTGTTCTTTGCTCTCAACAACACATCTTCAAATGCAGTTTGTTTCACATTGTGCTTGGCCGCACTTGATTGCACTTGGTTGTCAATCAAGACTGTTGACAGTTTTTGATTGGTTTTTGAATAATTATCAGTCATTTCTGCTAATTTTTTTTCAAAATCCGCTTTCATCTCTGCTGTTCTCTTTGCCAAAGTTTGTTCAACATCTGTCTCTGGTATTGAACCTTTTGTTTTTTCTTTTGAATATTGATCTTTCAATCTGTTGTATTCATCCATGTCAACATAACTCATCTGCTTTCTCATTTCTTCAAGTTCAGCATTTAGTTTTCTGTTGTTAGTTCTGAATTCATCTAGTTTAGCACTTGGTACCACATTCTTCACATTCAATTTGTATCCATCATCTTGTTTCTGATAGAATGAATGTAATGATTCAGGAATTGAATCAAGTGAGTCAGTGTAAAGTGTTAATGGTTGATTTGTTTGTTCGTTAGATTGTTCTTGTTGTGTGTTTTCATTAGACATACGAGTCCTCCTTTGTTGTTAAACACGGTTAACAGTTTTATATGTTATTTTGATTGAAAAGTCTACTCAATTCTGGATGAAGTTCTAATATTTCTTCATTTGAGAATCCTTGTTCAATCATTTCTCTCAAGTGACTGACCATATCTGTTTCATCAGTCATTGGATCATGGATCAATGGCTGTCCCTCTTGGCCTTGATCCACTACAGGATCTGCATCAGTCGTTTGTTGCTCCACTGGTGCTTTCAGTCCCTGTAATCTTTGAATCTCTTTTTGTTTGTCATGATCTGGAGGTAGTACCTCACCTTTGTGTAATTGATAGTATAAAGTTTCTTCTGATATACCACCATCTTGATATGCTTTGATCATGTCTATCAATGATTTTGAATCTATCTGTGCTGAGATAAAATCTCTGTTGAGTTCAACTTCAACTTCATCAATGTTTATGCCCATGTAGTCAGCACAATATTTCAATGCTTGTGTTATGCCAGCATCAACTGATTCAACCACAGTTATCAATGCTGATCCTTCTGCGGCTTGCCTAATGCTCGTGGTCTCCGCCGTCTCTGGTTGTGCTGAAGGCTTCTCTAACAACCTTGCACCCAGTTTTCCCATTTTGTTTTCAACATCATTTAGATATTGTCTTAACGAACCAACCCCTGCCCCAGTGAACTCAAGCATACCAACAGTGGCACCTTGCGGAAGCATCAACATATTCGTGGAACCAATTCGCAGTGGGGTTGTTTCTTTGTCCTGTCCATAACTGTCTACACCTGTGGCATATGGAGTGGGCAAACTGGTGAAATGTAGTGCATGACCAATGTCAGCTGAAAACTTGTAGTGATTTATGTTTAGATTCACAAGATCTAATAACGGCGAATCTTCATAATCACAACCTAATGATGTTGTGTTCACGATAACAAAAGGAATATATTCTAAAGGTCTACCATTGATAGTAGGAGTTATTATTGGACCAGCAGTCTCCTTTCTACCATCTGTGTAATATAATTGTTGTGTGTATATTCCATCTTGTAATCTCAATACTCTGTATTGTGTTTGATAATCTGTTTCAAATTCATCATTGCCATACACAGGTGTCTGTTCTGCCAATACCACCATTTCTAGTTGCATGATACCATTTTGGCTTGCTATCCTGTGATTTATTATTGTTTCACCTATGTAGTGAGTGCAGTAAGGTCTTTGTAAATTGTTATCGTAATCTACAAGTATGCCATGTCTGCCAACTGTCAAAACTTCCTTAAGGACTTGTTTTGTGAAGTGATTTGCAGTCGTGCCATCAAGATCTATGTCTTGTATGATTTGATTCATTTCTTGTGGTTTGGTAAATGTTGCATCTCTTCTAAACACTGAACCTATCAATGCTGATAGTGTTCTTCTTGTTGCATTGTAGAATTGTGCTCTTTCTTTGTAATCAATGTATTCAGGGCCACTGAGGCCACTCAAATGAGGCAAAAATATATTGCCCATTGATTTAACTGCTTCTTCACCAGAGGTTACGGTTCTAGTTTTAAAAGCCTTGTTGGCCCAATGTTCATGTAATGGATGTGGTGTACTTGCTGGCATTCCTTTAGTCCTTAATCATATTTATTGTTAATAGCCTTGTAGAGGAATCATCTTTGCTGTTTTTGGCCTATCTAATACTATGTATCTCAATGTGTCAGCATCGTGATCTATTGCTTTTGTGTCTACATCATCAAGATTGTTAGTGTCTCTAGGCAGTCCTGACAGGTTCCTCCAAAGGTGTTGGCAACGATTCATTATCACAAGACCTGCTTCTTCTTGGTGTTCTGGAATCATTGCCCCAAATTTGTTTCTAATCTGTTGCCAACCAATCTTCCTTGATCCTGGTGCTTTGTTGGATCTAGTCCAATTGACATTGTGTACAGACATCTCTTCAGCTATCTTTTGGTCACCATCAAATATTGAATTATCTGCTGGTCCTGGTATCACTGTCCTGTCAAAATGTCTTTCTTTTTCCACAATGGATTTGGCTATGTCACTGGCACTCCATCTCAGACCTTCCGCTGGTTTGTTGGCCTTGCAACCATACAATTCATCTGCGATTATGATTGTGCCTGGTTTGAATGTTTGTTGTTTGCCATCTATCGTGCAAGGTGTGTCATCTGCTATGGCATACCACAACACTGAAAATGGTGCGGAATATCCAAAGTCAAAACCTCTCTTCAACTTCCAGTGTTCTGGTAATCTAAAATCTGATACTAGGTTCTTTGCTGGATCCATGACATCAGAAAACATCTGTCCTGACGGTATGTTCCAATCACCTTCTAGCATGGCAGTGACCAATTCTGAATTACCCATGGCCATCACCCTCTTCACATAGTCTGGATCTTCCTTCATCATGTAAGGATTGTCATATATCTTTGCAGGAAGATACTGCCTCAGCAATCCACCTTCATCTGATGGCATCTTCACTATCCTGTTGTTTGGACACATATCAACCCAACCCTGTTTGAAGAAGTTGTGTGATATGCCGCCAGGATTTGAACTTACCATTATCTTAGGAAAGTATCCTTTCCATTTTTCTGGCACACGGACTCCAGTCATCCTCACCCTGGATCTCATGAACCTGTATTGTGCTTCCGTGAATGTGGTGCCTTCATCCAACAATAAACAATGTATCTCTGATCCTTGCCATCTATACATATCTTGTTCCTGTTGTAAGTGACTCAATGTTATTATGGATCCATTCCAGAACTTGAATGTGTTGTGTGCTGAATTGTATTTGACCCAACCACCTGATATCAATGGTTCCAATATGGAAAGATAACTGTGAGGTCCAACCAAGTGATTGACCCGCAAGTCTGGAAATGTCCTACGGAATAGGAATATGTTCAGGCCTGGCACTTCCATGGCCCACAGTATTGAGGCCCATCTCAGGAAGAAACTTTTGCCTGAACCAAATGATCCACCAATCAAGATCTCAGTTGCTGGAGTCTCAAACCACAACTTCTGATTGGGTGTGAATGAGACTTTGAGGCTGTTAGTGTTTTTTGTTTTTTGCGATGTCTCTGTCATAATCTACTATCTCAAATGAAGGCTTGTCTTTCTTTTCCTTGTCACCTTCAAAGTTGATAGTGACCTGGGGTATGTTGCCATCTGATGTTTCTTCTGTCTTGAACAGTCCCAGGTGTTTGCCCAACAGCTCAAGTGCCCTTAACTTGTCTGACCATTTCATGCCTTTGCTGACAGGATCCTGTTCCATTGCGATGTGTGTGAGTTGTCCCAAAACAGATTGGTTGTCTATCTTGGCTTTCTTCAGTGCCTGGTTTATGCCTTGATTGATCGCATTGGTGACCAATATGTTCTGCATCAGTTTGGTTGCCATTGATTCTGAGTATCCCGCTTGCCTACATGACTCAGAGGCATTGTAGGTCTGGAGATATGTTTGCACAAACAATTTCTGTTTGGGATTTAGTGTAGTCTGTTTTGGCATCATAGTTATTTATTAATTTGTATCTGATTCACTTTGAACACTGGTGTTTTGGCGAACACTTCGTGTTCATCCATCTAATCAACAAAGTTGATTAGCAGTTCCTTTTGGTAAGGCTTGATCTTGATTGATTGGTCAGAGTCCACCTGTCCAAGGCAGACTCAAAACTTGATCTGTGTTGACAGTTCTTCGTCCAATCTCTGATTCAGCAGTTGCGGGATTGCCTAAACCCTATGTGAGATGCTTTCTTACGGTAGCAAGTGTGGTCTACCTGGCAACATTGCTCTAGAATCTTTTTTGTTTCGTATGTCAGCAATCATACTATGGAAATAAACACTATCGCTTTCAGTGTGTCTTGCCATTTCGCGAGTGCATAGTCCCCTATGCCTTTTGCTCAGTGGTATTATAAACTGGCCCACCAACCTTGTGTGCTAATTGAATATCTTGCCTAATTTTTTGTATGTGTTGCCTGAATATTTTCTGCCTCGTTGTCGTGCCTGTGTTTCTGGATTTGTGTTTGTTGCCCAATTTGTGAGTTTGTCTAGTTGTCGTGTGGAGAGTGTGCCCAAGTTCGTGGTGCCATAATATCGTTTTGCCAAATATGTGATTTGTTTGTTTATATCTAATTTTGCCATTGTGTTATTGTACGATACTTATGATCTTGATGTCAAGAAAAAAGTTGGGCAAGAGACAATGGCAATAGGATATAACTCTGACAGAGAAATAAATCTCTTGCCCAATGATATTTATTGTGTTATAAATATTATGGCAGTACAAAAAAAAGTAATCTCCTTACTGATAGGCATTTGTGCTGTGCTCCTGACCCTTAGGGTCATTATGTAATAGTAATGAGGCCCAGTGTTTGACATAGGCACTGGGTCTTTTTTTATTGACTTTGACCCGCAAAATTGCTATAATCATACTATGAAACAACACAACATAAAAGAGATAGTGGCGGACATGAGAAGCAGGATCAACAGCCTGGAGATGGCCTTGGTCAAGATGGAACAGTCAGGCAAGTTTGATCCTGATGATCCAAGATTTGAAAGCATACAGAATCAGATCTGGCACATGACACAACTGATGACCAATCTCAGCCTGGCGGCTGGTGACAGACCATACAAGCTGGAACACCCAAGCCTGGACAAACCACGAACATTACATAAAAAACAAGGAGACCAAGATGACAGCCATGACGATGACTGATGAAGGCATCAGCCTGGTGCAACTGTATGAAAGATACAGGAGCATGATAGATGAATATGGACAACCAATCAAGAATGACAAGGAGACCTGGTATCTCATTGACCTGATGACCAAGCGAGAAGCAGAATGGTTGGCTGAATTTGCATTTGAAAGCAGGTTCATCCGTGCTGAAGAGAGGATGTGGATAATGGCCCGCCTCAGGCAGACACCCTTCTGTATTAGAAAAAAATCTGAGAGGCACAAGAGCAGTCATGCCAACAAGGTGTTGTGGAAACTGCTGATGAATGCCTGCGAAGTCATAGAGTCAAAACTGTAAATAATGGGTGCAGAGAAAATACACCTTGGAACTGTTGTATCAACACAGGAGGATCCTCAAGAAAGGATGCTGGCTGTGGACCAGGGCCACCAACGGATCAGGATATGGTGTGTGTGTCCACGGTGGAAAACACTGGGTGGTGCATAGATTGAGTGCCCTGTTACACAAAATCCCCAATTGGCGACACCTGGAACACAACATAGTGCTACACAGATGTGACAATCCATTGTGTTTCAATCCAGATCACCTACAGATTGGCACACAACGACAGAACATTGACGATATGCAAATCAAAGGCCG
>VTLG01005992.1_pt1 | contig 28369 bp, 43 predicted proteins | sample 4694571 | NCBI WGS metagenome assembly VTLG01 (sample SAMN12604809, study PRJNA352737) | marine metagenome | biome: ENVO:00000447; feature: ENVO:00000209|ENVO:00000569|ENVO:01000036; material: ENVO:00002151; isolation source: viral sequences binned using virsorter ...
CATACTCAGCCTTATTCCTGATGCTCCTCTCCTTACGAGTCTCCTTTGCCATACGTCCTCCAAAAGTGTTTTATGTAAATAAAGTTTTAAAACAAAAATTCACGATAGTAAATAAAAAAATTTTAACATAGTGGGTTGTGGGGGGATAGGGTACTTGCTGATCCAGCCCCCAGCACACCGACCCGGGGGGGTCAAAACGTTGAAAACTGCACGTTTGCAGGGGTTTCAGGGCCTGAGCATGCCAGTTTTACCCCCAGAAACGGTGCCAACCCTTGAAAACACTGGGGTCCTTGGGATTAGCCCCCCGAAATGCCAGCCGGGACCAACCCGGTGCCAGAGTGCCAGACCATGCCAGCTTTGCCAGCATGCTTTCCCGTGCACGTGAGGGAAACGGTCCGAGCACGTCGGCTTGTTTATTTCCAAACATTCCAGTCAACCCAAAAACAAACCCAAACATTTTGCCCGGAATTTGTCCCGGGAATTATGCCAGCATTTTGCCCGTGAAATTGTCCCGGAAATATTGCCCGGAATTTATGCTGGAATTTATGCTGGAAATTATACCGGAAAAAGTGCCCGTAAATTTTGGGCATTTTGGGAGTAATATTTAACTAGATATATTTAACCCCTAAAGGGGTTATATATCTTGTTAATATATTACTAACAATCTTGCCCCGTTTTTGTGGTCCGGCTTTTTTTGGGCCTGTATTTTGTGGACCAAGTCAGTGCCCCGTCAACAGTGCATTTTATGGGAAATGACAAAAACATGACCCCCCCGGTGTGAATGTATGCAGATTGAATACTTTTTAATACAGGCCGTTTTGAGCATTATTTGAGGCATTTCCCGGAATTTATGAAATATTGTGTTTTTTGGTCCGGCTTTTTCTCAAAATGGGACCAAATTGACCCGGAAATTGTGGCAAATTTACTAGGCAAAACGGGGGCATTTTCAGAAGTGTATTTTTTTTGTCAAAAAAGTAAGCAAAATTAACAGTAAAAATGCACTTTTTTTTAACTTTTTTTCATTTTGTTAAACGTAGCATTTGCAAGGGTTGCCGGGGTTTTGTATATACATATATATATATGCTCATATTTTTAATGCTTTTTTTTCTTTACATAATGTATACATTTTGCTACCATTTATATCCGGGCCAATTTCGGACCCGGACGGCAGAACAGCCGACAATAACTGAACCCCAAAAAATGAGGGACAATATGGAAAAGACACAACAAGAAATACTCAACAAACTGACAGTTTCGGAATTAAGGAAAGTTGCCCGAAGTTGCAAGACCCTGCCTGATGGTGTAACTGGTGTGGGAATATCCGGTGCCAATAAGAGCCAGTTGATAGAATGGCTGGCATCAGAAAAAACCTCATACCCCAACCCGGAACCATCAGAACCAACCCCAGAACCAACCCGTGAGGGGGCTACAATACATACAAGTAAAGACGGTATAGTTGTAAGCCAGCCCGTTGCAAACATGCCCGGAATTAAACAAGACGTACCCGGATACATACAGACAACGGTAACAGGTCAGGACCCGTGGACCCAAGACCTTGCCAAGGCCCTTGCCGGATTTGCAAATGCACACCCCCAGCCCCAGCCAGCCCCGGTGATGGATGAGGCCCGTATAATTGAATTAATAAAGGAACACCAGCCAAAAGCCCGTGAAGTTGTTGTAAAACAATTTGAAAAGCCCGAAATAAATGTTGGCATTCAGCATAAAATGTTTGACCAGCTTCTGCATTTGGCCTCACAACGTATCCCGGCTTATTTGGTAGGTCCTACCGGGTCCGGGAAAACTCATGCTGCCGAACAGCTTGCCAAGGCACTTGAATTGCCTTATGAGGCCGTATCTGTTGGCCCCATGACAAGCAAAGTTGACCTTGTAGGTTATAAAGACGGTACCGGGCAATTTCACGACACGGGGCTTATACGGTGTTTTCGTGATGGTGGAGTATTTTTACTTGACGAAGCCGATGCTGGAAATGCTGGGGTGTTGACCATTATTAATATGGCAACTTCAAACGGTCAAATGAGCACACCAGTTGGCATGATACCAAAGCATGAAAATTTTGTCATGATAGTTGGTGCAAATACTTTCGGCCTTGGAGCCGATAGGCAATATGTTGGCAGGAACCAACTTGACGAAGCAACATTAAACCGTTTCTTTTTTGTCGATTGGGGATACGACGAAAGCATTGAAATGCAAATTGCCGGAGCCGACGACGATGCCAGCCAAGCACTTGTTAGCAAAATACAGGAAATGCGAAAGCATGCTGATGAAAACAAAATGCGGGTTGCTATCAGTCCACGTAACAGCATTTATGCCGTCAGGCTTCTCAAAACTGGCATGCCAGAAGACGAAATAATTAAGGGCCTGATTTTCAAGGGGGCCGACGAATCAACCATCAGCAAATTAAAGGGGGAATAATGCCAGTTGTTGAAAGCACTTTTACATTTGATGAGTTTCTGTATGGGGCCTCACAGCCCCTGCCAGAAAACCACGGTAAAAAATATGGCAGGTCCAGCATCACCGGGTCTGAGGATTTCACGGGCACCGAAAGTTTTGAGCAGGCACACCATTTGGCCTTGCATGGTTTTCCTGAGGGAACCAAGGAAATGAAAAAACAAATGGACCTGCTAGGGCATGCCAAGGCCAACCGTCTTGAGCCAGTATTCGACGTTTTCGGTGACGAAGTTGAAATTGGCCGTTTCTGTTCCGGGGACCCTGAAAACATGGTTACGTTTGAAAACGTATTAAAAGACGGTCAACAGTTTCTGGACGTATACGTAGCATTCAGTTATTCATACCATAAAGAAGCACGGCAAATTATTAAACGTGGTGCCATTGTTTTGTCCAATATTGACTACCTTGAAAACAACGGTTTTCGGTGCCGTATAGTTGGTTATAACCATGCTTTATGCCGTAAAGACCGACGGGCCAAAACCCGTATGGGGGTTAAGCATTTGGTTATTCTAAAGGATTATAATGAGCCATTAGATATTGACCGTATGGCATTTGCACTGGCATGCCCCAGCATGTTGCGTCGGCTGGCATTTCGTTTAACTGAATTGCTACAGCCAAAACAGACCAACAAAAACTACGGGGCTTCTCATGAATTGCTGACAAGTGAAGAGAGAGAAACAGCCATTGACGTCACACCGTTTGACTGGAGTGAAGACGAAATAAATGCACAATTTATTAAGTTTTCAAACCCTGAGTAGGTAGCACGGGGGGCATTACGGTGCCCCCTATGGTGTTTGCACGGGGCAAATACTTTCGGCCCATTTAAGGGCATTTTAAACACTTTTTAAAGGGGTTTAATATGGGAAACAAAATAAAACCAACCCAGCCGAAATATAACGGCTGGAAAAACTATCAAACATGGTCTGCGATTATATCAATTCAAAATGACCCGGCTGTTGAAAAAATTGCCAGCCAAGACAAGGTTGATACATTCGACAAATTGTTGGAACAAGTGCTTGGCATACAGGCAGAAACCTTGCACGGGGTTGACTGGGTTGACCGTCAAATTGACGTTAAGACCATGAACCAAGCATTATCGGAATGGCCTGCATTCCGGGCAAATAATCACAGGTTTAACAGCCTATAATTTTGAGCATATAGCATCGGGGGCATTAAATAATAGTGCCCCCCTTAGTGTATGCTTGGAGCATTCACTTTAGGCCCGTAGGGGGCAATCTGAAAATATTTTAAATGTGAGGATTTAAGCATGTTTAAAAAAAAGAAACGGTATAAAATTATCCGGCATTTTTTTAATGCTGATATACCATCAGAAACAATCAAAAAACGGTTGACCAAGGCCGAAGCAATGGCAATTTGTCAAGACCCCGAAATGCAAAGCAGGACTTGCACGTCTATTGCCGGGAAACGTCGAACCGAAATTTACGGGGGCTGGTTTCATGGTTTCGATGCCTATTGACCCGGACCCCGGGAAACAGGCCCCCGGCTGGGCTGGGGGCTGTAAGCATGCTGGCATGGTGCCAGTTTTGGGGCAAAAATGCCCAAATTCATAACATTTTATCTGAGGAAGAACATGAAAAAAAATACTACTAAAAAAGCCGAAGCAAAAAAAGCCGAGACTCGTAAAGCCAAAGCCGAAACGGAAACAGGGTGCACGTGTTTTGCCGACGTTCTTTATAATTGTGCCGTTAATTTAGAGTGGGAAAAACGGGAAGTCCGGGAACATGATCCCGAGGCCCAGATTGTAATGCACGTTATTGACGTGGATTTACGTTTAAAGGCTCTTGAAAGAAAGGTTCAAGACCTGATTGATAACTTGAGGATTTTTATTAGAAAAGATGAGGAGGGAAATGGAAAATAAAGCCAAAACAGTAGAGGACTTTTTCGGTCCTGTAATCAGCAGTTATACAAGAGCAGATGCCTTGAGTGATGGCATGCTTGTTGACGTGTCAGAGATGGCACGTGAAGCCGGGTTTAGAATCCCGGTGGCAGTTACAACATCAGTGTGGGAAGAGTGTATTTATTGGCCCGAAGATGAGGCTAACGGATACGGACAAAGCACAGATGGCAGGCTTTGGGATGTGCTTTTTATGGCACATTGTGGGATTGCCCAAGCACGTGGTAATGAACAGGATTTAGAGTATAAATTAAATGTTATACCACGTGGCACAAAGCCAGAAAATACAGGTGCCATTGATGATTTTACAGGGGCCGAATTAAGGACCCTTAAAATAAACATTGGTCCCGGTGATAACGGGGAGCCTGTTATAACTATAATGCAAACCTATGAAGATTAAACCCGGCCCCTTCGGGGGCCTTTCTATAGAGGTAATATGATACATCATACAATTAAAAATAATGAGTCAGTAAGTGTAGTCAGTAATCCCAAAGATTTTGGCACTGCTCCGATCCATACCGTGCATGATCTGGAAGTATATATGAAGCACGGCTGGGGGTTTTTCAACTCTGAAGGTAAAGAAAAACAAAAAAAAGAAGGCTGGGTTGCTGTATGTGTCAATAATGATAAAGGGGGGCACAGCAACCTGTTCACTTTGAATAAAGAACAGGCATTTAATATGGCATTCTACCTTATGAATGCTATCAGGATTTTTGAGGATTATGAAATGGACCAAAAGAAAAAGGAGGTGGCATGACTATTATAACAGGTGAGAATATTCCAAAAGCTCAACTCTTGGTCATAAGGTCAAGGCTGAAGCTGGAACTAAAGGTGCCAGAGTTTGCACAAAGTGGCACTGGTGCCATCACGTTAAGAGGTTGTAGAAATCTTGGCTTTAAAGGCCGGACCCGGAAACAAGCTCTGGCATTTATTAACAATCTAATTGACGAGGTAATATGAAATGCAATTACTGCCATGAGGAAAAAACCGACATTGAAGAAAGATATTCTTTCGGTGTCTATGCCGGCACGATGTGTACCGAATGCTGTTACAGCTACAGGGACCATTGTGGCATCGACCAGCCCCAAGGTTCACCTAATGATTTAGATGAGCCTTACTGGGAAGAGTGACTGTCTCAGGGGGCATCATGGTGCCCCCGAAGATGGTAATTCTGCCATCACTTGTAAACCCTAACGTGAAAGGTAATTATGCCAACTACATACGTAAGGAAAACAGACAATCCAAATTTGGAATGGTCTGACGAAAGACGTGCCAAGTGGTCGGCCCAGTGCAAAGAAGCACATGCCAACAAAACTTGGTACAAGAAAAGCAAAAAGGCAGTAAGCAATGCCATCTCAAATGGCAGAAAAGAAGCTGCCAAATTCAAGAACAGGTCCGAGGGGCAGAAAAAAGCATGGGCCAAAAGAAAGGCCAATGGAGAAGGCTTGCAGAAGTCTATCCAATGCCATCCCCCCACGACCCTATCCGAGAACCTGCTGGACAAAGCCATTATGCCAGCAGAAGAAAGCACAGACAGTCTGGACACAAAACAGGTGACTGTAAAGCCAAATCTTGCTCTTGATCTTCCCATTGAAAAGATTGAAGCATTCTTTGACGTTATAGAAGCCCAGCTTGGTGTCCGGCCCAGCCTTAAAGATTTCATCACTAATGCCATTGATGAAAAACTCTCAAGATTCTGGGGGTCAAGATGAAACCACGAGCATGGAAATGTCCACGATGTGAAAATTCAACTTTTGACTTCCCGGCAATATCCCGTCGGGATAATGAGACAGAAATCTGTTCACAGTGTGGAGTTGATGAGGCTTTTGCTGATTATTACGGAAAACCCGATAATTGGCTGAAAAAGGCAGAAAACGGATGCTCAGAAAGCCCGTGACAGCAAAAAGAAGGGGTGTCCTATATCATGGCACCCCTTTAATATTAACCTTTTACTAATGGAGAAAATATGGATAAAATGGAAAAACTACTCGATTCCCTAGTTGAAAAGTATAAGGCTGAGGGATTAAGTGAGTTTGAGGCCAGAATGAAAGCCTTTAATTCCCCGGAAGTAACGGAAGCAGTTTATCCGGGGCTGAATCAAAATAGAAAGGAGACACATGATGAATAAAGCCGAAACCAAAAACCCGGACCCCAAAATTACGATGGTCCGGGTTCATCCTGATCTGGCAGATGAGGTTAAAAAAGTTTTGCCGGAGTTCAGTAAAAAGATTGGCTTCAATGTTTCTTTCCAGAGGTTCGTCGAAAAAAGTATTCGGGAATGCCTGCAAAGAGAAAAGCCAAAAGAAAATTTTATTTGAATCTTTGATCTTGCATATATAAAATCTTTCATGTAAAATTTGGATGTAACGTAACGGTAAAACTTTTTACGGAGCATAATCATGGAAGATTTACGTAGGGAACTCAAAGAGATAGGAGTAACCCTAAAGCAAGTTGCGGAAGCCTGTGGTGAAAGCCAGTCTACGGTTTCCCGTATCCTAAATAAAAAACTCAGAGAAAAAATAGAATCAACTGCCACACGGTTAAGAGACTCAAAAGCACAAAGAGTCTCTAGCCGTTGGCTTGAACGTCGGTCAGATAGTGACCGAGTAGAAGATATTTCCAAGCAAATAAGGCCGACTCTCCAGTGAGAAGGTGCCACTTTTGTGGAAAATTCTATAAACCAAAATTGCATCAAGAAAAGACTCAAAAATATTGCAACAGAAGTTGTAAAGACAAAGCAAGATACCATAGTGACAAGAAAGAAAAGAAATACTTTAACAAACGTGGGGGGTACCCAAGAACAACAATTATCAGGCTTTGGTGTATTGCTCAAAATGGTGATACGAAACCAAAAATCCCATGCCATTACTGTGGAGTTTTAATTTCACCAGAGGAAATGAACATAGATCATAAAATACCAAGGAGAATGCTTAAAACACGTGAGGAAGTGCTTTCAATAGAAAACCTAGTTTGTTGCTGTAGATCGTGCAACCAGAAGAAAGGTCAACTGACTTATGAGGAGTTTGTAAATGGCTGAGGAAGAAGGGAAATTTATTATATCACCACGAGAAATAATCGAAGATGGCAGATTATCTTTCTGGCAGATTAAGGTCCTGCTGGCACTGTATTCTTTCCGAAACCGAAATACTGATCTTGTTTATCCAACACGAGAATCTATATCAAAACGATGTGGCATCAGGCCATCAAGCATTTCAAAAACCACTACTGAATTAGTGGAATTGGGCTGGCTTGAAAAAGCAGGAAAAGGTGGGAACAATAAAGCCACCGTTTACCGGGTAACAGTACCTAATTTCTCAACAGTACAGGAATCCTGTACCGTACAGGAATCAAGTACCGTAACAGTACAGGAATCCTGTACACGAAAGAATACCATTAAAGAATACCCTGTAGTTAAAAAACCGAAAATTGATCTGGAAAAGGTCCGTGCCACTCCAAGAACAATTAGAGGTTCACTGGCTGCTTTCCCTGAATTAAATATTGATCCAGAAACATGGGAAGAATTTAAAAACCACAGGAAGAAGATTAAAAAGCCCATGACCCCCTATGCGGAAAAGCTGATACTAAAAAAATTAGTCAAGTTTAAAGAACAGGGACACGAACCTAATGAATGTCTGGAAGCAACAATAGCAAATGGTTGGCAGGGTGTTTTTGAACCAAAGCCACAACAAGCCAAGACTAAGTATCTCAGTGCCGATGAACGTGCCAGAGAGAACACGTCGTGGCTCGATGAAGAAATCTTAAAAAGGAGAGAACATGGAGAAGATGAAGGAAGAGGCAATTTTGATAGCCTTAAAATCGTTCACTGAAAATTTCAGGAAAGAAACAACAAAGCAATTAACTGTAATCTGGCTCAAAAGCCTCGGTGATTTAAGCATGGAAGCTATATTAAAGGGCACACGGAGGTGCCTGACCGAGTGCAACTACTACCCTACGATTAAGGAGTTCCGTGAGAAGGCCCTTACTAATACTCCATCGGACCGTGCAGGTCAATGGAGGGAAACACCACAGATTGAGCACACTGAAAATAAGATTAAGATGCCAGCAGATTTTAAACAGCAGCTAAAAAAGCTGGTAGCAGGAGCAAAACAAGATGACTGGACAAACAAGGGCCTGAATGCCATGCCACATGAGGGAGAGGAAAACGGAAGCAAATTCAGGATTACCCGTGATGCCAGAGGACGGGAATACGTGTTTTATTATGGCAGGCCAGAGTTATACGAACAGAGAGTAGATGACTAATTACTACGAAAGCTGTATCCCTTGTAACGACTGTAATTTGCCATTTTTACCGAAAGACGTTTATGAAGAAGTATGTCCAGAATGCCAGAGTATTAACTATGAGAGACAAAGAGCACGAAAAGAGGAAGAAAGAGCAGATTCGGGCACGACAGATTGAGGCTAAGGTGAAGTGGGAAGAGACAAAGAAAAAGACTTGCCCAGTGTGTGATAATCCATTCATCACTGAGGATTGGCAGGAGATGGCATGCTCCACAGAGTGTTATCGAGAGATGAGGAGATGCTGAATATTAACCCTAACCAAAGAGGTAATATGACTAAGAGAATGGAGGATCTAGTCGAAAGGGAATGTGATGTGTGTAAAAAGGTTTTTATGCCCATCCGAAAAGGGAACAATAAATGCTCCCCGGCATGCAGGTCTATTTGGTATAGACAAGAGGCCGAAAAGAGAAACCGGGACAAACGTGCCCGGAACAAAAAGGGGATGGTAGGCAGGGTCTGTAAAGTGTGCAGGGAACAATTCATAGGATTCAAGCACAGGCAGACATGCTCCCAAGAGTGTGCAAAAAAATATGTTAAAGACGGTGTGGGATACCGGGTTTACCTGCTGAAGATTGATCAGCTTAAACCAAGGGAAGTAGAGGTGGAAGTTTTACAGAAGGATGTGCCAGAGGTGCCACCTTCCCCGGCAGATACTCCAGAGCAGTTGGAGTTGAAAAAGGCAATGGCACAATTTAAGAAGAACGGTGGAAAGATCACCGTATTACCCCCGGAACCTAACCAGTCTACTCCCAGTGTTAATTTACTCTGGAGAGATGGTGGCTGGGACTGGGAGAATAGTGCTGGACTTGGAAGCTATACAGGTGCTGGCAATTATCATTATAATGAAACCTTAATAGAAGGAGAGACTCATGGCTAATCTAAATAAAGTTTTACTCATAGGTAGATTAGGGCAGGACCCCGAAATAAAGGAGACTGCAAATGGTACGGTGGCTACTTTTTCGATTGCCACAAACGAATACTGGAATGACAAAGATGGAGTCAAGCAGGAAAGAACTGAATGGCATAATCTTGTAGCATTCGGCAAGCAGGCAGAACTTGCACAAAACTACCTGAAAACTGGCACAAACATTTACTGTGAAGGGAAGATACAAACTTCAAGCTGGGAAACTCAGGAAGGAGAAAAGAGATACAGGACAGAAGTCGTGGTCAGGAATATCCAGTTTCTCGATCCTAAAAAAGCCGATGCTGGCACGACCAGTTTCACCCCTTCACCTGCTCCATCAAGAGAAGTTGAGCAGGATGACGTGCCATTCTAGGAGACTGATATGATTGAGGTAATTAAGGATTTGTCCTCTGAGGATTACCACAACAGGAAGGAAGTTGGCAAGTCTGATCTGGATTTAATCAGTAAATCTATGGATCATTACTTGGCACCCCGAAAAGGTCCTACTCCTCAGATGGAACTGGGAACTGCTTTCCACACGATGATCCTTGAACCCGATAAATTTGAAAAACTTTATGTTAAAGGCCCGGAAGTTGACCGTAGGCACAAAAACGAATGGAAAAAGGCTGAGGAAGATAACCCGGGTAAAAAGATTTTAAGGGTTCAGGAGTGGGAAAAGCTGGAAGCAATGAAGGACAAAACTGAACATCACCCCCGGTTCCCAAAATATTTTGAAGAGGGAAAGCCGGAAGTATCTGTGTTCTGGGATATGCAGGATGTAGGATGCAAATGCCGACCAGATTGGATGATTAACGATGGGGAATATATTATAGATTTAAAAACTTCTTCAGATGCTTCAGAAGAGGGATTCCCTAAAGCTGTAGCAAATTTCAGGTATCATGTCCAAGATGCTTGGTACACTGTTGGTGTTAAACGGGCACTTAAAGTATCCCGGCCTGAATTTGTTTTTATCGTAGTTGAGAACGTGGAACCATATTCAATAGGTATTTATGTGCTTGACCAGCCTTCTAAAGATGAGGGCTGGCAGGTGGCAGATAAAAACCTTCGGAGATACGTTGACTACTACAACAAGCCGGAAGAGGAGAGGTTTTCAGGGTACTCCCCTGATGCCGTTGAAGTGTCCCTGCCTCGTTACGGCTTTAAGGAGACTATTTACTAATGGACTGGTGGGATGTCCTCATCATTTATCTGGCAGGTGTCCTGACAGGTATTTGTGTGGTGGCATTCTTCTTAGTTCTTTACTGCATTGACGACAAAATAATGGGAGAGAATTATGGAAAAAGTAAAAACAACTAACATACACGGTAAGGAATATGTTGAGGTGCCAGAAAGAGTTTATCATTTCTGGAGACTACATCCAGAGTGGTCCTTAAAATCTGAGGTGGTACAGGTATGCTTTGAAACTGGAAATGTGCTTATCAAGGCATGGGTGGAAGATGAGAACGGCAAAGTTAGGGCCGTTGGTCATGCTCACGAATTTCAGGCAAATAAAAAAGCCACAGTTAATATGACCTCTTTCGTTGAGAACTGTGAAACGTCAGCTTTAGGACGGGCACTGGGCTTTAAGGGTATCGGTTCCAGAGATGGCATAGCCTCAGCCGAAGAGGTAAGGGGTGCCATTGAAAAGGGGAATGAAATTAAAAACCTAGGCAAGTTGCCAGATCAGGTAAACAAAATGATTCTGGCATTTGGTGATCTGGGAATTACTGAGCATGATCTGGCAGACAGGCTTGGGCATTCTTTGGAAAAAATCACACCAAATGAAATCACAGAACTTAAAGACTATTACCGAAGTGTTAAGAATGAAAACACTGTTGATAACCTAAATAGAACATTCAAGTAATATGGCATGGAAGCTACGTCCCTATAACGAGGACGAAAAGGAACTAATAAAGAGCCTCATAAAAGAAGGTGAGGAAAAATATGGCAAGTCGGAATCAAGGGGCCATCTTGTTCAGGATTATGTTCAAAGAGAAATGATAGTTAGAAAATTAAGAGTCAAAATTCACCCCAAGGGCAAGCAGGTTGATGGGACCTCTTAAAAGAAAAACCATCAAGATCATTACCTGTAAAGTTATGACGGTGTTTTTTTCATGTTTTAAACCTTAAACTCTCTTGGGGTGAATTATGAATTATTGTGGAATAGACGTGGGATTTTCAGGTGCTATAGCAATCCTTGGATGGGATGGTGCTGTGCTTCAGACAAATGAAATGCCGATCATTCAAGTCGGTAAGAAACGGGAACTAAACGAGCCAAATATCAAGTTTATACTAGAAGGCTTTAAACCTCTCGTAGTGGGCATAGAAAAGGCTCAGGTGATGCCGGGGCAAGGCATATCCTCTTCAGGCCGTTATATGGCATCCTATGGCTTTTTACGGGGTGTTTGTGTTGGTTTGGGGCTGGAATATCAGCTCATACATCCAAAGACATGGAAAAAGGCAATGATGCCCGATATGCCGAAAGAAAAAGAGGCAAGTATTATGAGGGTCGGGCAATTATATCCTGACGTTGTTCTTGAAAGAAAAAAGGATCATGGCATTGCTGATGCCATCCTGATTGCACGACATTTAATGAAAATAAAAAATGCAAGCAAGTCTGAATAACGACACCAACTTAATGGTGCTGAAAAGAGAAGTTGATGCTGGCACCTGCCAGAAAATTATTGACGTTGCTACGGAATGGGACCATGCAAAAGTTGAAGGTGACTCCAGAGAAAATCTGATAACAGATAAAACTAGGAAGAGTAAGATTTTCTGGACAGACGAAAAATGGGTAGTCGATAAAATCTGGAGATATATGGATGCCTATAACGAGATCACTGGCCTTAACTACAATGTAACAAGATGGGAGAGCATACAGATCACCAAGTACGAAAAAGGAGATCACTACGGGTTCCACATTGACGGGAAAGGTTCACATAACAACACAGACGATCAAGGCACTGTCCGTAAAATATCAATGACTATTCAATTAAATGAAGATTACGAAGGTGGAAATTTTGAGATAGCATATATTGAGAGAGGGAAACTGATAACTGAAGCTGTGGAAAAATCCAAAGGTACCATCTTAATGTTTCCATCTAATCTGCATCACCGTGTAAAACCTGTAACTGCTGGCACCAGATATTCATTGGTGGCATGGTTTGCAGGACCTCCATTTAAGTAGCATGAGACACAAACCTCACTTTGAAGAAAGCTACAACGAAAACGATGCCCGTGCTAAAAAAGCACTGAGGGAGTATTTAGATTTAAAGGGAATCCCAACTGTGATCCATGAGGATTATGGCCCAGACATTAAAGCCTACTTAGAGGTGTTCTATGAGGTGGAAATAAAGAAAGGCTGGGAAGGAGACTGGAACGAAAATTGGGATACTGTAAGAATACCTGCCAGAAAGAAAAGGCTAATGAAGAATGGCAGGAGAGTTGTGTTCTGGGTTATGAATAATGACTGCACCCAAGCATTCCGTGTTTACTCCTCTGAAATGAAGGATGAATATATAAAGCCCGTTCCAAATAAATTCGTGCCAGAAGGGGAATTATTTTACTGCCTGCCTGTAGAGGTGGGGGCTTTTATATCACTGGAGCAGTGAGTTAAGCAGACTCGTGCCCCCTGCACCAGCAGCAGATCGTTGGAGAAGTCCTGACCTCATTTTATTTTTAAGCAACTTATTTGTAAAATCACTTTCTTCCATGCTTTTTGCTATCGGTCCTGTTACTACATTACCTCGATTTTTTCGTGCTCCTTGAGTAGCTAATTTCTCACCTGCCACATCTAATTTGGCTGCTCTCCTTGCTCCACCACCTATTTCCGTCAACTGCTGTGCCACACCAGCAGGATTCCGATTTGCCACATTTGCAGCAAAACGTATTCCTTGACCTAGCTCCTCTTCAGCAGCATCGGATGCCAGCTTCTCAGCAGTTTGTGATCCTGCCAGTGTTATATTCTTAATATCAACAAAGCCACCTAATAATTCTGTCTGCCGTATAAACCTGTTTCTTTTTACCTCGTCAGGTATCAGGAGTTCCAGCTTACGTTTGTTCTGTGGGTTCCAGAAAAACTGTGCCATGCCCTTTGGGTTTACACTTGAATCTTCTATCTTTTTGGAAAGGGTATTAAAGGCAGCATCTTGGAATGCTTTTTTCTCGGACTCAGTTTTTAGTTTTGTTGAGTGCTCATAAATCTTGTCAAAGGCATCCTCACTGTCGAATAGCTTCTGACCCATTTCTGATGCCTCTTTTAATTCCATGCTGCCAGCATAGACATCTCTGGCCCGTTTATAGTCTCCATTATATTCTTCAATCACATCGAGCATATCGTTCTTATGCCTGTTCATTGAAGATGACATTGCTCTTATATTTGCATTTGGATGTAATATAGCATTGCTCCCGAATTTAGCATTGAGAGCTTTTTTAACTTTATCAAGTGCATATATTGGAAACTCGTGTCCTTCTGGGAATCCTGTTTCTACAATTTTCTTTTTACCATTTGGCAACTCTATCTCTTTTGTTGGAATGGCATCTAGTATGACTGATCCGGGGTGATCGTGTTTAGCTAATTTTATTGCATTTTTGTATGCCTGTTTAAATTCTGGCAGTTTAAAAAGCTCATTCAGTCTTGGGTCTGCTACAGTTCTAAAAATCTTTGTGCCCTCTTCGTAGAAAGCAGTATCATAAACTTTATTGGAAATTAATTTTGTTTCAGCACGGTGCTTGTCTGCTGATTCTTTTAAAGATTTACGTGTTCCCCCAGTGGCATCCTGAAGAAAGTCAAACAGCCTTTGACGGACATTGTTGGCACGTTTAACCAGCTTCTCTTCAACCTCAGAAGGCAACTTATCACCATATCTCATAACGGTGCCAGCAAGGTTTTTGCCCTTCTTCTTCATTAGGTCAAGCATCATTACTTCATCACCCAGACCATGATTAACATAATCATCCAGCAACTGTTCCCTCATCATATATGTGTTGCCATCCTTTAAGTTTATTTCTTCAATGGCCTGCTCACCTTGTATCTCAGCTTTTGAAAGGCCCTCCCCCGGGGGTTTAACTTTACTGGTCTTTTTACTCAACCATTCCCTGACTGGAGTGGTCAATTTCTTAGTGACATATTTAGCTACTGGTACTGCCAGATCTCCTCCAACACCCCCAAGTACACCAAGACCCATACCTATAGCTGGATTATCACCTTTGGCAGCAGCCAGTGAACCACCTTCAGCCATACCTGCCATGCCGTGCAGGGTTCCACCCTTTAAAACATTCCTGACATTTTGTCCTGCAACTGGCATTAGTGATGGCACCTTCTGGACCACGTTTTTAACTACTGCTGGTGCAGTACCCATAATCCCTGCCATCTCTGTGCCCATTGCCAGATTAGGGTTTTCCTCCTCAAACTGCTTTGTCCTTGCCCTTTCGTGTTCCAATGATTCATCCCATGTCATGCTTTCTGAATCGTCTTTCCAAGGCATGTTTGACCCAGCCCATCTTCCTAATCCACGAGCATATATGGAAAGGCCACCAGTGGCCCCGGAAATTAAATTTTCTCCAGCTTTATTTAAAGTTGAGTCTTTGTCAAAAATTTGTTTAAATCCCAAACCTAAATTTTTATTAGTTTCCACCTGTCTCTGCTTATCAACTGCCTTTTCAAAAGATGCAGGGGTGTAACCACGTTTTCTCAAAAAACCAGTAATAACTTTTTCAGGGGTGCCATTTGCTCGTGCCTGCATTACTCTTTCGGTAATTTCAGGAAGAGTCGTGTACTTCATCTTCTTCTTGTCTTTATTTATCCTGTCTTTCAATGTGGTTGGCATTATTGCTCCATCGTATTTTCGTCAAATGGTTCAGACTCTGCACCCGATGTCCCCGGTCCCTGTCCACCTCTAGCTTCTCCTGCCTCTTTAATAATATCTTCAACACTGGTTGCTGTTGTGTTCCCTTGGTTATCAACAGGACTCCAGAATTTACTAGGATCATAGTTCCAGACTGCATCGTTGTATCCTGCTTCTTTTGAAAACATGCCTCTAGTGAGACTGATGTTATACTTAGCATCATCAAGTAACGTATTCAATTTAACTCTCAGGGAATCTGCTGTATCTTTGTCTGAAACAAAAAGGGGTTCAGTAAATTTTAATTCCCCATCTGTCATCTGTGAACCAATCAACTCATGTCTCTTGGTTAAATTTGCCATTGTTGCAATGGCCTTGAATTTTTGGAATACAGGATGCTTGGCTTTTTCAGTAACCTGCCCGTAGAAAAAGCCTACCTCTTTTTCAATCTTTGCCCATTCTTCGGGATTGTTAATCATAGCAAGAGCTTCTTCAGCAGCACGGGCTACACCCATGTCACTCTGGTACTTCTTCAGGATAGATGCTGGTGCTTGTATCAACTTTTCTTCTTCCTTTAGGAAAGCATGAGCCTGTTTCAATGCCTCCATCGGATCATCTTTATTCAGCTTTAATCCACGAATAATATTTTTCTGTTCCTGAGTAAAATGATGTGCTTTGTATAGCCTTTTAATTTCCTCATTGACCTCCTCAACTCCGGCCCTATTCAACGGTTCAACGTATGTCGAAAAATCTCCTTCGATCTGTTTTTTAACTATTCCATCTTTATCTAATTCAAGGAATTTTACTTCTTTTGGAAAAGCTGCCTTGGATAATTCATTATCTTCAAGAAATTCCTCAACCGTCACATATTTTGCTCTGTCCTCGTAATTCCGTGCCATCTGTGCCATCTGAGCAGTATGTCGAGCTTTTTCCATACCCATTCTTGTCTCAGTCCATCCATTTTCTCGTGCTTGTTGCATCATCTCACGATTCTTTCTCTCATCGTAATTCTCTTGATCCTGTATAAATCTGTCCTCACTTAACTCAAGATTAGCCTCTTGTACGTCTACAGTCCTTTCTCGTAATGACAGTTCAATAGCTTTTATGCCAACTGGGACATACTTATTTTCTGGCATAAAAAAGCCTTTTAAATGACCTTGTTCATTATGCTCTGCCAATAATGCACCTTCAGGCCAAAGCTGGCTTGCTGCATTTCCATACTCTCTGAAAAACTCATCCTTCTCCTTGTAATCCCATGCTGGCTTTACGTCAGGGGCTGCTTCAAAGTCAACTGTACCTAAATCCCGTAATTCGTTGCCATCGGCATCAAACATAACCCTACGTACCTGTGGTTTCCCACCAATGACTTTAAGTATGTTTTCTCTAAAGTTACCACCTTTCTCTTTTTCATCCTTAAATGTAACTTCTGATATATCATCTGTATCTAAATTAATCTTCCACGTTCTGTTTTTAGTGGGTAAATTGGGGGCTTTTTCTTTTACCTCAGCATCTGACAATATCCTAAATTTACTGGCCTCTTTTCCTTTTTTTTCTGTCATCTTTTTGGATATTGCTTCAAAGGCTTTGACAGGATTCTCCCTATACATCTCCCTGTAAAAAGTTTGGAGTTTATGAGACAACCCACTTACTGCCAGCATTTCTTCAAAGTCTGTCCTTTTGTCCCGTGCAATCTTCTCATCAATTAGTACCTGTTGTTTATCTTGAAGTGCCTGTTGTTCTGCTTGCTGACGTTCCAGCATTGCTTGCTGCTCCTGCTGGTTCAGTGCATCCTGCTGATAGTATCCCTGTATGCCAGCAGGGATGGCATGACCAATAGCCTGACCAAAAGACATAGGAAGATACCTCGGCCCAGAACTCCTAAGCAATGAAGCACCTGCCTGAAGTGCTGCCATTCTCATCGGATCAAAGCCAGATTCTTCCTGCTCTTCTTCCTCCTGCTTCTCCAAAGCAAGTAAATGTTTTTTGTCTTTTGGCTCTCCTGTGATTGGGTCCACAGGTATTCCAGATAATGTTGCCATGCTATACTAATCCTCTAGGTGTGTATCGTTGTTGTGTTGGAGCCTGTTGTGCCAGCAATCCGGGGAATGCAATCTGTCCCTGCTTAATACTTAAATTAGGTGGTGCCGGGGGCCTCATATCCGGGGCACTGCCAGAACCCATAAGCATTTCACCAATCTTTGCATATCCTGCTTTCTCGGATTTAGACAGACCTTTCTTCTTTTTCTTCTTTTCAGCATCATCTGCACTAAGTAACCCCTCTACTCCACTCTGTGCAACCATGTCATCCATCATATTATAAGCAGGTTTACTAGCTTCAACCGGGTTCATGTGAGCATCAAGCCCTCCAGCAATGGTTTCAGCAGCAGGTGCTGGCATTCCTTCTGGTACCACTCCACTCTGTGCTACCATCTGATCCATTGGGTCAGTACCTACAGGAGCATGCTTGCCCCCTTGGTTGGCTGCCATCATTGTGTCCCAGCCTTCTTTCTGTTCAGCAGTTTTCTTCTGCCAGTGAGGGTCTAAGGCCATACCGTGAGAGGGGGCATGAGCTGCTTCGGCACCTTCTTTTTCTGCTGTAGCACCTGACAGCCAATCCACTCCTTCACCTACCTTATTTTTAATTTTATCCCACATCCCTTCTTCTTCTGCTGGCACATCTGCTCTTTTACCAGAACTAGCAAATTCCTTTCTTGTTCTCTCTGCTGCTTCCCTATCTTTTCTCATAATTTCAGCTACATCAGGATTACCTGTATAGGCCCCCTGAAGTGCTAAATTTTCCCTTTCTTCAGGAGTAAGCAGAGCATCAGAAAAATCCACTCGGTTCTTACGGTGAAAAGAACCATAAGGGTTAGGTCCACCACCACTAGGAAGAGGTCCACCAGCACCTAAACTATTAGCAAGCAATCCCTCCATGTTACGACTTCTTTTATTAATCATAGTATCCTCCTATCCTAATAGTGACAGTCCAGCCCCAGCAGCAGCTACATAGGGATTCCCCGTTGCCCCATAAGCAGATAATCCTGCTCCAAATGCCTCTGACATTGGATTTCCAGAACTATATGGGCTTGTACTCGTACCAGTCTGACCACCGGGAGCTGCTGCTGTAATGTTTGATAGCCAACTGGTTTGGTTTTTAAGATGATCTCTTTCCCCTACAAATTCATCATAGTCGAAGTCAAGCTGGTTTTGTTCCCGACCTTCAATGTCTGACCCAACCTTAGAAAGCAAGTTCGTATCCTCAATGCCAGCTCTCCTGCCAGCATCTGTAGCACCTATCATTGTGTTTGCCCCCCTAAGTTTTACATCCTGTGCTGACAAATCTCTGTCTGCATCTGTTGTTTGACGGGTTGCTTCCATTTGCATATCTGCTTGTTTTCTGGCAGCAGCATCTGCAAATGCCTTATCAAGATATTGTGTCTGTGCATCCATTATAGCCTGATTGCCTTCAGCTATGGCAGTACCTTTCATTAGTTCCCCCCTTGACCCGAAAGAACCACCTAATGCACGATTTTCTCCTGCACCAAGTTCATTAAGGCTTTGACGTATGTTCTGCCTACCTCTTCTGCCCATAGCATCCATAACTGCCGTTGTCTGATCCCCCATATAGTCCTGAATCTTTGGGCCTTGCAGGAAACTTTGCCTATCTGTACCTCTTGCTTGATAACCTGATACATCCCCTCCCACTCCTGCTGCCTTTGTATATTGTCCCTGACCCCTGCCTTGCATGTCACGTACCTGATCGTGTGCCTGAAGAGTATCTTTGGATGGGTCTGCAAATCTCTTTCCTTCAAACTTTTGGTATGGTTGAGCTACCACATCTTCTGCCATGCCAAAAGTTTTATCTCTCATCTTTTTAACTTCTGGATCAAGCTCAACTGTTGAAGTAGATGTCTGTGTACCTTGGCCTCCTCCTCCAACCAAACCCTGTAGAAAGTAGCTTCTGAGGCCAGATTTAGTTTTCTTGCCAGCACCTCCCATACTCTTCAGGACCTTAGCTTCTTGTGGATTTATAAAAGCTGGGAACTCCCCTGCTGGAGCATTACGTCTTAATACTTGAGCTGCTTGTTGTTGTGTCATTGGCATATCAACCTTTATACATACGGGTTATTCGATGTTACTGGTCTGCCATTTGAATCTTCTGTTACCTGAGTTACACCCAAGGTGCCACCTGTAACTTTTAGCTTGTACCAGTTATTATTACTTGTGTCTTTTAAAATAATTGAACCTTTATCAACCACAGAATCCCTGTTTGTTTTTAAAGTAACACTTTCCTCGTCTATAACTAATGAGGCTAAATCAGTCATGTATGCCCTGTCATACTCCATAGGAGGATTAGGCAATGGTTTCTGTGTTTTCATCTTTCTCCTGCTGCACTCCCGTCAAACCTGATCTCACCAAATCTCCATTCTTGGTCAAAAGGTGATTCTATTCTTAGCAATGTCTGTCTGCCAGTAAACCTTGTGTCAGTGTAACCATCTGCTTCCAAATCATAAGGCCCCTTTACTACAGGGTTGCTGTCATCAGGGGTGTTTGCCACTGTTACCTTCATACGTAGTCCTTTGTTGCCAGCATCTGTATCTGTAAGAATCTGGTTTACACTCATCATTTTGTTGCCTCCTGCCACCTCTATGGCACCAGTTTCGGCATAACATAAATGTTCCTCTGTGCTAACATTCGGGTGTCTGTCTAAATCTATGCCCTTTGCAATCACTCGTGAAGAAGTAGTGGACAAAGCCGACACATCAGCAGGAGCAGTTACATTTGGTTCCCTGACGATTGCAGTAGATTGAGTGTCAGGATCAAGTTCATGCCTGTATAAATACCCGTCAACTCCAGCAGCTACAGGATAGCCTAGAGAGTCTGAGGATTCCCATGCTGACCTGTGCAACTCTCCAGTAGTCCAATGCTGTTCACGGTAACTGTATGTTACATACCTAGTGGGGGTACTGTCTCCTTCCTTGGGATAAAACCACGTTATCTCTCCAAATTCTGCATTGTGCCCTCCAGCTATTAACCCCTCAAGGTCAGTATTTATATCACTAAATACATAGTCAGCAACATCACACTTTAACTCCTTTATATACCCCCCTGTATAACTCCAGAATCGTCCCTGTGACATCCAAGCAACAAAGTCGGCACTTCCAGCTACAGACTTCATTCCAAGGGCACCACCACCCTCTGTTAGTCTTTCAATCCCGTAGACGTAAGGTGGCCCCAAATAGTTAGTTTTCCAGACGGAATCTGTAAAGAATACTAGCACCCCATACCGTGTCTTGAAACCACCTACAATCTTTCCTTTTGTCTGTATCTCTATATCTCCGGCAGTATTGTCTACGGCAGGAGTAAAGTTAAAACTTTCTGCATGTGACCATGCTATTTTCCTCTTGTTGCCTCCTGCACCAATACACATGATATGTCTTTCTGGGGTTACAAGGACACCAATATTGTCTACTGGCACACCTGCTGCTCCCTGAGAAGTTAGGCTGGAAAGCAAAACTGCATTTGTGGCAGTCTGATTTGCATTGTTAAATGACAGGCCGGATACATCAACAAACCAAATGCTACCTTCCCCAGTATGGCATGCCACCAGATCATCACCAAAGTTATCCATTTGCCACGTGGGAACAAAATTATCCCTCCAAGCATCTGCATCCTTGACATCGGGATCAACAGCAGGATACCTCGGAGTGCCATATACATCACCTCCATTTGCCGTGCCACCTGAACCATCTAGGTTTCTATCTCCTCCATACTCAAGGGCACCATAACCTAACCCGGAAATAAGAAAATCCTGCTGACTTTCAAAATCAATATTTGCAACAGGTACTGTAGCTGCTGTGGGTGTTATGTCGTAAATAGGAGCATTTGTCCCTGCCACCTGTGACCCATCCCAAATTCTTAAAGACTGTGTTGACCCAACTGCCAAGTATCTGGCACCGTTTGATAATCTCCAAGAGTGTAGACCACGAATGGGGTCAACTTCATCTGTGAATACTTCAGCCGTGATTACTGCTGCTGTGCCACTTGTACTGCCAGAAAGAGCAATCGTAGGAACAGAGGTATATCCTGAACCACCACTGGTAATATTTACTGATGCCACACCACCACTACTTAAAGTGTATGTGCCAGCAAAGCCTGAACCTCCACCTCCTGTGGCTGAGAGAGTACCATTACCTGTGTAACCCGTGCCAGCAGTAGTTATCTTTAATGACTTGACACCCTGTTTCTTCTTGATCTGGGTATCTGCCAATCTCTGCCATCCTCCTATGGGCCTTAGACGACCCTCAGAAAATCTGACTAGGTTCCCGTCATACCAACGGTTCTTGGCCTGATACTGGGTGGCATTTCTATAAAAACCCGGTGGAATTTCAATAGGTAATAGTGGCATTTATTATGTTGGATTGGGTATTAATTGTGGGTTGCATTCTTCTACTAAGACTTGTTTAAGATTAATACTTGTTATTGGTTCCGGCCCTGCCACCTCTTCAGGTGTTAATTTTTGCCTTATAACGTCTGCATAACAGTCGCATGCCCTCCATACTATCTCCTGTTTGAGAAATGGTGAGTTTTTTTGAAAAGACACCGAACACATCATCCAGACACCTCGTATTTGGGCTGTCGGATAATTGCCATTGTACTTTGTAGTGATCTCCACAGTTTTCGGTTGGCACCCAATCAGGCTCAAACTCAGCATCAATGCCACACTCAAGCTCAAGCAGTATTTCCATTTCAGTATGTCCATATAGTCGGCCTTGGTCCTTCATCGGGAGAGAGTGTGTCCAAATGAACAAATCTCTTAGCATGGGCACCTTTCTGGCTCATCCCTATGCCACTCACTCCGTGTTTTCTGGCAATATCGTACAACCTCATGGCATCAGCACCCGATATTAAAATATCACATGCCTTTGCAAAAGTATGGGGGCCGTTCTTACCAGTTGATGACACCTGCTGGTTCCTTTTTTCACATCTATACCCCGAACTCACTTTTAAAGGTCTTTGTATCTCATCCCTTATGGACTGTAGCACCCTCATAAACTCTTCGTCCATGTCTGACTTCTGGCAGCATGAACATGCCATTTCTGCTGTACTAAAATTGGGTGTAATGAGCATAGCTATCCCTATGATTGCAATTTTACCAAAATGTCTGCGAGTGTAAATAGTACCTTTTTGGTGCTATTACCCATTAATACTTTTTTCATAGGCTGCCAGAATCTTATCATCGACGTCATTCTTTGTTGATTCTACGAGCCTTCGTAAAAGTATCAATATCACCTGCTGGAGCAGCTTCTCACTGAGCATGCTCATGCACATTGTTTTAACCGTGCCACCTATTAAGGGGGCTAATAAACCTATCATTAATTTTCTCCGTTTGTTAAAGAATTAAGTTTTTCACTATTTTGATTTACTTGGAATTTGATTACCTTAACATCCCCTGATAATTCAGAAACTGTCACTAATAACCAAGAGATGCTGGCAACAACCAAGCTGCCAACTACTAATAAAATGTTATTAACTGACATAGGTTGTGCCATCAGTGTGCCGTTATCCTTCCTACGTGAACCCTCAAATTTGTAACAGTTTTATCCAGTTCTTTTAATTCGTATTTAATGTACTCCTCTGCCTCGTGTAAGTGCTGGAGATGTATGGTGTGTTGCTGTATTTCCTCGTCCAGTTCTAGCACGGTTGTGAAAAGCCATGATACGATTGATAATAAAAGGAACCCCAGCACTGGCACTCCCATTTTGACCAAGTTGTGTTCAAATACACTCTGGGCCTTCCCACCATTATCTTCCACTACCACTCGTTTCTTTTTCAGGGCCATTTTTATTTTCCATTTGTTTCTTCGTGTTCTGCATCCCTTTTATCTTTAAACCAATAATCGATTGCTTTAGCATTTCCTGCCACGAATGCCCCCAAAAGCACATTAAGAAAGTCTCTCGATGTTTCTTGAACTTCTGCAAAAAACAGTAAATATAATAAGATAACAAACGTAGTTGCGAGTGCAATCGAGATGATAAATCTTGCCCAGAAATTGAGAAGTTTCCGATTTTCAACTGCATTTCCACCTCCTCCGAATAGTGACTTGTGTACTTTCATTCATTATATGTCTGATACCTTTACTACTGTTTTCTTTCAATACAGGACGATCTGAGCATCCGTTTTTCGGCACATTTCCAATATGGACGGATATAATCTCGATTTGCTCTTAGTGTTCCACGATAAGGTCCATCATCTATCCAGTAGCCTTGACTTGATGGAGGTACTGGTGAGCAACTAAGGCTTAGTAGGCCAAGTAATATTGTCAGGGTCAGAATTATCTTTTGGCACATCTCTTAATTTTTGTCTATAAATCTGTTGGTCATTACTGATTGCACTAGGGGCATCACCTAATGCCAAGTAGTCTGTCTCTGCTAACTTCTGATTTCTCTGTTTTCTTACTGACTCCCACTTATCTGCCAGTAGTCTTGCATCCTTTGCAGAGTCATCACCTACAAAGTGAGAACTAACATACTGTTTTGGAGAGTGACTTTTACCTTCTAAATCTAGTATTTCTTCTGCATTTCTTTTACTTGCATAGTATTTGATGTTGTATGTTGTTCCTTCTAATGTATTAGAAATATAATCACCTAACTGAACAAGTCTTGCCTGAACATTTTCATCTGTGCATTCAACTATTGTAAAATCTTCAGAAGGATATGTGATTACAGGAGGGTCATCATCTGAAGTTATTGTCTCTAACCAAACCCAATATTCATCTTTAGACATTCCTTTAGTAAGTCTCCTGCATTGCCACTCTGTTTTGTGGACTCTCTGGATTACATTTGATTTGTGTGATATAAACATTAGTCTAACCTTATTACTTCAAAATGATTATAAACCAACCCATCTTTTCCAAATGGGCCAGTGAGATAAAAATATTGCCCTCTACTCATATACTGAGAATAAGTAAGTGTCTCTTGACTTTGATCTGCACCAGTATTGTATGATGTCACTATATATTGACCATCAATATAAATTCTAAAATGTTTAGCATCTCTCGCATAAGATATAACACTCCATTGATACCATCCATCTCTTAAACAAATCCAAGTATTGTAAGCAATAGCAAAATCTTTATTCCCATAGTGCCTGTGAGTTGTAAAAGAACCTCTATATTCATCAAAAATAATACGATCACCATCACCAGTTTCGGTATCTGTATTACAAATCATAGCATTTTTACCAAGATAACTCGTATTTCTAGTAACTTCATCCCAGCTCTTACCATCAGCAGTAACGATTAAGTTAGTCTGTTCCATATTACGATCACCACCTACCAACTCATTTAGGAAAGGTGTTTCAAAAGTTTGATAATGTGAACTGGTGTGGATTGGGGTTGCTATTTCCATTGCGTTTGTTCGATAACCACCATTCTGAGTTAAATGTTGAAAGTTATTCATTCCTAATTCTGGTTTAGTACCAGAACTATAAGTTATAATTTCTGTTGTGCCAGTACCACCCGATGCTTGAGCCATTGTGATTGCATTACCTCCCCAACTATTTTCTGATGAATCAATAGATGCTGTTCCCATTTCTCCTTGCCATGTAACTTCAGAAGCAAATGCTGGGAGTTTAGTCGTAACCTTTGCTGATCCACTTGTAAATGCTCTCATGTAATAAGAAAAACCTGTGTTTATTTCAACATTAGCACCTAAAGCTGAAGATGAGTCAACAAACACATCTCTTGTTAAAGAAATTTTCCTCACACCTTTCGATATTACATCCATACCACTTGTTCCAGTTTTAACAAAATCTGCTACCAGCATATAGTCTGCCAGCACTACTGCATCCTCTGGTATTGGTGGTTTCTTGGGTTGGTGGAAAGACATAAATCTTAAAGTTTCTAAAGCATTATGATCTACATTAAATGCTTCAACTTGTGCAGAAATACCATCAACTAATAATGTAACTTGATCTGTTCCAGTATTATCTCTAGCTATTTTTATTACATGTGTTCCATAAGGTAAGTTTTGAGCTAAAGTTTGAAAACCTACTGCATCAAATTTTGCACCTGAATCCCACTCTTTTAATTCTGCTGAAATGCCTGTACCAATAAAAGTAAAATAAGTATTTTGCACTCCTGTATCTACAGCAATTCTACAACCAAGAACATCATTTTCTGCATCTGCGCCAAATACTGCATGGTCTGATGATAAGCTAGTTAATCCATCATCCATAACATATGCTCGTTCATGAGAACTGGCATTATTCATTGACCAATCTTTATAACTTCCTCCTGTTCCTGCATTAGCAGAACCATTTCCAAACTCAGACCAATGATATTGTTTGGCAACCTCAGAAAGTGAGTGGTCTATTGCACTTGTATTGAAATTGATTGTGTCATCATTAGTCTGGCTAGAAGATAGGTCAATAGCATTAGATGCAGTACCACCGATATTCTGAGCATTCGGAGGCATCATTGTAACAGAAGTCTTGATATTACCAGAAGAATCTACCCATTTAACAACCCTTCCACCATTGAAAGGTCTATAATATGTAGAACTAGATAACCAATTAGCCATACCTAATGATGTGTCTGTCTCAATTAATGCTTGGACTGCGGCTAGATTACCAGAAGTGAAACCATTAAAAGGATCATAGTGTGGTGTTCCACTTACAGTAAACTTCTTACCATAAGAAACTACATTCTGTGAAGGTATCTGGATTTTGGATTTGTTTGCAGTTGATGTTGTGTCTTGGGCAATTGTTTCGATAGCATTAAAAGTACACTCATCTGAAGCACCATTTGGAGTTAGTTTAACTGTATGTATTCCAAGTGTTTCACTCATTTGTGTGTCACCTATACTGCCAGCATTTACATATCTTCCACCTAATACTCCACCATCTATTGAGCCTTGTGCCGGTGATCTTTCAGCAGAAGCAGTACCTCCATCTATTGTAACTGTCCAACCTCTATTTGCATTATGATTATCTTGTTGAACAAGTAATTGATTGCCATAAAATGTTATTTCCCAAAAATTATCAGTATCCCAACAAGAAGCTCCACTACCACCAGTATTATAAAAAGATGATCCATTATCTCCTACGATCCTTATCCAATCTCTCCCATCAACAGAGTAAACATTTTTCCCATGAGCTGCAGTCTCTTGTTCTCGTAATTGAACAGAACTTGTTCTATGTCGAGTTGCTCCAAAATGACCACCAATTCTAGGGTCTTTTATTGGCTTGCTTCCTTTAATGTCTGTGTAGTAGTACATCCTTCCGTCAGCATGAGTAGTACCATAGGTGTAAGTAGAGCCATGACTTGTATTTACAGCAACTCCATCTATGTCTTTACCAGCAACCGCAGGATACAGCACATTAGGGATTATGTGTGGTACTACCTCACCAGCTTCTATGCCACTACCACTTGCTATGTCTCTTGCTTTTGTCATTTATTACTCCGTTTATGTAACATCAATATTATTTTCATGTTTTATTTTTATTATTACATATTGAATTATAGCACCTGCTCCTGCTGATCCACCAAATTCAGTTTTCCATTCCAAGTTGTTACCAGTCATTCTACCTGTTAAATATGGGGGATCGTTTCCTGCACCATATACTGACTCTCCTAAAAACCAACTATCATCTCTATATGAAAGTAGCCAGACTCCATAACAATTACCAGCACCGATTGTATTAATTTGGTACATATCACCATTTACAGGTATAAATGTGTACCCAGCAGTCCATGTAGTGTCTCGATAAATTCTTAATTCAGCAGTATAGATAACAGTAGGAGGTAAATATTTTGGAATGACACCAGACTTACTTCCTACTCCTCCAAGTATTCCACTCATAATTAACTCCAATCTTGGTCTATGAAACTTATGTAAATGTCAAAATCATCTCCAGAATTAGCTTCATTATTTCTAAATCCAAGAGAATCTCCTGCACTAAGTACAAACTTATCATTCCAAACAAATGTTTGTACTGCACCTAATGATTGATTTTTTATAATATCCTGTATAGTTCCTCCAGACGGAGTTACAGCCATATCTACTTTATAAATGGAAGTAGTTGAATTATTACAAATAATTACATTTAAAACAGTTATAATATGATGAGCAGGAACATCATATGTACTTGCTGATGTTACTTGGGCTGATGTCCAATCAACTTCCCACCAAGTAGCTTGAGCCGTACCTCCACCTACATTAATTACAGAAGTGCGTTTAAGAACCTCTGTTCCTCCTCCACTTGGGATTCCACTCATATTATCCTCCTAATACTAAACTTTGGTGTGTTGAACTTTGCATAAATGCTCCTTTCTGTTGTACTTTTTTATTCGTTGCCATAACGATGTTTCCGTTGTGTGTTACATTTCCTGAGAATGTTCCTCCTGTGCTGGCACTAACAGTATCACTGGCACTAAAGGCTGATAGACAAAACACATCCACGACATCTCCGGCTGTTAATGCTGCCAGACCTGTTATTGTCGATCCATTTGTTGCTTGAAAATCCTTGCCAGTTCCTTCAACTAGCTTAACTCCATTAAGATATACCGACACTTGGTGAACTGTGTAATTGATCATCCTGCCATCGTCACCAGCACTGACTGACGTTTCTCCACCTGATGCTGTGAACAGGAATCTCTCAGCTTGTCCCTGACCGGGTTCTTGACCTATATAACTCATATTTAGCCTTTAGGGTATTTGTCTTTAGTTTTCTTAATTACTGCTTTCCAAGAATCAATGCCATTATGGTAAATCTCATCTAGTTGATCTGGGATACTTGGGTATTCTGAGGCTCTGGATCGTTGGTATTCGTTTGCATCATATTGATCTTGCAATCTTTTTATTTCGGCATCTATTTCTTCTTGAGTCGGCTCAGTCTGTTTAGTATCTAACCATTCTAATTTATCATCGGTAAGTA
>VTLG01007788.1_pt1 | contig 28368 bp, 28 predicted proteins | sample 4694571 | NCBI WGS metagenome assembly VTLG01 (sample SAMN12604809, study PRJNA352737) | marine metagenome | biome: ENVO:00000447; feature: ENVO:00000209|ENVO:00000569|ENVO:01000036; material: ENVO:00002151; isolation source: viral sequences binned using virsorter ...
TCCTATAAATTTTCCTGATTGTCCGTCTAGGACATCATAAGAAGTAACAGCAGGATAGTAACTAAAGCAATTCCATAGCTCCAGCTCGTCAAGGCGCATCCTAGGAACGTCCTCTGGCTTAAATCCTTTTTGAATGAATGCAGATATTGGCAAACGGTAAAATACAGCACCGTTTTCCATAATTGCATGAAAGAGTATAGGACGCCCTGTAATCGATGCCATGCCAAAGATGAGACAGTCTTCCACTTCTCCATGATGACTTTTAAGGTCATATAGATATTCCCTTTTTATCTGCGCATAAGTCGCAGGAATATTCGCGTTTAAATATGCCATTTAACATATAACCTTTTCTATGCAATTGCTAAAAGAACAATCACTACTATAACAGCAATCACTACTTTTTTGTGATCTGTCCAGAAGTGTTCTACTTGATCTAATATATCCATGTCTACTCCTTTTTTATATTTCCCCAATTATTACCGAATGCGCAGTCTACCTTATTTGGTACCTCTAACGCAACCGCATTTTCCATGATATTCTGAATTTTGGTCGCTTGATTTCTATCTTTAATTGATAAACATAACTCATCATGAATTTGAATGTGAGGCAGAATACCTTCTTTGTAGAGAAGGACCATTGCTTTTTTAGTCATATCAGCTGCACTTCCTTGGATCACTCTATTTAAAGCTTTATAAGTAAAAGCGATCTGATATTTTTGATCAAACCCTCTTAAAGATGGATCCGCAGGTAATTCGTCTGCAGCTCTTATTTCATGATAATCTTTTTCTGCCTCTTCTCTAGTAAACACACCGACTGGAAGTGTTTTCCATTCTCTTTTAAATTTACCATCTTCCATTTTTTCATATTCTCCGGTGTCTTCATTCTTTATTCGAACATATCTTTTCATTTGAAATGCTTTAGCTTCAGCATTCCATCTTTTATCTTTAGGTTCCCATTTATCAAAACGTAAAATTCTATCTTCAACAGTAAATATCAAATGCGTTTCATCTGCAAAATCTTGGAAGGCTTTGGAAAGTTGTTTTACAAAAGGAACTTCTCTATGATATCTTGTGAATAAATCATTTGCATCAGTCATACTTAAGTTTAATTGAGAAGCGAGCTTTCCTTTTCCCATACCATAAAATAATCCAAGATTTATCGTCTTAGCTGTCGTTCTTGGTATTCGAGCCATGTCGGCAATCATTTTATGAAAATCCGTATTTGAATCTTCCGCATACTGCTCTTTTAAGATATGTGCTGCTGTCATTTCATTTTTGACAGAAAAATGAACCACTAATCTTGGTTCTTGTTGAGAATAATCGAAAGAACCCCATTCATGCCCTTCTTCCGGTAAGAAAAGTTCTCTCATCATTTTACCTATTTCTCCTTTTGCAGGAATCTGTTGTAAGTTTGGATTACTCATTGAGAATCTTCCAGTTACTGTTCCACCTCCAGCTCCTCGAATCTGATGTATATCTGCATGAATTCTTCCATTGTGTACATATTTTAAAATACCTTCGATAAAAGCATTTTTGGCCTTATCAAGTTCTCTAGCTTCTGCAATCATTCTTAAATATTTATTTTCATGTGTTTTTAAATAATCTTTAGGAAGTTGTGGCAATTTAGATTTTGGTGTAAGCTTATAGCCCGTTATTTTTTGTTGATCTAAAAGTTTTTGAAGTGAAGCTGCAGCCCATATTTTTACCTCTACTCCGGTGTCTGTTTTAATTTGCTGAATTAAAGTGTCACGTTTTATCTCTAATTCTTTACCAACAATTTTAGCTTTTTCTATATCTATACGAACCCCTTTAAATTTCATGTCAACCAGACAAGGAAAAAGATCCGTTTCTAATTGGAATATCTTACTTAAAGATTTATTGAAGGGTTTATATCCATAATTAAAAGAAAAACCTTTTTTTATTTTATTGTCAAATAATTTCCAAAGCTTTAACGTTAAATTAACGTCTTGATGAGCATAATCTTTAACTAGATCATACGGTAGCCTATGCATATTACTCATTGGATCCTTAATATAATATGGATGAGCTTCACTTTTTTCTTTTAAATCATATTTGTATTTATGTTCTTTTAAATATGTCTTAGAAACCGAATCTAAACTGTAAGACAGTCGGTTTGCATCAATAACAGAAGCAGCAATCATGGTATCTAATAATTCACCTTTTGGCATTAGCCCAGTTTCTTTTCGAATCCAACATACGTCGTACATCGCATTATGGAATACTTTTTTAATTGTTGGGTTTTGAAATAATACTTTATTTAATTTATCCCAAGTTTCTTGGGGAGGTAAGTTTTTGCCATATTCTTTATCTTGTTGTTTATCTTTATCAATATTATGACGTATCGGAAAATACAAAGTTTGTGTGTCAGTGGCTACTGCTATACCACAAACAAAACCTACATCTCTAAGAACCCCTGAACCTTTGTCTTTTAAATCGGGATCATAGGTTTCTAAGTCGACCGCTACAGTGTCTCCATCTTTTAAAATTAATTCTTCAACTTCAGGTATAATACACATTAGTTATGAGGACACCTTTCTTTTTTCCATTTATTATAACCTTCTGCCCATGTTTCTTGTTTTTCTTTCTCGTCTTCATAATCTCTTTCAATAATCATATCAATCATATGTTTAGCTTTTTCTAAATCCTGCTTTCCTCCTTTATCCTGATGTCGTATAACGTATTTAATAACACAGCCTTCTGGGTATAGCAACTTGTTCTCCGTTACAAACTGACTTGGCTGCATTTTATATTTTCGATAATGGTTTCCTCCAACCTGCTTTTTCCACACACTCATATTTTCTCCTTATAGTTGTTTTCCTGTTGATGTTTTTAATAGCCATAGTGTCTTTCTTGCTCTACTACACGCCACATATCGTAGTCGACGTCTAGTAAATTCGTTTTCATCTCTTGTGATTGTCTCGTCTAGGATTGAATTATCAAATTCACTTCCTTTAATTTTATGAATATTACCATAAAAGATTTTAATCTTTTTCTGTAAATCTAACTTATGGTACATAGTTTTTTGAATATACTGTTTTCGCGCTACATCGTCTTTTATTTTTACTGCAAAAAAATCTTTGTATTGCTTAGCTTCTTCATTTACCAAACCTAATTTTACAAATTCATCAAACGTATATTCTTTTTGAATTAATTTATGAGATTTAAGATCTCTAGGATTAAAATTATCTTTTTTACGAGCAATTAAATTAGAATTTGACTTTTTAAACATTTTTTCAATCAATGAAAGATGGATAGGTTTATTTTCCATCCATAATGTAAAATTTCGATGACATTCTAATTCCCAATTTGGAACGTACGCACTATTTTCTGTATTAGGGTCTCCTTCCCATTCTGCATATCGAAGACCATGTTTTTTTAAAAAAGTAGTAACTTTTTCTAATGAGCCCCTAATTTTAAAACCATGTGAATTGTATGGGTTGATGGAGGTATCTCCCTCTGCTCTATAACAAAAAATCGCGGTCTCTCCACTATACAATCGTTCGATGAGGAGAGGAAGTTTCGGACAATGTTCTAAATTCTCTAATCTATATAACTCCCCTTCTACAATTACACCTGTTCTGTTTCCGTGTATATTTAATTCTTCTCTAGGTTCCCACGTTCTCCAACCTTCATATTTATCCCACACAGGACCTATAACTTTTTTGCAATATTCATTTATTACTCTAGGACAACGATAACCTTCTTTTAGTTCTTTAAAAGGATTGCGCGCCAGTTCAGCAAATAAACTTGGTTTAGCTCCGGCAAACTCAAAGATAGCTTGATCTGGATCTCCGGCCCAATAACTTTCTTTAACGTTAATTTCCATCTTCTCTAAAGCCTTTAATTGTGGTACACTACAATCTTGTGCTTCATCCACAATTAAAAGATCTAGTTCAGGAGTTGGAGCTTTAGTATTAAATTTTTCAATTATATCAATAAAGTCTAAAAGATTATCAGATTTTTTATTAATTTTGTAATCACTTTTAAATCCTTGATAATAAGAATTTAATTCTTCAAGTGCATGAATACTATATTTGTATTTTTGTTTATCACTTAAATGTAAACTTCTCCACCACTCTGAAAGAGTTTGTCCATTATCCGCAGCAAACCCTATTGCTTTAAAAAAAGGATGTTTGCTACATAAACTTCTGAGATCAAAACTTTTTTTGTTACTATAGTGCCTCATAAAAAACGGATGAATACGACAAAGTTCTATATAACTTTCTTTGTCAAACATAGGAGGATGACGTAAATTTTCTTTACAGTAGTATGATATGGTTGAAACCACTCGTCTGTCTTCTTTATTTTCTGAAAGAAATAATTTTTTGTTTTCTTCTAATTTATCCCAAATAATAACATTATTTTTTTGTTCATATCTTTTTGCATTTTCTTTATTATATATTCGTTCACAAATTTCATCAGCTGCAATATTAGTATGCGATATAATTTGCGTTCGTTCTATTGGATAAAGTTGTATCTTTTCGTAATAAAGATTTACCAAATCTCGTGTCTTTCCTGTTCCTGGGGGACCAACTATAAATTTTCTATTCATCTAATTTTATCCTTTTAACATCATCTGCAATTTCACCTTCGATTGTTCGTTGGTTAGGTTTAAGATGATATTCTTCTATACGCCATGTCACGACAGACACTTTTTCTTTATTGTGAGAAATGGCGGAGCCTTTCTTTTTTTCTGCTTTTAAAACTCTTTTGATTTTAGTACACAACGCGGGTCTAGATATTTTATAGTCTCTCGCCTTTAAAAATTTACTAAATATATTTAAATTAAATTCTAAAGCATTAGTTTTTGGATCAAAGTAATTAACATTATCTAGTAAAAATTTTCGTTGGTCATATGCATTAACGGCTTCTAAAAATTCATTAAATAGTTCTTTGAATTCATAATCTTCACTTGCTTCTTCTGGAGCCTGGTCGAAGTCTCTGTTATCAAATTTTTCTTTCATTAGTTCCCCATAAATGTGGGCCTTCATTTCAGGAAGCCAAACACTTGCTTGATTCCCTACAGCATCATAAAAAGCATCTTTTTTACGAAGTGTATTAAAATCTACTTCAATTCTAACTCTTGGTTTTTCAAGGTCCGCTGGCTGTACATCCAAGAAAAATCGTGGAGGTCTACTTGTATATTCTGTTATGTCTCCTAAAACATCTTTAGTTTCTGAAACTTGTTCCCCTGCGCTTATGCCATATTTTCTTGTGATACATAATTTTGGATTACACACTCTTCGAATAACCGGGTTTTGACAAGTATATTTATAATCTCTTTGAAGGGTTTTAATTGTTTTATTTACTTCGTCATGTGTCAGAGGCGGTTCAAAATATCTACGATTTGCTTCTATCAATAAATTTTCCCAAGTATGTGGTTTTCCTTGTTTATCTAAAAATGCTTCATGTGATTTTTTATAAAAAATCCCAAAGTTTAATAATGCATCATCTCTTTCACCTGTTTTTATTTTTTCTTCTATAAGAGCTAATAAACAAGGAGGAGCTTCTAGATATGGGTTTGAGTCTTTTAATTTTTTTGAATTGATTTTTTTAGGTAAGGGAGTCGCTGTATTAATGAAGGCTTCAATATCTTTCAAAGCTTTCTTATCGTACATTTCAAAGAATTCTTGAATACTAGCTTTTGTAAAACCTTCTTTATAAGCATAACAAGTAGGGTCTTGGGCATTGAAATAAGGTAAGTTTAAATAGTTTCCAACATCGCCTCGTTCAGCTAAAATTTTCGTTTGTTTTGGATAGACACAATCCATAATGTCTCGAACTCCTAATAGAGCCGCACAGTTATTTATTGCATATTGCATTTGTTCTGCGGATACAAATGTTAAAGAAAATAAAAATAGATGAACCCCTCCACTTTTGGAACGGCACATAATTAATGGAAGTTTTTTATCAATAATTTTCTTTAACAGAGCTTCGTAGTCGTAAGTGTATATATCAATATCAATACATGCCCATTTACATAAATTTCTTGCAGTGACGGGAAAGATACCTAAACGAGGTTCTTTTCCATCTAAGTGTTTTTGCCAGATTGTGTCAGTGACAGCTTTCTTAATAACAAAAGATTTACCTTTTGTTTTAGCTTCGGGAAGGCTCGTAGCTTGCTTAACAAAAGCTCCGTAAGCATAGTCTAATCCTTCAAAAATATTTCTAAACTTTTCCAACATAAAATTATTCAGGGCGGTTTAAGTCTCCCGCTACCGCCCCTTGTTCCTCGAGAGGAAGTTTATAATTTTATCCCTGGTTTTGTTCCTTTAGTCGGTTCACCATGCGAAACTTCAATATCTCCTTTAGAGATATTTTCAGCAAACGCTTTAGCTTGTTTATATAAAGCAGGATCCTCAACAGGACCTACCTTATTAACTTCCCAACCAAACCACGTACCTTTATCATTCGACATTTGCGTCGTTTTTAATTGATAAATGTGGCTGAAAGATGCCGGTGTAAATAAGCCGTTTTTACCTTTCAATCTAATACCTGCCATCATACTATTCCATTTTCTACTAATTTTTAATTGAGTAGATTTCATAGAAATCAAAGCAGTACATGGGGCTTTACCACCAACAATAACAAAGTGACATGCTGTTCTTTCAATATAATTACCGTTTGGTAATCTATCTTTATAACCGCCGTCTCTTGTTGTTCTTGTCATGATATCACTAGATGAAGGGTGAACTGCAACTGGAGCACCTGAGCCTTCGCCCCTATCCTTCCATTCTACATATTCCAATTTATAATGACATGGAATTACACTAAGTCCCTTTACACCATCATGCACTTCTCCTGTTACAGTGTTGTAAATCATTCCTGGTTGTGCACCTTCGACGTATTTACCATGCTGTTTATTAACTTCCGGAGAAAGCTGCCCTAGTATTTTTAAAAAAGGTAATGCTAGATCTTCTTGACCTAAATTACCTAATCCTTTGCCAGAGTCTGCCTCAAAATTTGCAATTGCGACAGCGCCAGCTTGTTCTTTTTTTATTACGCTTTTTTCTTCGTTCATGTTTATTGTTTCCTTGTTAGTTTGGTTCGGTTTCCTGCGAACACGTTAAATAAGTCAGAGGGCATATCTTGTCCAGACTCAACACGCTCCCTGACTAATGCTTTAAGTGTCATGGGCTCAACCTTTAATTTCTGGATGGGTTGATATCCTTGACCTTGTGCAAGTACAGTATATTCTACTGCCTTGTTGTCTTCGTTTCGACCAAAGGAAACGGTTACCTCATTTTTGATAAGGTCCCCTAGGCCGTTGTCTCGAAGCCAGTTAAATGCTGCTTCTCTATTATTTGGTGATATAGAAGCACCATAGATAGGTCTTACTTCAACTGCTGACCCATCTGATAATTTTAAAGTAGAAATATTCATTTCGGTCATCATTGTTGGAATGACATCTCCTGAAAGTATTTCTACATCTTTTTTTAATTTCTTAAGTTCTTCTTCTTTTATTTTTAGTTTATCTTCCAAGTCTCTTAACCTAACCACTTGATCAGATAATTTATTTACATTTGTTGCTTCATCTAGCAACTCTTTTTTGTCTTCTTCATAATTTATATTATTCATCAACTTTTCCTTTCTCGTATAGATTCATTTCTAGTGGGTAATATACTTTTTCTTGTCTGTCCCATTTTAATAAATTAAAGCGTCCATTATTTATATCAGATACAATCGCACATGCCAATCCAATAACGGATGGGTCACCAGACAATAATAAATAATCGTCTGAGTTGTAATCTTTTAACAAACGTCTTAATTCAAAAATGATAGGACCTGGACTTAGAATAATTTGTGTGTCTTCTCTTAATAAGACTTTTAACTTACCGTATTTTTGAGCACCCATAATATTAAATTTTGGACGACCAACTCTTGTGCCTGGTAATTCTTGCAGCACATAAACGATAGGTTCTTTATTCTTTTTTAGATCTGTATAATCACTCATAACTTTCTTGACAAGGTATAGGACATTATGTATATAATGTCAATAGAAAGAAGAAATTAAAATTATGAACTATAAATTTAAGACAAAGCCTTTTGCTCATCAGTTAAAAGCATTAGAGGTTTCAAATCGTAAAGTCAATTTTGCCTATTTTATGGAAATGGGAACTGGTAAATCAAAAGTATTACTCGATGATATTTCTATGCTTTATGATCACGGTAAAATTAATGGTGCTCTCATTATAGCTCCCAAAGGGGTTTATAAAAATTGGCATGACGCTGAAATTCCACAACATCTAGTTAATCATATACAAAAGAAGGCAATTTTGTGGCAAGCGACGATAAACCAAAAACAACAGTTTAAATTAAATAGTTTATTTAAATCAGAAATTGATCTTCACATCCTCATTATGAATGTTGAAGCATTTTCGACTAAAAAAGGTACCGAATTTGCTGGAAAATTTTTAGATTCACATAATACGTTAATGGCTATCGATGAATCTACAACTATAAAGAATCCGGGCGCTAAAAGAACCAAAGCTATTACTAATCTAGGCAAAAGAGCAAAATATAGAAGAATTTTAACTGGATCCCCGGTTACTAAATCTCCATTAGATTTATATACACAGTGTTGTTTCCTCGATCCGTGGTTATTGGGCCATTGGTCGTATTACAGTTTTAGAACACGTTATGCCATTATGCGTTCAGCTCATTTTAATGGTCGATCCGTACAGGTTGTTGTTGGATACCAACATCTAGCAGAACTATCCGAGAAACTTAAACCTTTCTCTTACCGAGTCTTAAAAGATGATTGTTTAGATTTACCTCCCAAAACTTATATGAAGAGAATTGTTCAGCTGACCGCGGAACAGAAAAAAGTATATGAACAAATGAGGCAATCAGCCTTGGCTGAATTAAATGGTAAAATGACAACGACAGTAAATGTTATTACTCAACTTATGAGATTACAACAAATTACTTGTGGTCATTTTAAAGCTGATGATGACTCTATTCAGGATATTAAAAATAACCGTATTGATGAGTTAATGGACACTTTAGAAGAAATAGAAGGAAAGGCTATTATTTGGGCCCATTGGCGTCATGATATTTCTACAATTGTAAAAGCAATTAATAAAAAATATCCAGGAACTGTGATGACCTACTTTGGAGATACATCTCTTGAAGACCGACAGAAAGCGATAAAAGAAATACAAGACCCAGAAAGTAAAATTCGGTTTTTAGTAGGTACACCACAGACGGGTGGTTATGGAATTACTCTTACGGGTGCATCAACAATGATTTATTATTCAAATGGATATGATTTAGAGAAACGTAAACAGTCTGAAGCAAGAATAGATAGAATTGGTCAAGAAAAACCAATGACATATATTGATATTATTGCGGAGGACACTATTGACGAAAAAATCGTAAAGGCCCTCCGCAAAAAAGTTAACATCGCCACACAAGTAATGGGCGAAGAACTTAAGGCTTGGATTTAATCCTCTAAATTGTAGGATATACGCGCGACGCGCTGGAATTTTCCAGATCCGTTATTTTATAGCAATTTGTTTTGCTTTTTTGTTTTCAGGTAGATTGTGTTTTAAATTAATTTTCAACATTCCATCTTCCAACTTGGCACCACTACATTCAACATAGTCAGCTAGTTGTAGCTGTCTTTTAAATGCTCGTTTAGCAATACCTTTATGAACAAACTCTTCTTTATCTTCTGAAGAAGTTCCTTCAATAGACAACACACCATCAGCAACGGTAACATTGATGTCAGATTTTTTGTAACCTGCCACAGCCATTTCTAATGTGTACTTATCTTCGCCTGCTTTCTTTATATTATAATGCGGAAAGCCTGCATTGATTGTAGGCAAACGATGAAAACGTCTGAAGACATCTTCAAATCCGATTGCATGGTTTAGGAAATTGTTTAAGTTTATTAGATCAGTCATAATAACCTCCTTTGTTAGACAGTTAATAATAAGAGCCTCCTAAAGCACTCTTAGGTTTTATATATACTATTTTATAGAAATTACAAGTGTTAATGTGATACGAGAGTAAAAATAAGGTAAGCCATACCGCTAATTAAAGCTCCAACAGATACTAATAAAATACTTTCGACTCTATTGATTTGTCGTTCTAATTTAAGAATTTTATCATGCGTTTGCTTTTGCATAATTCTGCAAAGCTTTTCATGCGATTCTATTTTTTGTAATGCGTTATCTTTAGGCATAGTAAGATATCCAATCTAAATTTTTATTGTTTTTAAAACTCATGATATACGAATTTATATTATTTTCACACAAATGCATACCCATATGTTTACCATAAAGTTTATGCAAAGCGTTTTCTCCAGTAATAGTATATACAAAAGATAGTTTGTTTTTTATTGCTTGTTTTTTTATTCCTTCAACACACATTTTCATAGCCTTAAAAAGTTTTATTTTTCCTGTTTTTGGATTAGAAAATATTCCCCACATAAAACCAAGTTTAGATGTTTTATCTACAAATAAACCTGCAGCACAAATAGGGTCTTGATCTATAACTATTACCCCTACAGCAGGAAGTATTTCTTTTGGTATAGATGAGTCCCAATCTCTTTGTTTACACCAGTCTGAAATAAAGGGATAATCTTTTTTTATATTCCATTTTCTAGCTTGCATTTAACCTAGCAACATTGTTTTGTTCTTCAAGATTCACTAAAATTTTATTGTGATCTTTCCATTCTTCAAAATATTTATCTCCTATTGTAGCTAGTTTATCTTGCTCTTTAACTTCAAAATAATCTGTAAATAAAATACCATTAATTAAAATTCTTCTATTCTCTGCACCGAAGACATAAACTGTGTGCTCATCATCTCCTAGTGGTTTACCTTTTTCACTATCTCTAACTCTAACCCACGTGCCATCTTCGTTAACCATGTGGCTACCTGAAACTTTAATTCCTTCGTAGTCGTGAAGTTCTTCTGTTAAGAATCTACCTGCTGCAAATACTTTTCCACCCTCAGCAATCTCATCTCCTAAGTCTACTTGCTCAACGGGTTTTGTACTTCCGTCAGCCATTGTAATTGGTGTTCCTTTTAAGAAGCAGCCTCCGCTGCCACCTCCGCCACCTCCGCCACCTCTATTTGATGGGTGTCCTGGAGAGCTAGTTGAAGCTGATGGTGCTGATGGTGCGCCTCCATGTGGTCCACCTGCTGGTGGTCCTGATGGTGATCTCATTCCTGGATCTCCGCCACCTGGTGGTCCACCTGTTGGTCCTGTTGGTCCTGATGGTGCTGGATCACCACCTCCACCTCTTGGTCCTGGAGTGTCACCGAAACCTCCGTCGCTTGGTGTTGTTGTGGTTGTTGTGGTCGGTGTATCCATAACATCTGCACCTCCACCCCCTCTTGTTTCAGTTATTTCTGGAGCAGTTGGTTTCACGATGCCAGTAGGAACTTCTGTTGGTTCATCAGGAACTTTGTCGTCTCGACCTAACCAACCACCTAATTGTTCAAACGTCATTAAATCTGTTATATCTTCCTCTTCTTCTGTTGGTATGTCTAATGGTATATCTAACATATCTGTGCCTTTATCATCTTCAGCTGCTAAAATACCTTCATCAATTCTTGCATCTCTTGTTTCAGGTCCTTTCATAGCTTCCAGCTCTGTTATTTTTAATCTGCTTGCATCTGTTTGTGGAGCTTTTCTATTTTTTATATCAGCTATCTTCTTGTCTACCATTTCCTCATAATTTGCTGAGCCAGCAAATGATTTTCCTGCTGGGTTTAAACCTTGAAGTGGGCCACTTGTAATTCTGCCATCATCTCCAATGTTAATCTTATTTTTTTGTTCGAATTCAGCGTTCGCTGCTCTATCTTCTGGAGTTACATTTGTTTTCTGTAAATCACCTAACATAGGGACTAATCCCAGAGGACCACCCATAAGACCTAAGGCTCCTCCCATCATATTTCCTTTAGCAAAATTATATGCCGCCATTCCATATTTACTTATGTAATCTTGTGCTGTTGCTGCTCCGCTTTTAACTTTTTCTAATAAACTTTTTGATTCTGGACTTTGAGCAGTTTGAATATCTGCATCAGAGAATCCCGCATCTGCTGTAACACCTTGGTCAGCTGCAACCATATCCATAATAGGATCTCTGTATACTAGTTCTCCAGAAGGTAGTGTTTCCACATTACCTAATTGTTGACCTGCTGGTCCTGTTATTCCTGTTACTGTTGGATCAGGAACATCTCCCATTGGAGATCCCCAATCATCTAGAGTAGCTGTTTCACCAGCATCATAAGCTGCTGCTCTATCTTCCAGGTCCTGAAGATCCATACCAAATAAACTTGTTTCCGTAGCGTCAGGCTCTCGTCTTGTTAGAGCATCTATAGCCATAGGTGTAAGAGTAGCTGCGGTAAGTGCTGCTCCTACAGGAGTTGTTAAACCTGCAACTCTTCCTAAAGTTCCAAGTCCTCTAGCTGCTCCTGATTGTGCTAATTTTTCAAATGCTAGTCTCGCTGCTGGAGTTCCTCCTCCAATATTTCCTGCTGCAGCTGCACCAGTAAGACTTTTTAATCCTTGTCCAATATATCCGGCTCTTCCCGTTGCACCAGCTCCTTTATAAGCTGGATCAAATCCTACGTTAGTAGATCCAAAACCCCCAGGTTTTCCTTTAACTCCAAAAGCACCTTCTTTCATAATTGCTTTTCCTATCTGTCCCGCAGTTGCACCTCTAGCCGCAGCTTGTGTTGCAGCTTTAGTACCTGGAGCAGCTCCTCTATATAACCAATTACCTGCTGCATCCTTTGCTAGCTTAGCTGCTGTTAACGCAGTTGGAGTAGCTGCTGCTCCTGTTAAAAATTCTTCTTGTGAAATGTTTCTTCCTCCTTCGGGTGGAGAGAATGTAGTTGGAACGCCGTCAATAATTGAATCTAAAGATGGGTCATAAGCATAAGCATCATCAGCAGTAACACCTTGATCAGCTGTAGGTTGAAGATAATCTTGAGGTCCCCATGCACCACTAACAGGTGTTAGAGGCATTGTTCCTGGAATGTCATAAGCTCCTGGCTGTGTCATAGCCTCTTTAACTGTCATTGTTTCTCCAGTTGGAGTTGTAACCATTTGTGTTAAAGGATTCTGTGCTCCACCTATTGCTGTGATTCCTGTTCCTGGTCCTGCTGCAGGTTCCCCTGTTTCAGTCAGATAAGTTATTCCCTGATCCGCGGTCCCCGGTACGTTGACCGTGGTTCCTGGAACTTGGACCGCGGCTCCCGGATCGATACCTTTACCGCCACCTAAAAAATAATTATAAGCGTCGGATAAATATCGTTGATCGGTTGCTCTTACACTTGCTTCTGGATCTAAACGTAAAACATTCTGGTCACCAGAAACTTGTTGATTCGTTAAAATACGATCCATGTAATCAAATTCGTTTGCCATTAACCTATTCCTCTTTGTCTAAGTCTTATTCCCTGTTCTTCAGGTGATAATAAAGCATGCTCGGTTGGTGTCAACCCAGTTTGCATAACATTCATATTGTTTTTAAGAGGTTCAACCAAAGCTGGATTCACTTGTGGTGTTTCCTGCTCAGGGCTTATTGCTGCTTGTGGATCTTGTGTTTCAACATAATCCCCTATTTCAATATCAAATTCATCATCTAAACGTAATTTTTTTAATTCATTTCTTACTGAACGTAAAAGATTAACTAGATTTTTAATCTCAGTTTCTGTGTTAGGGTTAGGTGATCCTAGCGCGTAACCCACTCTTCCACCTTCACTAAATTTTCCTGCTAGTTGTAAGCCTCTAAATTCTCTTTCTTCTCCTCTTACATCAGGACGAGCCATTCTAAATGCATCAGGATCTCCTAGATTTCTAGCAATCTCTCTAAATCGTGCAAGAATATCTTTAGAAGGGAAATAAGGATCAAATCTTCCTCGTTCTAATTTTCCATAAGCATCCATACTTATTTGTCTATCTCTAAATTCTTTTCTTAAAGCAGCTGAGCTAGTTCCTAAAGTACCTGCAGCATCAATGTCTCTATACATTTCTTTTTGTACATTAAATCTTGAACGGTTGGACGCGATGTATCTTCTTAAGACATCATTCTCATCGATTGGACCTCCTCTTAATAGCCCAAAGAATCCACCGGTAAATTCTCTTCTCGCTTCTCTTATACCTTGTTGGTAGTTTGCAATTTTAAATCCCATTGCTTTTACTGGGTCTACTGTAATAGGTCTCAAGCCCATGAAGCCAAGAACTTGATCATTAATACCTGCAGTTTTTCCTGTTAAAAATTCTCCCGTTCTTGTTGGAGCACCAGTTGCAGTTTGATATAATCTTACTCCTTGTTTATAAGAAGGAGCTAAGGCTTCTAGTAAATGTCTAAATTGAATTGCTTTGGTATCACCAAAAGAAGTTTGGTCTGTATATAATAATCTTCCATCTCTTGTACGACCTCCTCTTCCAACTAAATCTCCTAGTGCTTCAGTCCAAATAGATTCAGCAACAAATGGAGAAGCTAACTCTGTTATTGCATCATATATACCATCTGAAAAACCATTTAAAACTGTTTGATCGTTTTGCTTAGCATCGTTAATTGCTAGAGCTAGAGTTCTAAAAGGACGAGCCATTAAATCGTATGCATTACTGTGACTAAAATCCACGTATTTTAATTCCCCTGTATTATCGTCTCTGATAGGAACAAGTGTAGAATTTTTAGACCAGTCAGGAGCAAATCTTCTCAAAGCTTCAATCTCATCTTCCGTTACATCATAAAGCCATTTAGCACTTTCAACTGTGGCTGTGGGTACAACCGTTAAAGTTGTAGCCATACCTAATGCTCTTTGTGTACCAATTCCGTACATTGGATTATCATTCTTCACGAATCTTCCTAATTGTGTATCCCAAACTACAGGCATTATATTACTGCCTGTAGTAGGTCTTGAATGTTTTAATTCTTTTATAGTTTGACGACCAATATTTGAAGTGGTTCTAATAATTTCAGAAGGAAACGACATGAAATTACCAACAGGTAATAGTCTAGCCGTTCTTACAACATCCCCAACGAAGGCATAGTTTGGCACTGTATTTTTAACAATGTCAGATGCTTCTCTTTTTAAAGCATCATCACTCACGGACATACCAGCTTTTTGATATGCTTTTCTTCTTCGAGACATCTCTACAAAGTAATTTGTAACTTTCCAAAAATCATCTTCCGCTACATACTTTCCTTGTAACCAACGTGGCACAGATTTTATTGCGTTCATCATCGGTCTTAATACAGCGTCAGTATTTGCTACATTATCTCCAAAGTTTGCAGCCTTAAATATATTTTTCATATCACCTATTTGAACTTGTTGATTAACAATCCCAAGTTCTAACATTTCTCTATAGGCTTTTTCTAAATCAGCCTGTCTAAAATTTTTTAAATTAAATAACCCTGAAATTTGTGCACCTTCTTTAAAAGCGTTTGCTAAATCTTTTGGGTTTGAAAATAAAACACCATTTGCACCAGCAAAAGCACCCGCACTCATTAAATTTCTGATGTGAGTTGGAATAGATAAAACGGTTTTAGCGAGTTGAGATGCTGCTTTAGGAATTAATATAAGATTTCTATATAAGAAACTTGCACCTTGTTCTGCTACACTTGCTCCTTCTCTTCCTCTTGCAAAAGAAGTCAGCCATGTGTCTTTAATATTATTAGCAATTGCTAAACCATCTGCAATATCTTTTGTTGTGTACATAGGAAGTAAAGGATTGACTACGTCTTCTCCTGCTACTTTTCCTAATTTACCTAATTCATTTTTTACAGCTACGATAGGTACTACTCCATTGGTTGCTTGTTCAGCTGCATCTCTAGTTGTCCAAAAAGCTCCTCGTTCACCTGCCGCTTGAAGTCTAGCATTGCTGTCAACTACTTCATTTAAAAATTGAGTTTGTCTACCTAATGCTGATAAATTAGTCACCGCATTAAGAATAGAAAGTCTAGGGTCTTTAACTTCACCAAACAATTCTCTAAGAACTTTTGGAGGTTGTCCTGTTTTTTCCATAACTTCTTCCACAAACTTTGCGCCCGGTTTACCTAATAAAGTTTTATTAATATAATTAATGTTAGGAAGACCTTCTGCTTTTTTAATTTTAGTGGCATCCGCTAAAAGATTATTTACTATTTGTCTTGCTTCTTGAAAATATTGTGTCCCATTGGGATCGTAAGGTACGGTTCTATTTATATCTTGCTTTGCAATTTGGGCTCTAAAAAAATTAATAGCATTTCCTATTGCTTCATCGCCAGGTCTGTATCGATTAAAGATACCTAAAATAGGTTTATCCTCAAAAACTTTATAAGTATTTCCTACATATTTTGAAACTCTATCTTTTAAAAGATCTGTTAACTCATTTTTATTTTTACCTTGTGTCAAACCTATGAGTCTTGCAAATTCTGCTCTTGCCTGTTCTAAATTATTAATTATTTTTCCACTAGTTTCTCCACTAACTCCTAAGGCTCTCATATCAGCTATAGCAGTATCTACTCTTTTTGGATCTAAAGCACCTTTAGATATATCTCCATCAAATAATAACCCATTTAATTTTTTATAAAACTCTTTCTTTTCTTTTGGCGTTATTGTTTTGTCTAATACTTTTTGCATTTCAGGAAAAGATTTATCTATAGCTCTTGTTAAATTTCTTACAATCTCAGTCCCTCTATTTATATCTGCCGATTTAAATTGCTCCATTATTCTTTGAGATTTATGTAAATCTTTGGTTAGTTTTCCTTCGGGCGTTGCAAATTGAGCGACTTTATTTACATATCTATCAAATGCAGAATTACTATAAGCTAGGTCTTTTCCTCTTTTAGCTAAAGCTTTTCCGCCTTTTGCAACAGCACCAACAAAAGGAGTTATTAATAATCCTTCTGTTCCAAACTTAAGTCTGTTCATTAGTTTTCTAGAAGCGTCTTCTCTGCCTTCTGTATTATATCGGTCTAATTCTGTAGGCGCTGAATCAAACATATCACCAAACGTACCAATTTCTTCTATGTCGGCAACCATTGTTTCACCAGCTGCTCCTCCCGCAACACCTGCAGCAAATCTTATTTTGCCTGCCTGTGCGTTAAGTCTGTCTGCTTTCATAGCATGCTTAACAGCATTCTTACTTCCAATACTAAAAGACGTTCCAACTTTTCTTGCATCTAATGCCTTCTTTGCTAGTCTACTTCCTAATTTAAATCCTGCTGTACTTGGAACTCCAATAGATACTAACGCTTCAGTTAGTTTACCGGCTCCATGTTTTTCTGCAATTTCTTCAAAAGGATTTAAGGTATCAAAAAATTGTTCTACACCTGCTGCGGTGTTTGTGTCTAAGCCAAGATCAATGAGTTCAGCTGCTAAAGAAAATATTCCTTCAGGTACTTTTAATACACCTGATGCAATACCGGCAGCTCCTGCTGTATACCAGCTAGTTTCATTACTATCTTCTTCTGGTAATAATGGGACAAATTTAGCCATTTATCCTCCTATGGAAATCTTCTTGCGAAAATATCTTCTTCTACAGGGACTTCAGCTGCTGTTGTGTCTAATGCTGTGTATGGAGATTTAGTACTAGTTTCAGCAATCTCGTTATCAACAAGTGTAATCTCTGCGACTGAACTAAATTCTTCAAAACCTAATTGACCGTTTCTACTTACTAGTTTTTTAATCTTACCATCATAAGGATCAAAGAAATAATGTCCTACTTTATTTTTAAGTTTAGGTAATCTTTTTCTTAATTGTTTTTCATCAGCCATATCAAAATCTATGATACCACCTATTCGCTCGGTACCTACTTTTTGTCGTAATTCTTCTTTTGTCGTTGTATGGTACTCAGCAAAACGCTGAGCTTCTGCTCCAGATAAACCATCTTCAATACCTTTTTCTAAGTACACATTGTATAAAGCTGATCCTGGATCGGTTTTAGCTTTTATTTGTTCTAGTTGCCATTTCTGTTGAAGGCCTGCTTCTGTTGCAGCCATTCTAAGTTTACGGTCATAGTCACCAGCGGCACGAGAACTTTTAAAATATTGTTCAGAAGGTCCTTTAAAAGATTGAGCAACATTGGACATTAATCCACTACCTGCTCCTCGACCTGACATTAAATTTAATCCGCCACCAACTAACATTTCAGATAAACTTGTATCTCTAGGTGCTTCTATTTGCCTAAAAGCGTCCATAGCTTCTTTAATGTAAGGGTTTTCAGGGCCGGTAGCGTAACCTTTACGATCAACTAAGCCATCCATGATGCCTTCGTTTCTTTGAGGAATACCTCCTCTGAACATAGGTCTTCTTAATACTCTCATTATCTGGATCCCATTCCATAGATACCAGCAAGTGTTGAACCTATTCCTAGTGCGCTTGCAAGAGGACTAGATTGTGGGGTTTGTTGATAAGTAGTACCCATTCCTTGAGTTCCACCCATTAAACCAATAACACCTGAACCTAATGTACCTAATCTTTGTTGTGGTTCCAGTACAGCCATTTGAGAACCTTGTCTCGCAGCATCAATCTCCGCTTGAGTTTGAGCTTGTTGTACTCCACCTAATGTACCTAAACCTGCGATTTGTCTTTGTGCACCTGTTTGTGCTGTTTGTCCAAGGTTCGCTTGTAAATTAGCAATCCCTGTTAGGTTAGTATAATCTTGTTGTCTAGCTTGTTGTGCTTGTTGAAATCCTTGTTGTAACATTTGTGCTTGAAGCGCGGCTCTATTTTTATCACTTGCTGATTGATACTCCGCTTGCATAACACCTTCTCTGCCACCACCAAAACCACCTATACCAACAGCTGCGTCTGAAATAGATTGTTGTCTCATTGCTGCTTGTTTGTCAAATTCTGCAAGTGCTGTATCCATCACTTGAGTTTGATAAGGGGACATGTATGCTGTTTGTTGAGCACCCGTCAATGGTCCAGTAAGTCCAGTTAAATCATCTGCTGCGGCTCCTGCTTTAGTTAAATAAGGTTGGTAAGCTCCTAATCCTTTTGTTGCATCAGTTGCTTGTTGATAAGCTGCCGCTTGTAAAGGATCTTGTCCTGCAACGGTAGGAATAAGATCTGCCATTCCTGCTTTTCTAATTCCATATTGTTGTGCTTCAGCTTGTCTTTGTGCAAATTGTTCAGCAGTTTCTCCTGCTTGTTGTGTTTGTGCGGTTGTAATAGAAGGAATACCAGCTCGTCTTGTTAAATCGGCTGCATACGTTTTCCCTAATGCTTCTATCCAATCAGGTTGTAATTGTTGTGTTGTTGCTACTGCCATTATGCTACTCTACTCTCCAGTCTTTTCATTGTATCATACATTCGTTGTGCTCCTTTTTGTATACTTCCACCGCCTGCAGCTCTTACTGCATCAGCCGTGAAAACGAATTCGTTCTTTGCTAACTTTGCGTTAACATCATCTTTACCTTCTTGAGCACCTAGTGGCTGAAAACCACCGCTTGCTCTCATATCATATTCTATTCCATCAGGAGCCATTCTTGGTATTCCTGGTAATCCTGCGGGTCCTACTCCCATGTTGTATCCAACTCTTCCACCATTAGCATATTCGCCAGTGTTTTGTGCTACAAAATCTGCAACTTCTTGTTCAGAAGCTAATGGGTTTGTTCTCTTATAATAAAATTTTAAATATTTTCCAACTGTAGATTTTCTTCTAGTCATGTATTGTTCCATAGTTTCGTCAGGTTTTTTTGGACCTGTAAGTTTATCTGCTAATAAAGCTATACCTGTGCCTGCAGTACCTATGGCTGCCATTTTTCCAAGTCGACCACCCGGAATAGCATCCCAAGCTCCTTTAGCTTTGTCCCAAAGACCTAATCCTTTTGCTGCTTCTGCCGGAGCTTTGTAAAACATACCTTTATCTCCACCACCTGGAACTCCACTTAGAGTTTGTGTAATCGGACTTGCAGCATCTTTTGCTCCAACTAAACTTTGATATGTTTGTGCTATTTTAGGTTGAACTTTGTCATATAAAGTACCTACTCCTTCTCTTATGGAAGGAGCAACATATTTACCAAAACCATAAGTTAAAGCACCTTGTTTCAAAGCATCTCCTAAATCTCCTCTTTGATCAAGTCTACCTAAACCTCTCATTAATGCCGCTGTTCCTTGTTGACCAGGAATCATAGCAACAAAAGGTGCAGCTTTAGTTGCTACATCTGCTATTTCATTTGGAACTATTTTTTGAAATTTATCTACTACTTTATCTTTAAAGTCTTGCCACTTAGAACCAAGTCCATATCTTTGTCTACGAGGTACACTAGCGATTCCGCCGCCTCTATATAGTTGTCTACGCATTTGTGCTCTAGTTATTGCCATATTTATATGTTGTTAGTTTCTATTAAAGGCAGGGATTTCACCTGAGTCTATATCTTTACTTGTTTTCGCCAAGTAAATCAAGACTATGTTGTAACTTCTCTAGGCTTAATTTCAAGTGCTGAAAGCACCACATGTAGCCTATTTGCAGTAGCTGCAGTAACCTTTACAATTTCGCTCTCCTGGACGACTATAGGTTGACTAAGCAGTTCTGATGTTGCGTTAGCTGATATAGCTTTGGTCTTAAATAAGCTAAAAACAGCCTCATCTGTGTCTGTTATCGTTACGGTAATAGTATCAGCATTACCTGAATCTTCGGATACTAAGATAGATTTAATCACAGCCGTCGTAGCCGTTGGGACCGTATAAAGGGTCGTAGCTGACGTGCTGGTTAAATCTTTCTTTTTGTTTACAAATGTATTTGCCATTATGCTAGATAGAAGTTTACCGCTTCTAATTCATCTTTTAAATCTTGTTGAAACGTTGTGTTTAATTTCTGTACAATACCATCTACATCTCTCACAAACGATTGTTGAAGTAGTTGATCATATTGGTCTCCAGGCTGTGTTAGTGATTGTACAATTTTAGCCATTATCTTCTTCCGTCTGGTTGAATATCTAATCTAAACGTACCTAGTTTCCAGTGTTGAGTAATGCTAGTGTTATCTATCTTTAAAGCGATAGCACGTGCTCTTGCTCTTGTATCTACTTTTGTTGTATCTGAATCAACTGTAAAAGGTCCTAGTGAAGAACTTGCTTCTGTATCGGTTGGATAATTTTTTAAATTTAATGTGACTCTTGCACTTCCTGTTTGTTGTAAGAAATCAGGAATCACTCTTCTAATTTTCATCATGTATTCACCGTCTCCTCTGATATCCGCGCCACCACCTTGCGACATAGATATATCAAAATCTCCAGATTGAATACTTGCAGCAATCGCTGTTGTAGATCCTGCTTTAATTTGATTGGTCCCTGTTTCGTGTTCAAAGTATGTTGTGACACCATCAGTATTACCAACCGTTGAATCACTTGTAGCATCTTCATCATATTCCGTTGCATGTGGCTTGCCAAAAATTGCAGAGTCTGCCCATGTAGATCTTGCTAAAGAACTTGTTGTCCAAATAGGTCTTTCTGGTGAGGAGTCCATATAGTTGTAAGTGACTGATCGATTGTTTGCTGTTGCACCACTTCCTGGATAAAACCAAGTCACTTCGCCAAATAGATTATTTAATCCTGCAAAAATATGGTTTTTAGGAACGGTATTAATATCATCATAAACATAATCTTCAACCAAACATGGTAAAGATTCTAGTTTACCAGTATATCTAAAGAAACCATTTTCAGACATCCAGTATGCAGATCCATCCACTTCTACACAAGCATTCTTACCAATTAATCCGCAGTTCGTTCCAACTTGTTGGAATGAAAATACGAAAGGTGCACCTACAAATTTCATAACGAACATAGATGTATCGGTCCAAATATAAATTGAATCACGACCTCTAATCGCTGACACAATTCTTGAACCATCAGCGAGTCTTTGTGTACCTGCTGTATTGGTTGCTGAAGGTGTATATGAAGTTGATGCATCAATACTTTCTTGATCTGACCATCTAATGTACATGTAATCTTGTGTGGATGTAGTTCCTATTGTTGTTTCAGTTCCGAAGAACACTAAGTGACGATCGGGTGTAGATACTAAAGTTTGTATCGCTGCTGTAGGTGCATTAGCTACGATGGTTGCTCGTGTTGATGTAGCACCCGTTGCATCGGAGTCCCATTCAAAAGTTGCACCATCTGTAATCGTTACAATTAATTTATTTCCATAATTATCTAAAGTCCATAAACCAGGAGCTGTTACAATATCCCCTGTCTGTGAAGCACCCCATTTCGTATAGTCGGATGCATTTTTAACGGTCGCTCCATCTGAGTGTGCTGCTGCTGTCGTGTTATCTGATCCTCTTGTAAGTCCTCCTAAAGTTTCTGTACCTGAAGTATTCGAGGTATAAGCAATACGCTCGTCATCAATAACCACGGTTCCTGAAGCAGGGAACGAGGCTGAGTCATCTACAACAATGCTCGTTGATGCATTAGTTAAAGCACCATCTAAAGTTGATTCTCCAACACCTAATGTAATACCACCCCAAAGACCTAACCCATAACCAGCGGCTGATTCTTCAACAGCAGGACCAATTGAATAATAAAGTTTTACTCTGATTCCACCGGAGGTGCTGGCTCCTGATCCGCTTTCTGCCGATCCCATTGTGATCGTAATCGTTGTTGTGGTTGGAACGGAGGTAACCATGTAATTCTTATCATCAAAATCACTAGAACTAAAATTAGAATCGGTAATAGCAGTAAAATTATCGAGAAGAATAACATCCCCAGCAGTAATTCCATGAGCGCTCGCAAACGTGACCGTGACAGTTGTTGATCCATTGGTTGTTGTAAAAGCATTGGTTAAAGTTGTTGTACTCTTAAGAGGTGTTATATCATAAAAAGCACCTCCAGAATAGACATATAAAATTCTATTGGTACCTAGTGCTGAGTATTTAATACCACTAGCATTAACGAACTGATGCATAGCTACAGTTCTTCCAGTTAAAGTAATGTTCCCTAACTGAGACCAACCCCCTATTTTCTCAGGTGAGTTATATCTAAAACGCACATAGTCGCCACTTACCCACTGACCTTCTCCGCCAGTAGCAGTAACTTGTTTATTAAAACCTGGTGCTATGTTGATCTTTTGAAGCATACAAAAATCCGTATACCATAATTATAACATATTTGAAACGAGATCAACTACTTTGGTATGCCTAATAAAGGTCTTTTGTCGAACTTATTTTGAGTGCCAAAAGGACCATCAATGTTGTTATAATGTAGAAAAACTTGAGCACAATGGTCACCCTCAAAAGGTTCTCTCCAGTGTTCTAGCTCGCAACCACTATAAACCAGCATATCTCCTGGTTCTAAATCAATAGAAATACCTTTGGGAGCATCTGGTTTAATAATCTGTTTATGTTCATCAACAACTGATTTTGTTCCTGTAGGATCTAAAAAGATAGGCCAAGGGTCTCCTCCTAAATGAAGAGTCGTAGATATTTCGCAGCTCGGTCGATCACTATGTCGTTTTAAAATATCTCCTTTTTTATAGATTCGGGTATAGGTATAACAAGGAATAAGATTCATATCTGTACGTTGCTGCATAATCGGTAATACTTTCATCATTAAGGTTTCCATAAACGTATCTCCATAAATGGAATAGGTATTTAGAACTTGCTTATCTTTCCAGGTACCAAATCCTGGTGTAAATTCGGAGACGTAATTATTCTTATGCATCCAGGCTACAGCTTCTCGTTTCAATAAAAGATAGTTAAGGCCAAAGTTAGCTAACTCATAAGAGATAGCATTTCTAATAACTATGTATTTTTTATCTTTAAACATATTCTTCTCTGACTCCTTTCTTCATATAATAAACTGGCATCACTTGATCCACGTCTCCATTTGCATCTCTTCTAATTTGAAGATCATTGGGTAAATGAAAAAGCTCTTTAATCTCTGCGTCTGTATTTAAAACTTGCCCTTCAATGGGTAACGTGTCTGCCTTAAAATTAGTGATCACCGCTGGAATGATTTTAATACCTATTTCTTTCGCAACAACCATTCTATTATTGCCTACAATCACTTTAATAATATCTCCATAAGCTTTACCATTAGCCCAGCAATACACAGGATCTTTCATTCCATATTTTGTCATGGACTGCGTTAACGCATCTTTAAATTCTTTTTCATCCCTATGAAATTCGGGTCGATCCATATAATCAATCTTTTCCAAAGGTAGTTTTGTATAAACAGTTTCAATCATCGCTGTAAAAAATTAAACGACACCGAAATTCGGGTATCATTACTTTCATTCGGTTTAACTTCATGCCACATCCAAGCCGGAAACATGATACATCTTCCTGCTTTAGGTTCATAATGAATTTCTTTCCATAACTCAGGAGGCTTTTTTCCTTCTTTACGGTTCGGCATGGTTGTATGATTACCAGGTCTTGGATCATACATCATTAAGTTGCCTGATTTAACTGGGGTCTTTACCCAATAAACACCTGAGAATAATGAATTAGGATGAAGGTGGGGTCTATTAAAATTACCAGGGTAATTAATATTTGCCCACATATTACCACAAACAGGTTTCCTACTTAAATTTTCTTTTTGATAAATCTCTTCTTGCATATTAAAGAGTTCTCTTGTTAACGGGTTATATTCTTCTTTTCGATTCATATCCGTTGAACTGTGCCATCCCCCTGCATTTGTTTTGGAAACACCCTTATCGTTTTGAGACCAACGCATAATATGCTCTTCTAAATATTTATTTAATTTTTCAGAATCAGGGAAATCCTTTATATAAATCATGGTTGGAAAATGGTATTCAGTGATCATTTAAAAGAAGGTCCTCCAAACCACATGACTAAAGATTTTCTTTCACCTCTAGTAATGGGTTCAACTCGATGCTGTAACCAGCTTGCAAAGAAAATAGCTTGGCCTTGTTTAAGTTTAGCTCTTTTGCCTTTACTCATAAATTCTAATTCACCACCTTCAAAGGTGGCAGGATCAGATAATAAAAGTGTCATAGAGATTTTACGAACAGGAGGTTGATGTTTTCCCAACACATCATTATCCATATGCCATTCATAAAATCCACCTGTGGGATAGTGAGTAAATTGTCCAGGTTCAGTTAATTGCATGCCTTCAAAACCAAAGTGATTATTGTTTGCTTGAAGCATGGTCTTTTCAATATCACGATACATTTCTGGCATTTCTTTAAAAGGAATCCAGCTAATCGTTGTAATTCTTTTTTTAGTATCTAATCCACCGCCAGGACTACCAATACCTACTTTAGCAGATTCTTTTTTTAAACTCATGCCTTTATCAATCACCATCTGACATTGCTTTGGTGTAAAGATAGGCTCTGTGGTTTCAACAATATAACTTCTCCAAACTGGTTCTGTAGGGTTCATCCTGCGGTCCTCGATTTGACGGGATCATAATCTATGTCCATATTCACTACAAGAGTTCGTCTAACTCCATTAGGATTATTATGAGGGTAAACACAGTGTCTCATGTCATAAGGAAATAAATAAAAATCTCTTTCTTGTGCTTTAGGAGCATAATCTGATTTAACAAATTGTCCTGATGCACTTCCCATAATTTGTAATTGTCCATTCATCGGTTGATCAGGTCTTGAAAGTTCTGGACCCATATCACATAGCTTTAAAAACATAACTGAACTCAGACCTGTAAATAAAGTTCCTTGATGAATGTGAACAGGATTATATTCATATCTTCGAGTTTCATTAACCCAGACTGAATTGATATGAAAGTTTAGTATATCAATCTTATTAAAGTCTAAATAATGTTTAGCACGTGATTTAAAATACTCTAAAATGTAAGGAGGTAAAAAATTATGGCTGTGCATTTTATTATTTGGTGGACCACTATAATACAAAGAATGTTGATCTTGTATTTTACCTACTAACTGCTTACTCGCATTAGGAAGATTAACAAATCGTTCTTCATAAATTCCATTCAACGTATTGAAAATATCTAAAGGAACTTGATATTTTAAAATGGTTTGTCCTAACCAAATAAATTTAAAATTATCCTTGTTTTCCGTATGTGGGTTTTGGGGTTTCACTGATCGCTTTCTTTTGTTCATGACCCAGTGCTTTTCGTTCTTCTTCAATTCTTTCAATGGACTGCATTTGTCCTAAGACATTAAAGACTTCAGGTTGAGAAGAGCCTGGTGTTAAAGTATTTTTTCTATTCTTCATTATTTTTTTATATGAAAGCAATTGATGGGTATCAACGTTTTTGTCATCGAAAGTCCCATCATTGTAAATCTTTTTAAAATTAGACCATTCAGTGACTTCTCTCATACGGTGAGCAGCAACCAATTGCATTGTAGCTTTACTATATGTCTTTTCATCTAGTTCTACTTGAATCAATTCTTTCTTTAACGGATCTGTTTCTTCTTCTAATTCTTTTTGTTTCTGTTTAATTTCAATATCATTCTTACGAGCATCAAAGGATAAATGCATTAAGTTTTCCATGTGGGTGTTTTGTTCTCTCACACATTGCCAATACTTTGCAGCATTGGTTGGATACTTAGCATCATTTAAAACAGAAAATTCCATCTCTGTTTTTGTTCTGAACATTTGTTTCTTTGTCCAGGTATCTCTAAGTTCGTTTGTTAATTCTTTAAATTTAGCAACTTGTGCAGGATCTAATATTTCATGAAGATGAGGTTCTTCTTTTACAATAAGTTCGTGTATATTTCTTTTTTCTTTCATATAGAGGTTTTATACTCTTTTTTTAAATATTAGTCAAATGCTATGGTTTCTACGGATGCAGCAAAAGTCCACTCTTCTGTTGCAGCTGTTGATGGAGGAGTTTCACCTCCAACAGCTAAGGCTAATGAACTTGTTCCAGAACCGTGTACAGCTCTTCTACTAGTACTTAAATCCGCTACTTCAGTCCAAGAAGTGTCATCCCATGATTCAACAACTGCCATGGGATCGCCGTCGTCGTTACCCCCACCAAAAGCTAAAGCAGCTGAGCCAGTAGCTCCAGCTCCTCCTACATTAACTCTTGCTGAATTTAAATCTGCAACTTCTGTCCAAGCTGTTCCATTATATTGTTCTGCAGTTACTAAAGAATAGGGATCGCCTCCAATAGTTCCAGCAAAAGCAATTGCAGATGCATTTACTCCCGCAGCACCTATATTTGATTTAGCAGCATTTAAATTAGCTCCTTCTGTCCATGATGATCCATCAAAATATTCCGTATTTACACTACGAGGTTCTGGTGCATAATTACCACCAATAATTATTGCTGCAGTTTGTATTCCAGCGCCGCCTACTTCTCTTCGTGCAGCATTTAAATCTGAAACTTCCGTCCAACTGGTACCATTCCAAGATTCACAATTATCTACGTGTCCGCCAGGGTTGCTCCCAGTAGTATGTAAAGCTGCTGTTGCTGTTCCAGCTCCTCCCCCATCTTGCCGATTGCTATTCAAATCCCCGACTTCAGTCCACGAACTACCATCATAACTTTCAGTTACTCCAAGGGGAGAACCTGATGGCCATACTGAGCCACCAGAATATATTGATGCTGTTTGAGTTCCTTGTGTTGACATGATTCCATGTCCTCTAGCCGTATTTAAATTTCCACCTGATGACCATGCTCCTGCCGCACCATACATTTTAAGTAAACCTGTACCAGCGTTATACCAAACATCTCCTTCGACTGCCGTAGCATCCGAGTCTCGGTACTGAACTTTAACTCCGTGTATTTCTTTATAAGTTGCCATTAAATTCCTTTAGGGAAGTGTTATGTCTGTAGGTTTAGGACCTAATCTTAAAATCTTTTCTGCTGAAGATTCTCCATCAACATTGTTATCATCCCAAGCATCTTTAGCATCATCAATAACACCTGTAACGATTGTCTGTGCTTGTGATTTTGTTTTAGTTGCGGCGCTATTTCTTGCCCCCCAATCTCTTGATTCAGGTATGTCATCACACACCCATACATTCCCTGGATAACCTGATATCCAAAACTTTCTGCTATCGGTATGAGTAATAAATCCTTTACCAGAACATGCTACTACCCAATAATTAAAAAAACCTTTATCTGTTGCCATATTAAACTCCTAAGGAATTGTTATATCTGTAGGCTTCGCGCCTAATCTTGTAATTTTTTCTGCTGATGATTCTCCATCAACGTTATTATCATCCCAAGCTGATTTAGCTGCATCCACTTCTGCTGTAACAAGAGCTTGAGCTTGATCTTTAGTTTTAGAAACGCCATTATTTCTTGCCACCCAATGTCTTGATTCTCTGACATCAGTTGCAACCCATACATTGGCAGGAAAACCTTGTATTGAAAAAGCTCTACTATCTTCATTTGTAATAAAGCCTTTGCCTGTGTTTGTCATTACGCTGTAGTTATAGATATCATTTGCCATAATTTATTTATATTTGTTTATCCTTCATTTGTCTAGTCGGTTAT
>VTLG01010507.1_pt1 | contig 28367 bp, 28 predicted proteins | sample 4694571 | NCBI WGS metagenome assembly VTLG01 (sample SAMN12604809, study PRJNA352737) | marine metagenome | biome: ENVO:00000447; feature: ENVO:00000209|ENVO:00000569|ENVO:01000036; material: ENVO:00002151; isolation source: viral sequences binned using virsorter ...
GGTGGGCAAGATGGAAACATAATATCAGCACACTCAATAGTATGCTGACAACTATGGACTTTGTTATACCTATGAGTATACTCTGCACACAATGCAAGACCATGTTCTATTAACCAATAGAAGTTAGTCTGTGCCCAGATAGTACAAGGATGATTACGAAATGCACCCTTGTCTGTCTTGTATGGTGTACCATCTAACTTAGGTAATGTACCAAAACCATGACCCCACTTGTCACTAGCAACTATGGATAGCATTTGACATGTCTCCAATGGCATCTTGACAATATGCTTGTCAGGCAAGCACTGTGCTGATACTATTGGATCTGGATCGGTAACAAAAATGTTCATAGTATAATGATAGCAGTAACTTACTGCTCTGTCAATTCGTATTGAGGCCGCACGTAGTGGTCATTCCAATGACGAATGTTACCACCTATGATGAAACAGTTGGTTATGATGAGTTGTAAGAAAATAAAAGTGCGGATCATAGCAATTATGTCCGCTTCCTTATCTGTATTACCTTCCTTTTGTCCTAATGCCTTCGCCCATATTCTCCATATCTTCCTCATTTCTTTCTACTCTTCCGCTTCTTCTTGGTAGGTTTGAACACACCAAGTGAATTTAGGAGGAACATTGTCACAACTGTCCAGAATATTATATACCAAGCATTCATTCTTCCGTGTCCTCCGCTTTAAATACTAATAGTTCATCACCATCTTGCACCTCTTTCATCTCTGGATGCACTGGTCTCCGTGGTTTCTTCACATCTTCTAATACAGCACCTGTCATCTTCCACATAAATGCGAATGTTGCACCTGTTATTGATGCAAACATAATACCAAATATGAATATGGTTACGTCATTCATAGGTCTTCTAGTCTAGGTTCTACCCAATGTTCTGTGTTATCAATTCCTGCTGCCTTGACATACCGCATGATGTGATCATCTATCTGATGATAGATTGGATGCAGATCTAAATCCATGTTAATATCATGTGCTATCTGTGCCACTTGTGCTTCAGTTAAGCAATGGTCTGGATGCAACAAATCACAGGTTGGTATCCTGTGTTCAATTAGTTCATTAAGGTTAAGTCTAATTTCGTAGTCTCTATATACTGGCATGTTTCTACTGTGCTAGAGGGGGTCTGAGACCCCCTGTGGGGTCTTAAACGTACTTGCTAGGTAAGTGTGATCTATCATATAGATAACCACCTGACCATGTGCAGTTAAATGGATTAAGGATGTACTCTCTGTCCTTGATGATACGTAAGTCCCATCTTACTGGATACTTACCTGTCTTTGTTGGTGCATTATAACCTGCAGGCATATACACCTCACCTGTCTTCTTATCTATAAATGCATGAACACTGCTGTCTCTGTACTGTGTGTCATGTCTGCCAAACTCTTGCATAACGATTTTGATGTACTTACGTCCTGTGTATGCAACAAATCTGTTTAGGTTAGCAGTACCAAACGCAATCTTGTCTAGTTGCTCTTCATGATACTCAGCATATGATCTCTCATCTGCTAGTTCTCTCTCATGCATTCTGATTGCTTGATGCTTGAAGTTTAAATCTAATGCTTTACATAGATCGTTAGCCCAACCTTGTACTCTTTCTTCGAGTGTTGCAGGTGCGGTTGCTACTGTCATGTGTCTCCTGTGTTGTATACTATAATTATAGTACAATATTACGCATTATGCAAGCTCAGTGTGCACTTTATTCATCGTCCCAATCCGCATCCCAGTCTAATTCTTCCTCTTCACCATACATTAACTTATAACTCTCCGCATCTTCTAGATCAAAATGATTGATATGCCACTGTAATACACGATGTCCAGTCAGACTACTGAATGATATAGTACTATCTCCCTCATTCATAGCGAACCCACGCTTCAACCACTCCGTTAGTGGATGATCTGGATATGCTGCTATCATTAAATCGAGTAACTCCTCGAACCTATCACGTTCAAGATGCTTATATTCTAGCGGAGGATGATCCAAATGATCTTGCCACACTGGTGTTCTTCCGTCTTCTATGAACATCATCGCTCGAATACCTCAATTTTTTGGTCAACCCATTGATGACAATAGTTTATCAGTTCATCCTCTAATGTCAAGGGCTCCTTAGTATACTCTATCAAGTAACCTGAGTTCTCAAATACTAGTTCATCGAAGTCAATATGAGCTTTGGCAATCTCACCCATACCTATTTTTCTATCACCAAAGGTACAATTCTCTGTGGGTATGAGGTATGACTGCTCTGATCTTGGCATAAACATGGTACTCTTCTTGATTTTATGTACCTCTCTGCGTAAATTAATTATATTATCTGCATCTGGATTGTATCCTACACATATTGCACCGCTACCTTTCGTGAGTGCAGTGAACCTAGTCATACCTGACACTCTAAATGATGTGTTGGCACCTGGCCTGTACCGTAAATACTGCGGATATCTTGCAGTCTCACTCATCCATATACCATCTGTAAACAGTAAGCACCTACTGTGTAAGTAAAATCTCCTCAAAAACTCCCATGGATACTGATCCTTCTCGCGTGAGAACATTTTTTGTATCATATCAGTGTGAGTTTCATTTATATATGACTTGTGTTCCTCAGGATCATCTCCGAAAAACTTAAATCCTTGCTCACATCCTTTGTAATATAATACAGTAAGGTCGTCACATGCGTCCTTTACTGTGCATTCAGACATCATCTATTAACTATTTCAATAAGTCCTTTCTCTATTTGATTTAACCATTGCTGTGTGAAATCTGCAACATCTGGATAACCTTGCGTGATCTCTAATATTACTGTGGGTTTAGTTACACTTATCTGTACTGTCTCTGTACTATCGACATAAAAGGGGAAGTGTTGCTTAACTTGCACGTTATGATAGAAGCAATCATGCATTGATACTAGTATACTACCAATTTCAACAGGTGTAAAGCTCCCACTCTCCTCGTAGAAATGAACCTTCCTGTTTGTTGCGTTCATGTCCTCCCAACCAGAGCAAGCAATGACACCACCTTCATCGAGTGATGTTATTCTATTGAGGCCAGGAAATCTAAAATGAGTGTGTGCACCATTATGATATACGATTGAGTAGTTGGCAGGTTTTAAACTGTCACTCTTCCATGTGCTTCCGAACATTACTGTCCTATGATGCACCTGATAAGTTTGACCTGCTTCTCTTATAATCTTCTCATAACCTGCAACCTTACCCTTCTTATTCTTTTTAATGTGATCAGATATAATATCATTCTGTGTCTTCAACATGATCTCTTTGACTGGATCAGGGTCATTACCAAATACTTTCTTACCTTTGCGTGCATTTGTGCACCCAAATACAGTTACACCATTTGATGCAATGCTCTTACCAAATGTGTAGTGAGCAATTCGGCTATCTTGTGTCTCTGCTAATTGATACATGTATCATTCCTCTGAGTTCAGTGCAGCACTTAGTGCTTCAAACTGTTCGTCAAAGTCATCTTCGCTGTATACATTGACCACCTGTGTTGCAGTTAGTGAGTTTGGATCAACATACTGAGGATCATTCTTTACCATAGCCTCATGATGTGCCATCAATTCTTCTTGTGATACTGACTGCTCTTGTCCTAAGATACTATTGAGATATAGTACACTCTGTGACATATCAGTTTCTTTGCACTGTTCATATGTTACTCTAGCAGCAACAGCGTCAGCAATTTGAAATCTTAGTGGGTTTACGCTTTCTGGTTCTAGTGCGTCTAAGTCCATGTGAATAGGACCATACCATTCATCATTGTTCAATGTACCATCATTGTAGTACACCTCAAATGTTTTATCTTCTATATTGTAGTTCTCACATTTCCAGACTGGAGCTACAGTTGCGTCCATTCGGAAAGATGGATTGATGTCTTCAAGTGCCATTGTTCTTTAAGTGTTAGTTGTTCCCCCACGAATGTCTCCATTTCCAGAGCCATACGTACCGTATTTATGATTTACACCTTGGATACCCCATCCTTTACCTCCACCGTTACCGCCAGAATTTTGTCCGTCTTGTCCAAGATTACCACCCTTACCTCCACCAGTCGCACCACCGCAACCACCAGCTGAACCAGGTCCTCCACCAGAAGTTTCAGAACCGCCAGATCCATTACCTCCCTGTGGGTTTGTGTTAGGGCAAGTACCACCACTACCGCCAGGATAGCCAGCACCACCGCCACCTCCTCCACCCCCAGACTGGGAGTATTGAGTTTGTTGTTGAGCACACTGTTGTCCCTTCATACAAGAAACATACTGTGTAGTTTGATAACTGCATTGTCCGTGGTTACCAGCACCACCTCCACCACCGCCACCTGCGATGACACCTGCATTATTTAATTTGAATGGAGTACCACCAGAGTATAATGCACGTTGTCCAGCTTGTCCATTACCACCAGAAGCATTACCTCCGTTACCACCACGTCCAGATATTTTCTTACCATTATTGACTACCAATAGTATTCTAGAACCGTTTTGATAGTTATTTAAGTTTACTCTCTGCTGTTTATTATTAATAACAACTACGCCTTTAATCTTATTACCACTATATCCTTGTCCAGTAATATATGTTGATAGTGACCACTGACTCTCTGAGTTAGTTGACAGTGTAGTCTTGAATAAGAAATGCTCTCCTTCATGCACTAATCTCCATGTACCACCAGATTTATACCATACTTCTTTAATATCTCGCCATGTACCACCATCTTTTTTGTAGATATCCTCTACATAACGCCACGAACCACCATCCTTCTTACTGGTATGTACTCCAAGTTCATCAGCCTCAGCTTGTGTATAAGGGATTGCCATAATTTAATTACCTGTATTAGTACTTATAATGGATATCTCCATTCGCTCCACCAGAAGGTGCACCTGTAGATATAGTTTCATTACCAAAACATTTTTTACCTAAGATTCCAATATCATGACTCCATTCAAATGTTGGATTACCTCCAGTAGCTCTTAGAACTTCACCAGCTGCTCCATAGTCATCTGTACCAACTACACTGTTTGTTATGGCATATACTTTCAATCTAGAAAGTAGTAACATATTAGTATATGGATTATATTGGAATGATCCATAATCATGGAATACACTGCGATTTCCATTGGAGTTGGTGTCATCACCCATCAATACACTGTAATATTGATCATCATCTTTATTTGTCATGTAGACTTGGGTTGCAGTCGCAGCATTACCAGATGTATTTTGGTTACCAGCTGTGTTAACGCCAGGTAGGTTGATGGCCGCTGTACCATCAAATGATACACCACCAATAGTTCTTGCAGTTTCTAGTGCAGTTGCAGTGCCAGCATTACCACTTATATTACCTGTTACGTTAGCAGATATACTTGTTATACCAGATATTGCAGTACAATATAATGTGCCAAATTTTAGTAAATTACTACCTAAATTTCTATTACCATTTGTTGATGGAATAATATTAGTATCAAGATAACCTCCAAAACTAACAGTATCAGTAGTTGCATTACCTAAATTAACATTTCCATTTAAGTCTGTGTTACCAGCTACTGTTAATGTACCATCTGTGACAATGTTACCAGAAGTAGAATTAATTCCCACCTTTGTAACTCCACCAGATGTTCTAACTCCAAAGTTACCATCTACATTTACTGCACTATTAAATTCAGATGTACCTGTAACTGTTAGTTGACCACCAAGTGTAGTATTACCACTGTTTACATTTAATGTACCAGTTGATTGGATATCAATACCCAACCCGTTCAATAATTGTAAATCACCCGTAGCATCACTATTACCAGTACCACCAGTTATTTTAAGATTACCAGTGTCACTAAGACCCATCTTAACCCAATTCGAGCCGTCATATATCCAACCTAAGTATTCTCCACGAGTATGACTGTCATCCCACTGGATGTCTCCATCGTTTGCAGCTACGTTAGCTGCAGGTGCACTGGAACCAACAGTAAGTTTCTTTTCTTGTGACCCCTTGATAATTAAATATCCTGTCTTAGTCTCACCATCTACCTGTAAATCTTTATTGATAGTAAGGTATCCTTTGACGACACTAGTTTGCATAGCATCTTCAACTGTCAGCTTATCTCTAACAATAATCTCATCAAATACAGGACGTAAGTTTGCAGTCTCACCAATAATTGATAGTGATGGAGTATCTAAACTCTCCTCAGTACCAGTAACAGAACTTACTTTCTTATTACCAATAAACAGGTCACCATTACTGTTAAGACCAGAGTAGAATGCGATACCACCGTCTTCTTTCTGTGACTGTGCCAATAATATCTCAGCATCAGTAAGAACTCTATTCTGTACAGAAGGTAGACCAGTTGAATAGTTACCTGGTCCGAAACCAACGTATTCAAATGTGTGGTTACCAGATCTTAGGATACTAGGTCGTCTAAGTTCTGTGATAGTTCCACCTGTAGAGTTAACAACGACCATTCGTTTGGCCTTATCAACTTCAGTAACCTCACCATCACGAGGTTCTAGAGTAATATATCCTGCAGCAGCTGCATTATTTGTAGCTGAGTTAGTATATGCGTTCTTATTTTCAATGATCCAATCACCAATTACTTCCTTAGTGATAGATAATGATTTGTCCTCAAGTCCTGTGCCAAGATTAGTTGTGGTAACTAGACCAACACTTGTACTACTTGCAATAGAGGTTGCTTCAGCTGGATCTTCAGTTGGGTTATCTTTATCTAATACTGGATATAGGTCATTAATATTCTGAGAGAAGGAGAATGCACTAACATTTGCATCACTAGGAGATATACTACCTTTAATTAGAGTGCAGTAGTAAATACCATTTTGATTTCCTTTGATTAGTTCTCTTTCTGTCTGAATATCATAGATGTAGTAAACATCATCATATGACTGACCAGTCGGTACGTTTCTAGGTTGAACAATATAACCGTTGATAGGATCTCTTTGTAGAGTAGCAGCAGAACTATCTACTTCATAACGTATACGATATGTTCTATCTCTTGATGATCTGTTATCAGGAATACGTGAGATATACGATGCACCAGTGAATAATGCAGATCCATAGAACTGTGTCTCATTACCTAAGTGATAGTGTATACCTTTAAATCCAGTAGTTGCACTAACTACACTACTACCAGATGTAGCAGCAGTGACTCTTAGATACCATGCACTAAATGCAGGATCCCACTGCAGTGGGTGTGCAGGATCGCCTGGTGTAAATGCTTGTGAACTAACATTTTTAAATACTTGATCAGTTGGTGTTGCACTGTCGTCAGGTGTAATTAATGCACAAAATGTGTCAGTGGTTGATCCATCAATCAAAGATACCTTGATTTTATCTTGTACTCTAGCACCAATATTATATCCTTGTAATTTATATGGAGGCTTGGTTGCTTCAGAATTATATCCATAGAGATATAATCTAGTGTTCTCTAATCCAATATATTTCCATGTAACAGCACCATCACTTTGTCCAGCTGTGCTAGTGTGAGTTGGTGGAGTACTACCAGTTGTACCACCAGCTGCAGTATAATATGTCCTTCCTCCATTTTTACATGATGCACCAGCAGCGAACGGTGTCGTTGCAGCCCATGTAGTATTATTTTGAGCAGCGTTTGATCTTACCTTTTGTACGTCAACAGCAACATAACCAACAGGAATTTCATCTAGTGTTCCTTTCCATGCATTCTCAGTAGCTGCTGTAGTTCCACGATATCCTTTTGATATTGTTAATGCACCTGTTCCTGAGTCAACAGCAGAAATATAATATGATTCTGCACTTGCACCACCATCTTCAGCATTAAATCTTAAATAATCACCGACTGCAATACCATGAGAATTATTTGTAGGACTAGATGATACAGTCTGATTATTCTGTGTGACTCCAAATGTATAACCGCTGACTGGATTCCATGTTCTAGATAATTTTTGTGGAGGTATAATATGTGTGATAGTACCTGCCTTATCCTGTGTAAATGGTACAGGCTTAAATCCCTTTGCTCTTAATGCACAGGAACCGAAATTACTGTTAGAGTTCGTAATGGACTGGTCACCACCACTAAGAGCGACGAAGTGATCAGCGAAACCAACAGCAAACACAGAAACAGCTTGGATAACTGAGTCATTAGATGCTTTAACATGGAAGTTTCTATAAGATGCTCTGAATATACTGTCACCATCAGTGTGTGATCCATTAATATATGCTGATCCATCCCATTTAATGAATGCATTATCATCTTTCTGTAGTGACACACCAGTGAACTGTGCAACAACCATGGATTTGAATCCAGTTGCTTTACTACCATCAGCATGCATACCGCATGTACCCCATGTTGAACGTAGGGATATGTTAAAGATGTATGGTGATGAACTGTCTACGTTATCAACTTCAACTTCAACACTAGATGATGTGGCCGTTGGGTTACCAGATGGTGCACCAAGACTAGGATCTTTAATAATATATCTAAATTTTGTTGTTGAAGGTATCTCACTGATATAATATGAACCATTAAATCTAGTTGAGTCAGTTCCCGTGACTCCACTGATCAACACGGGAGTACCAACTGAGAACCCATGAGGTATAGCAGTAGTTACTTCAGCAGTTGTTGTGAACACGTTTGTACTAACATAGTCAGTTACAAGTGAGTTGATAGTAAGAGGACCTGCAGTGTTAGGACCTACAATTCTATTTTCTTCTACTCTTGACTGTAATTCGTCAGCTGATAATACACTGGTAGAGTCAGGAATATCAGAGAATGCTTTTGCTACCTTTTGATAGTATAGATCTAAGTCAGTAACATTAAGAGCTGTATTACTTGTGTCTTGGAAACCTGCTTGTATGTTCTTACCATCAGCATATTCAAAACAGGTGAGTTTGTGGTGAGAGAATGTTGGAGGTGATGATGCACTTGGTTGTGCAGGATCTTTATAGACTCCAGTTGAAGGACCATCAAAGAAACTGAACTGCCAGAAATAACATCCACCTGTTACTCTGAATATTGCAGCTCTGGCAATAGCACCAGCTTCAGGATCAGGAATATATAATGGTCTTAGTTTGGTCTTTCTAAGATCCATACCTATAAGTGATGTACCTCTAGGTATGATAACTCCACCTTCTACAGAGTTATATTGATAAAGAACGTTGTTTGGATTAGGATTACCACTACCATCTATTAGATCAAAGTCACTAGCAGCACTGAGTTCTGTTATGTCTGTAGATGTAAATGCCTTTCCACTAACATTTAAGCCTGGTCTGTTGTCAATAACATAATCGCCAGGATATAATACTATACTGAATGATTCAAATTGGTCGTTATATTGTCCACTTCTATATGAAAATCTGGCAGCTTCAAGTAATGCCCTTTGTATACTTTTAAAAGGACGGTTAGGAGAGTTACCTCTATTGTCAAATGCGTCAGATGCATCAAAATCATCTGGGTTGACATATAAGCAACGTCCAGTTTTTGATGTAAAGACGTTTTTTAGTCTTGTAAGTGCCATCTCTTAGAACTCTTATGAAGGTATTTCAGCAGTTTCTTCAAAACCTATGAAGGTTGCAGTAACTGCAGCAGAACAATTAACAAATAGGGTCTGATATGTACCTAGTACTATTCCACCCACTTCAAGTGTAGAAGCATCGGTGACTTGCTTGTTGCGAACTATGTACTGTTCGGGAGCCGCCTGACTAACACCAGATACTAACAGTTCAATACCATTAGCAGTGATAAACTCAGTAGTAACTGTTGAGTTTGATGATGCAAATCTTGGTTGTGTAGTAGCAACTGGTCTGTATACATTAGCATATGACCTATTTAAGTTACTATTGCCTAATTCACGGTTTTCATTGTTCATGTCACCGAGAACTGCCCAATCCAAATTATTTCTAAATTCATAGTTTTGTAGGAATAATCTGCCCTTATAAGTGTCATAGAATGAAACTATACCAGAATGTCCCTGACTTGCAGCACTACCTGCATGTGATGCACCCCACTCAAATGTTCCACCACCACTTGCAGTAGCAGTAATAGTAGTATTCTGTGGATTTAAAGCATCAGGTTTTGACAGATTTCTTAACCAAATTTTATTATTGGTTGTATCATGATAATAAACTGTCGCTGTCTGTGCTGCAGGTGTTAAGGTAGTATTATTAAATGTTAGTGTCTCACCTGCGTTGATTGTACCAGTTAAGTTAGCATACTCAACATATATTGAGGAAACATATGAGTTTTTAGGGAAACTAAAATAAGAGTAATTTTCGTAATCTGCAGATGTGCTAGGATTATTAGGTTGTGCTGATAGTGCGTCAAACTGAATAATGTCAGATTGTTCTACTATCGCAACATCAACGTTGGCAGCACCACCAGTATTATTTGCAATAATTAATTTACCACTTGCTAAACTAGCACCAGGACAGGTATAAAAGGCATATCCTGTACCAGTAGACACAGTGTTGTTTGGATGTGTCTCAGCAAGAGCATTGTTTGTGTATGGAGTAACCGTTGGCGTATATGTTCCTAGTACTCCGTTCTGTTTAACAGCCATGAGTTTTAATTAAATGAATGAAAGTAGACTTTTGCTCTACTTACACCGCCAGCACTACCTGCGGATAATGTTGTAGAAGCTCCTGTTTGAGGATCAGTTAACTGAACCTCTCTGGCAAAAATTTTACCACCTGTATTGTTTGCAGTGTTGGTAGTAACAACAACCACATCACCGTCGATGTTGGCATTACCCGAAACATCTAAAGGTTGTGATGGTGTCTTACCAATACCTAATTGACCTGATCCATTGAGTACCATTTCATCGGTACCTGTATCATCAGTAAAGTGCAAACCAATACCAGTAGCACCTTTTTGAAGTATAAATTTACCAGCACTACCGTTACCAGCAATGATAGTAGATCCTGTAGAGTATATAGAACCCTCGACTTCAAGATTATATGTGGAAGCAGCCCTACCAATACCTAGTTTGGCAGATGCAGAGGAACCAAGTTGAAATGTAGTTCCTGTAGTAGCAGTTACGTTACCGCCACCTGTGATGTTACCCCCGAATACAGCATTACCATTAGTACTATCCAGAGTAAACTTGTCAGTAGCAATAGCGATGTCGCCACTGCCTGTGATAGATGTGACAGCATCAATCGCACCTCCTATGTTAATTCCCGTTGCTGACGTTGTGATGCGAGCTGCATCATTGTGATATATGATAGTATTTGTTGAATCCCCATAAACCCATTTGGCAGTATGAGCAGCGTTCATCAAAAACATTTTGTCACTAGCAAGGACTAAACCGTTCGCAGCTGTGCTAGTAACATATGATGAGTCACCTGTGTTTAGATATTTGATCTGTAGATCATCGTCTGCACCGAGTTTGATGATTTTATCATCAGTCATATCAATGTGACCGTTAGCAGTTAGATCCTGTGTGACTGTTAATGTCTGTTGACAAGCGACAGTATTTGAGAATGTGGCTGCTGCAGCGAAAGTTGGTGTCGCATTTACAGTTAAAGTATCACTATTGGCATCTCCTAACGTGACATTACCACTGCAGTTCATTGCATCAATGGTAAGTGTTCCTGTAAATGTAGGACTTACTAGGGTTTTATTGCTTATCGTCTGTGTGGCAGCTAATGTAACTAACGTATCAGATCCTGCAATAGCACCGTTAGATGGTAAGATATAAGTGTGCTGTACACCCGTTGGAATATCAGCTGTACTAAATCTCGCTACCTTTGTCTCATCAGATGAGTTAGGTATGATAAAGTTAAGATCATTAATCGCCAAAATAGAACCTAGACGTATCTTACCAGTTCCCTGTGCAGAAATGGTGAAGTCTAAGTTAGTATCAGCACTATCTTTTGCTTGTATATTAAGCGTGCTACCTACTTTTTGAAGATGCAGTCTAGCATCTCCCATTGCAAGTCCAACCTGTCCTTGAGCTTCAGAGAAAACACCAGTTGATGTCTTGCCCTCAAATCCTAAACCAGGCGTACTTACTGTACCTGCAGGTACTGCTCTAAAAATACTACCTACCTGAGCTCGTTTGTTCTGATCGGTTGGATCAGAGTTATCGAGAAGTAACAGAGTATCAGCAGACGCAACAGATCCTGCTATTAATTCAGTCAGGTCAGATATCTTACGTGTTGCCACAGAATGTCCACAATAAAACGTTCATGTATATTTATACATTCTTATCAAAGATAAAATATCCCTCTGCGGACTGCCACCATCCAACATCCCATGTGTGATATGCATCTTTATATAACTTTGCCTTAGATATCAACGGCTTCCCCTTATATTCACATTCTCCCAGTGTGCCACCCACAAAACATTCCTCGTCTTCTAGGTAAGAAAATACCTGATCACATACTGGGTTCTTTACTATTATAATGTCTTGTTGTGCACCTAACACCCATGGTGCAGTGACTTCTACTTCTTGTTGTCTGTATGGTTTATCAGGTTGATAGTTATAACGATTACTTGTATTGTACTTTCTATCCCCTACCTTCTCATGTATAAGAAATATATGTGCCCATTTTGTAGGATTAGATGATGCCTGTGTCCAGTTATCAAATCTACCCTCAAACCATTCACAAAATAAATCTAAAATTTCAGTGGACATTTACTTTCTTTATTAACCCTATTCATAATCAAATCCCATGCTTTGAACTTCGTATAGAATCTCAATAGACTATGTTCTTCGTTTGCTTTCTTAAGATCTGTTGGTAATGCTTTCTTCTCTAGAACAAAATTAGCATCAGATCTTTTAGAATAGAACTTGACATAGCATAATGGAGTGCCTTTTGGTAAGAATAGATTTACATTCTTATCTATGATCTTTACACCCATAACTAACGGCCTAAACCATACCGATATTGGGAACGTTGCAGGTACTAACTCTAGTCCATACCTACTCAATAATGGATGTGGTATTTGTTCTACCCATACATCCTTATCTCTTGTCCAAAAAGAATGCACATATTGCATTTGAATTTCTGGATACTCACCTTCTAACCATCTTTCACCTATGTGGAAATATTCCTCATAGGCATTCTGGTTCATGTCAGTCTTTAATGACCGAGTTTTATCATCATATTGCATACCAAGATCGAACGGTTGAGTTATCACCCAACAGTTGTCACCCCACTTCTTCCATGCAGGACATTTTGAATGATCGTATTGAGTGTCATAACCTGTCCGAAATTTTTTTGGAATATTTACGTATTCATCAGGCAAAGGGTATGAACTCGGATTACGACCAATAGTGTAATCCCAATATACTTTCTTCACTCTTCCTCTTCTAGTGCTTCATCTAATGCTTTTGCTATCGAGTCATTTGATGGCATATTAGATAAAGGTTTCTTTGTCATGAAAGGACTTTCTGGATTTGGCACTGCAGTTTGCTTGCTCTTGTATTTGGCCACATTGATCTGCTTCTTCTTGCCTTTGTTTGCCTTGCATTTCTTAATTACTTCAATGGCATCACCAACAGTAACTATTTCACCTGCTGCTTCGTCAGGTATTTCTACATTGAAACACTCTTCTAGAAACATGACAAGCTCTACCATTGCTAGACTGTCTAGCATCAGGTCGTCTGCAAGTTTACTATCCCAAGTAACTTCTGCTTCAAGTTTCTGTGTCTCCCCCAATGTTTCAATGATTGCTAACTTAGCAACCTTGAGCATGGTAACTTTAGAGATCCTCTTGCTATCGCTAAGGATCTGCTTTATCTCTGCGTAGGTTTGATTATAAGACATTAAACGTAAACTACCTCATCATTTAAACATGTTTCTCGAACTATATCGAGTATACTAATGAACTGGTCACCATCATCACAATCAATTGTTCTGATATTTCCATCACTACCTAATAGTGTAAACCTTCTTTTAGGAATGTCAACCGTTATCTTATCAAGAACCTCTCCTTGATCATTGTAAAAATCCATAGTGAAACTCCTTCAGTACGAAGATTATAGCAGATTATTTTAGGTTTGTAAAGTAGGGTGTGTCACCTTTTCGACTGGCACGACGGTTCACCTCTGATGCCTTGTCCATGAGAGACTTGCCTGTATCACGGTTCTGCATCATGTTCTTGACCATATCTGTATTATTTTTCTCTTCTCTAACTAATTCTTCGACGTAATCGTCTAAATGCTTTGCAAGAATGTTTTTTAAAAACACAGCTTCTTGCTTTGTAACTGACATATGAAAGGTCATTTGTGTTTCTTTAACTCGACAATCAATTCAAATAGATAGCAGATGCATCCATATCTATGTTGCCACCTGCTGCTACTACATAGTTGCCACTGGTTGCTGTTTTCATTTCCCCAGAGACATTAATATCATAACCAGCTGATGCGGGTGAGGATATCATTCCCTCGAATGCTCCTCCGTTTATGCAGCTAAAACTTCCACCACTGATTTTAGTTCTAACCTTACCACCCACGTCGGTCATAAAATTACCACCGACTTTTTCGTATCTGCAGTTCTCTGCACCGATACGAACATCTCCATCACTCTTTATTGAGAATGTAGATGATTCTTTTTGGATCTTAACTTCATAATTACCTTTGACGTTCTCTTTGATAGAGCCACCTTCACTCAAGTCATTTAGTAAGAAGGTTGTTTTGTTCTCATATGAGTTGGAACTGAGTTTCATCTGGTTCTTTGAAGACAAAGCCATGTTCTCTTCAGCTCTCACATACATAACACCACCACACTTCATTTCCCAGTTACCGTTGATTTGATCGTAACGGTTACCCTCAACCTCTGTGTGCATATCACCTTCAACATATAGGTTGACATCACCTATAACTTGAAGAACTACTCTATCAGTATTAACATCAGTACCTACCTTTATAACAAGATTATGGTCTGATAAGATATATGTATCATTGTAAGACTTTAGAGTCGTATTCTTTTTCTCATCCAAATCAAGGAAATTTCCATTTGCATTCAACAAACGGATCCTTTCACCCTCCTTGGTATTGTTCATTTCCAGAACATGTCCAGCTGATGTTGTCTGAACATAGTTCTTTGGATATCGTACTCTTATGGTAGGACTATCGTTCTCTTCAACGTTCCCACCTTGAAATAAATTAACGTCAGCCATTAGTATCCATAACCTCCTCCACCTTGATTAGGTGGATTGTTTGATGGTGGTGTTGGATTGCTTGGTGTTGATGGATTCACAGGTGTCGTAACTGGATTAGTAGTTGTAGTATCAGTATTAGTTGGTGTACTTGGAGTTACAGTAGTTGTAGTAGTACTTGAGTCAAGAGTTTCAGTAGTTTCTTCCGTAACTTCTCCTACCAGCATTGGGTGTCCAACACAGTCTATGTAGGTTTGAAGCGGTAAAATATTGCTCTCTTTGATCTGTCTAGGTCCATTATATGCGTAAATTGGAATAAGTTTTCCACCATTACCAGTAGGAGGTTGACCACTAAGTCCTCTGTCTATAACAGTAGGTTTAACAAATCCAAGAACCTTCTTAGTAATCTTAGGTTCTACAAGAGAGCCATTCTCATCCACAGTGACAGTACCTATTTCTTGTTCTTTAGAACCTGCTCCGATAGTTATGACTGGATTTACGTACTTGCTACCAACATTTTCCATCTTGACATTATCAATGATAGGGATAAGGTCACCACACTTGGCATATATTGCAGTTGCTTCCTCTGGGAATACTAACTCTGGATATTTTTGATTAAAGTTAAGTGTAAACTGATATCCTGATTTAGTTTCAAGTATGACACCAGACTCTAAATTAATATTCCAAGATGGATCTATAGTAGCAAACGTCATGAGATCATTACTAAAATTAGTATCAACTACTTGCAGAACATCTGGTTTTGTAGGATCTACAGTTCCATTGGCATATTGAACAAGCATTAGAGTTTCACCATCATCAAGATTGTTGATTATGTCACCTTTGGGTACTGTAACAACATACTGTTCTTTAGGGCAGAATGTTGTAGCTGGATCAAATCCATATCCAATACCAGGATTGATAACTTTAATAGAATTTACCTGACCATCAACAATAACTGGTTTTAATAATGCACCACCACCCTCAGGTTCATTACAAGTAAACTGAGCTCTGACTTGTGCTTCTAAACCAACATTACTTCCTTTACGTTTCATAAAGACACCTAGTATCTGTCCTATGTCATCTACAATAGGCAATGCTTTAATTGGACTGGTTGATTTAAGATTATCCCATACCAACTCAGGGAAGCATGGCTTCTTATTAAGGATACTATTAGAACAGTTAACAGTAGCAGTGCTTATATTACCATTACTGTCATAGAAATTCAAGCTCTCAAACTTCTCTAGAGGACCTCCCGTCTTGAATGACTTCTCTGTAATACCAGAGTTCTGACCCACAGCAGAGTCAAGAGGATATCTAACACCAGTTTTTGTATCAAATATTTGTTTCTCCCCGTTACCACTCACGAATGGTACAAATCCTTTTTGAGGTTTACCATCACCAACTACAGCACCAGAGTTGGGTGGTTTGAATGCATACTGTGCAATTTGTTCCTGTTTTGCATCATTACCCTTCTTCTTAGCACCAGTACCAACCTCAAATACAGATGCACCGATAGCACATGATACCTCACCATCACAGAATAGATCTATAATATCAAATACTTTGCTCAATATATTTTGTATCTTATCTGCAGCACCCTTGATAGAACCAACAATATTTTTAAGCATACCCAATGCACCTTTTATCTGATCCATTATCTTGCCCATGATGGCTCCGATAATATCTTGTATTAGACAAAGTGCTGTGTCTAGTACATTTTCTAAAAGATCCATCAAAATGCCTTTGATAAATTCACCTAACTCCTCAAGCATCTGTTTGAATAGACAAGATATTACGTCACCAACATCTTTTAGTTTCTTCTTGACTTGATCATCTGCTTCGGGATCTGGAATACCTATGTCATTGAGACCATCTTGTATCATCTTTTCGACATCTTCCATAACAACACCCTTGATGTTGGCAGTAAGACCTAACATTTTTCTCTGTATTCTATCTGCAGTCTGTGATATCTTTAAATCCATATCTGCAACATCACCAGTTGCTTCTTCAATGTATTCTCCTATGGAGTTTTGCTTGACACCACGAGCCCATTTCATAAACTCAGCAAGAGGACCTTCTAATTTTGTAGCAGTTTCAGATCCACACTTACCATTACCAACTTGGACTGTTACTTTCTTTGCATCATCAGCGGCCTTCTGTGATGCTGAGTATTGTTCATCTCCACCACGAGGATTTACTGTACTGCCAGTCCCTCCTTTACCACCACTTTTAGTAGATGCTGTATCTAAACCAGTATTATCGTCAGTTTCAATGGTGTTACCTGTGCCTGGTACACCACTTCCTGTACTTCCATGAACTCTCTCATCATATTCAGGAGCAGTAAGTTGTGCAAATCCAGTTTCCGATCCTTTCTCAGTTCCATATGCACCTACAGGATTTTCATCACCAACAGCACCCATAACAATAGGAATCTGTGCAGCTGCTCCATCCAAGAAGAAACCAATAACCCAACCGTTAATCTGTAGTTGATGATGTCCTCCAATACCTGATCTTTGTGGTGATGTGACAGGCATCAAACATAATGCCCATGGTAAATCTTCTGTTGGTAAGTCAGCCTTATTAGGACTATGATACCCTACGATCCTGACTTTGACTTTGTTAGTCCAGTCCCAATCTGATGTATCAAATCCCTTACCAGAAAATACATCTAATATTTCACCACCAACATTTTCTTTTACTTCTTTCCAAAATGTGCCAGCACCATCGTTCTCAACTTGACCTATCCACCAGTTGAATCCTTCCTTACCTATAAAATTAGAGGTTGCTTCTACACTCATCCTACTATACCAGTATTATCCTCTGTCATATCACTAGTCTTAGTTTGTTCAGAACCAGGACTGTCTGTAAACAGTGTTAGCTTGGTGTTCATTTGATTATTCTTGGTTAAAAACTGACGTTGAACTCTACCAACAACATATTTACCACTGTTTTGTACGTCTAAGTCTTGCTCCTTACCTTTAAATACCATCAACTCTACTACCATACCAACAGTCATTTCATTAGTTCCTACGTATTCTACCTCTACTTCCTTATTATAAAATAATTTTTCTCTCAATGCAGCCTGTGATATTTGTGCTGTCATGCCAGCAGTATATGTACCTTCAGTAAACAGTGCAGTATCAAGTATTTTAGACATATATCTTGTAGGTGCAGTGGTTTTATCGAATTTTTTATAGTATTCTGGAACTGCGTAGTTCTTATTCATCAAAGGTACGTCTTGGTAATATTTATTGATGTTAAAAGGGAAATCTTCGTACTTCATGTCCTTAACATCTAATGTCATCACGTTATTAGCATAAGAACCCATGTTCAAACCCCTCAAAACATCAGAGGATTTTCTAACAGTCATTTTATCAACTGGTAAGATATTTTTATCTCCCTCTTCTTCCATTTCTTTTGGTTGATGTCCAACTACAATCTTTCTAACTGGTTTTTCTCTTGTAAATGAATCATAGGACTTAAAATTATACCCAAAATTATTTTGGAAGAAACAGTAACCAGCTGATGCGTTTTTACCACCAGCAGATTTAGCAGAGATTGCTTTACTGCATAACCATTTGATTATAGTAAACGGAGCCCAGAATGGAGATATGAAAGATATTTTATTAGCAGTCTCTTCAATTTTACCTTCGGTAGAAAGACCAGTTTGTAATAGTTTTCCGAGGAGTTCTTCTTCAACAATCTTACTAATTTTATCACCTCCACCTTTACCAAGACGTTTAGATAATTTTATAGCAGCATTATTAATCAGATCAGGTGTGCATAATAATAACGTAGCTTTAGATGATCCACCCTTCGTAACTCTGTCTTGTATATCATAGATGATCATATAATTTGCTATTGCATTTCCCTTATGATCTTCAAACCCAATGAACACTGGTTCCATTCCTTGAAGTGATGATACGAGACCAGTTTGACTGTCAGTTAACTGTACTTCCATTCTAATACTAGCACTTCTTATATCCTCAACATAGTTGAGATACAATAAATGATTGAGATTAAGAGCTGGATACTCTCCTATCCTAAAATCTACTAGATTAAAATTAGATTCTGAAGCGTTCATGAGAATTGGGATGTGGAAGCGTATTCATCAAAATATGGAGACAGTTCTATCACAGGAGCAGTCTCTGCACCTCCCTCTGGGCTCTTAACTGGAGGAGCACCTGTCGTAACTGCTGGCATTGCAATCTCACTCGCTATATTTTGTTTAGTTATTTCAGTGTTGTGTGTAACTAAATTTCTGTTTTCAGTGATGACATTATTAGTTAGTTCATTGAGATCTGTTTTTTGCTCATCACCCTTAGCAAAGAAGTTGTTGTGAACACCCTTCATTGCCTTGTATCCAGCTGTAGCTAACATGCCTGCAGGTGAGAACATGAATGCTTTCTTAGCAAAACTACCCAAGTTACCAAGAAATCCACTCTTTTTATTCACATTTTGTGTGATATTCGTGTTTGAGTCACCGAAACTAACAGGCATTGGTACAACACCATCAGTACGAGTTTTCTTACGGGATCTTCCTTTTTTACTATCACCAAACAAGGATCCACTGTATCCCATCATTGGGAATGGTTCTCCATATGCATATCCATCACCATAATTCACTATATTAGATGTTGGTAAAGCTAGTTGATCCTTGGCAGCTGGTAACAATGGAGTTGTAGATGCTATTGTTGTTGAAGGTGATCCAGTAAACATATTAACAATAGAATCAAGACCCATAGCACCATATAATACTGCCAACTCACCAAGAGACTTAGTTTTCATCTTCTGCTCTTCATTTTGCACCCTTTCTTCACCTGAAGGAGGAGGGGGTATATTGAAAGCACTACTTACTTTTTGTACTTCAGTTTTTACAATATCTGAACTACCAGGTATTGTAATTTTAGATAATAAATCTGCTAGTGCAACTGCAGCTGCCCGAGCTGGCAATGCCATTGACTCAGAGAATGCTTTTGATAACTTATCATCTATCTTAAAGTCATCTAGTACAGCACCTGTAACATTAGTTAAATCGTTTGTTACTCCTGCTTCTGATAATGATTCACTCTGTTGAGTCTGAGGTTGGTATGTACCAGTGCTATCTGGTAACATATCAATAATAGGATTACTCTGAACGATACCACCCTGACGCATCTGTTTAGGTTGCGACTGTTGACTTGGTTTATTGACTTGAATAGTATTAGGTGTTAGTTCATTGACGGGACTTAAATCAAATCCTTTACGGGATATTGGTTGAACATTTAATCCACCAGTATCATCTAATGACTGTAACTTCTCAGCTAATAAAAAATCTTGAAATACATCCTGTCTCCACATAGCCTTCAATACGGCATTGCGGTTTTCAACCAGATCTAATAGACCACTACCTTGGTCTAACAGTTGTTCTTCAAATGGATATGCTTCGCTAATATTAGACATATGCTACCTCCACTCTTGATCCCTTATCAAAAGTATCAATAATTAATGTCCTTTTGATTTCTTTTGTCTCATTCTTAGCCATAGGTACAGGTACTTGTACAGTAGTCTGTATAGGAATAGGTATCATATTTGGTTGACTTGAAATCATGGTCTGGTTCTTATCAATCTGATTTACTTGCTCAGTAGAAACTATCTCTTTGTCTGTTTGTATGTTTGGTGGGACTATATCATTAGACATCATACCAAGACCTGCAAGTGCACCTGTTGTTGCACCTATCTTTGCTTTTGCTTTCTTAGATAGTAGATTTTTATCACGAGGTACGGGTTCCAAATCTCTTTCCATATTATTTCTTGACCTACGAGGTTGTAAGTCTTCTAAGTACTTAGTATTACTTTCATTGTTGACAAAATTAAAGTGAACTGGATCGTCAGTACCTGCCCAATCAAAATTATATTTCTTACCATTTTGCAGCATCCATTGGTGAGCAGGTGTGCCAATAGCAATATCAAGACCCCAACCCTGTTGGTGTGGTGATGTTCCGATATCTGCAACTTGTGCAACAATAGGATCACCAGCATCTTGCAGATCTAACAACTGTTGCTGTTGATCTGGAGTTCTAAATGAGGAATTGACACCTGAGGCTAGATCAACACCATCAAGTGCAGCAGCCCTAATTGCCTTTTGCCATGCAAGTTCAGTTGGATTATTCAATATAATATCGTTTCCAAATCTATCCTCACCATTACCATCGCTCGGTATCTTTACCTGTTCTGAACCATCACTAACTATATTTGCTTTATTCTGGTTCTTTGCTAATTCTTTTGCATCTATCTCTGCTTTTATTTCTTCATATGATTTTTTAGATTTTCTTCTCTTTGCAACTCTAGACTCACCATCACTCTTTACTGCTTCCTTTAAACTCTCTTTCTCTATAGATTCAAGATCAAATTCTTTTTTAGATCCACTAGAATTTACTGGTGTGTCAATCACTTCTTCAATATTCTCTTCTTCTTCAGTGGAAGTAGAGGTAAATGTAATTGGTTCTTCCAGACCAAGTGATAATGAACTACCATCACCTGTATTTGTTATGCCAAAGATAGATGCCAGTCTATTTGCATCACCCAATACAGCAGTTTTTCCTGGTGATGATGGAAGTCCAGATAGAAAATCATATGATGTGCCTATGAACATTTCAGCACCATCTTTATATACCAATCCAATAAGATCACCCAACTCATCAACTGGAATCACTATTTCAGCCCCATCTTCTCCTATTATAGTTTCTGTTGGCTGACTAAACATCTCAGATGCATTTGCACTTGGCGTGAAACCTGCATCTACTTTAAGAATAGCCTTTCTCATAAACAGCATAATTCCAGGAAGTATATCTTTCCAACTGAACTCAGGCATTTTTGGAATGAACTGTCCCCAGTCCCATCCATCATTTTTCCAATCTCCAGTACCCTCTGGAAATTGGCCATATTGTGCCCAATAATCGTGTGGAGTTGGATGTATGTTTTTGTCCCACTCTGGAAGGGTTATTCCCCCTGTATCTGGTACAGTTACTAACCCTCCATCTGGTTCTGAAGCATCTTCATTTGTATTCTCAGGAATGAGTACTTTTATGTCAGGGAAGGCTGGCTCAAACTCTTCCTCAGGATCAGGGAGAAGCTTCTCTCTGTCAAAATCTTTTATATCATTCGCACCTTCATCCTGAGGTTGATCCTGTCTTTCTGGTACAAGAACAGGTATGTCTCCTGATGTATCATCTTCGTATTCTCTCTCTCTTTCTGGTACGAAGATAGGAACAGGTACAGGAACACCAACACCACCTCCACGTGGTCTTCTTGGATTTCTTCTCGGTTTAGTTGGTTTTGGATCATCAGGTGGGAGTTGTCCTGATCCTAATCCATTCGATATTATATTTCTTACACCAATATGAAATCTCTTTCTATTTCTTAAGTACTTTAAATATCTGAGCTCAGTGTCTAACAACGTATCCATCGAGGCTGCAAATTTTCCCCCTACGTCTAGGACTGCTTGTTGTAACTTTTCTTTTGATTTAGACATTAGCGACTACGACGTTGCTCTTCTATTCGCTCCCTTTCCTTTTGGAGGTGAGCAGATAACAGGTTAACATAGACATCTCGTTCCCAAGGAATCATATTGTCAATATCTGTCAAGCTATATTTATGGTGTTGAACCAGAGAAAAATTGGTTTGATAGAAAGTCATCAAGCCCTCATGGAAGAGGGCTATGCGAAAAAATCTGCTAGACCTTCTATTTTAATCTCATTCACCTTCTTAGTCTTAGGGTTCGTAACCTTAAGTGTATGTCTAAGAGTTGGCATTGTATTGAAAAACTTCTGTATCATTGAGAACTGAGCGTTGGTTAATCCCTCTACCCAATCTCTAGCTTCTTTGAAAGTAAACTCTCCACTATCTTCGGTGCCAACATATACTCTCTTAATACATTGAGCAACTAAATCATAGGCATCTACCTTTTCTTTAGCGAAATTAACCTTAGTAAAGTATTCTAAGTTTGGATACTTCATCTCTAGAGTAATGTCATCAGTCAACTTAAGAACATTCTTATGTCCTTTAGGGAAGAAGACCTTAACATCATCTACCATGAATGATATATTAACTTCTGTCTCTCCATCATCAGGGCATCGTACTTTCATCTCAATCTCTTCACTGATTGATCTTGCACGGACTTGTAAGAAAATATATTCTATGTCAAACAAAGCCATATCCTCTATCTTCACTTTTGGAGTGAGGATACAGTTTGAGAGTATAGTTTTGATTGCATCCAAGATCTGTTCTTGATCTTGAGATTCCATAGCAATGATTAATGTTTTCTGCTCCTTGACAAGGAACGGACGGTATTTTATTTTCTTTTTACTAGAGGGCACCGTCAACGTATAAGTTGGCGTAACAATTTCAGGTAATGGCATAATTTATTCAGTAGATGCTTGAATTAAATGACTGTACTCATAGTAGAAACCAACAGTAACTTTTACAAGTTGTGCAGCTCCAGCTGAGTAAGGTATTGATGAAACAGTATAAGGATACGCTTTAGCAAGTCTCGCATGAAATCCTACTTTATAGTCTTTCCTTTTACCAGTGATCTCATCATATGATGAAAAATCATATTTTCCAATACCATATTTTTCTAACTTATGTATAATTATATCACAAGTATAAGAATTATAGTATCTTTGTGCATATGCACGATGTGCGTACTTTCCAAGGGAATTCTCTTCAGTGTACGCAGATTGTGGATTTTCCAATCCACCCATAATATAATCTTGCCATGATCTAAAGAAGACTAATGGCATTGATTCAGCATCACAATAGAAACTGACATCAAGTTCATTAAAAACTTTAGATGTAGCCATCTTTTGAGTTATACCTTTTTTAGGTTGAGTTAAATCATGTGATGAGTATGTGACACCAGGTAATTGAATTTCATTACATAGAAGATTCAAATTAACAATGTCATCTCCAGTATTATCACCAGTAAAATTATTATCGGCAAGATACTGTCTCATACCTCCCTCACCTGCATCAATACTAAATTGATAAAGGTTAGACGCAGATATACCACCAGTTCTAGTTAAGATCCTTTCTTTAAACTCTTGTATTCCAATAGCTCTTGGCATAAATATTAAATATGGTGTGACCATCTTTATTTATCATGGCTTACAAAGGCAAATATAAGGTAAGAAATTACCGAAAATATAAAGGAGATCCCACACAAGTGGTGTTTAGGTCTCTCTGGGAAAGACAATTCATGGAATGGTGTGATACTAATACCACTGTACTTGAATGGTCTAGCGAAGAATTTATTATACCGTATAAAGATCCAGTTGCAAAGAAGTGGCGACGATATTTTCCCGACTTCTATTGCAAAATTAAAGAGATAGATGGAAAGATACAATCGTATCTGGTAGAGGTAAAACCTGCAAAACAGGTTGCTCCTCCACAGAAACAACAAAGGAAAACCAAACGTTACATAACGGAGGTACAAACCTATGCCACCAACACAGCAAAGTGGACTGCAGCAGAGGAGTTCTGCAGAGACAGACTCTGGGAATTCAAAATCATCACAGAGCACGAACTCCAGATTCGACAGTTTAGTGCAAGACCTAAAAGGAAAAAGAATTACTAGATCTAAATTACGAGACGAAGTATTCAATATATTATATGATGACTCCACAGATAATCCATCAGAAGGTAAGTGGTATGCCTTTGAGTATGAGCCTAAATTCAAAGATCAGCTAAGAGAATGGGATGAATTTCCTCTAATTCATATAGTAGAAATGAAAAAAGGTAATATATTGGGTGCAAACATACATTACCTCAACAAAAATGCTCGATTACGTGCTATAAATAATAAAAAGTTTCCTGCGTCTACTCTACATTATTATATTCCGAAAAATGCAGACCGCATTTTCTTTGAGGTTCAAGAAAACGAAGTACCAGTGTTAAGTCAACTACCCATAGAAAAATTCCATCGTAATAGATAATGGCTGAAAACAATACAGTACAAATCCCTGAGTCCCTAGAGTATCCATTTGGGATATCTACGATCCCTTATGCTTCGTATCTTAATATTAAAAAGTACGAGTACCAAGAGGGATTAAAGAAAGTAGCTACAAATCAAAACGATGCACTCGGATCTTTAGAAAGGTCTGGTAACAACCCAGTTGGATTAAAGAACTTAGTATCGGGGGTTAGTAATACAGCTGCAGGTTTGTATGGTTCTATTGGTAATGATATTGATGTTCAGGCAATAAACCAGAACGAAAGGATTGGCAGTGACAGGCCAAATAATAGAACTAATCCTAAGATAACAGAAATAAGTCAAGGCGATGAAGAAATTATACTTCCAAATGGAAAAACAACAACTCTTAATAAATTATTAGCAGATAAGAGTGAGAAGTTAGAAAAAAGAGAAGCGGGTTTGCAATCAAGTCAATTGAATGTGGCTATGCCAGATGAGTATCAATATAGTTACGGTGCTGATTGGAATAATAAATTTAAGATGGGAACCCTAGCACTAGCAGCAGATAGTATGGCTCAATTTGCAATGTTAACAGTTGCTGGTGGTGCTGCTGGTGGATTACTGCAGGCTGGACTAAGTAAACTTGGAGGTCAATTAGGTCAAGGCGGTAGTGGTAACATATTGAGTAGTATTGGAGCAAATCCTGCAGATTATGCTCAGAAAATAGCAGGTGGAGCTGCCTTTGCAACTAACCCATATGGTGTAAATGGTGAAGTAAACATGAAAAATATTGCTGGATTAGCTGGTCTTGCACCAAATGAGAATGCTATTCAGATGTTTCAGTCTATGGATATGAGGAAATTTGATTTCACTCTTGCCTTTGCTGCGAGAGATGCAACTGAATCAGAAGAGATCCAGACTATTATTGAATGGTTTAAACGTGGTATGCATCCTGGTTCGAGGAATGGTAGAGGTAGTGCAGTTACCCTTACATTCCCAGATGTATTTGTATTAGAACCTAGATTTGTTCCTGTCGATCCTAGTGAAAATGGAAGAAGGGATCCTGTTATTGGAGATCCCATACAACATCCTATGATGCCTAAAACTAAACTATGTGCATTGACATCACTGTCCGTAAACACAACTCCAATGAGTAAATTCCAGACAGTATTTGATGGATCTATTCCTTTAGTTACCGTTACCTTACACTTCATGGAGACAACTGCACTTACACGTGTGGACTTTGAAGGTGCTAGAAAGCGTACTGGTAGAGGTGATGCAGGTGGATTTAACAAATCATCACTTACAGATAATCAACCTGAGATAGTATTCTAATGTTAAAACAATTACCAGATCTATTATACAATTTTGGAAACTCACAGATAGACCAAAACTTTCTTGTTGGAAAAAATTTGTGGCGAAGAGCTGAGATTATAGACGAATATAAAACATCACTCACTATGTTTGATGAATATATTGTTCAGAATGGTGAGAGACCAGAAGATATTGCACTACATTTATATAAAAATCCTTTTTATAACTGGACTATACTTATCATTAACGATATAGTTAACTATCACGATCAGTGGCCTAGAACTCAAAAACAATTAGAAGAGTATGTTAATGAGAAGTATATACCAACTGATACTGAACCTAATCGCGGTCCTTTGTCAACTAAACATCATATAACTACAGAACTTAGGGATTCTGCAAATAATATTATTGTACCTGCAGGTAAGGTAGTACCATCTAACTTTTCAGTTAGTTACTTTAATGGCTCTGTTTTAGTATCGGCAAATCCTGTTCAATCTATAACAAACTATCAGTATGAAGAGGAACTCAACTCTAAGAAGGAGAAGATACAGATAGTCAGACCTAATTTTATTGAAGATTTTGTTGCCAAATATTATTATATTATTGCTAGAGGAAGGAAAGTACAAATTGGATCTACTACATCTGACATATCTATGGGATAGTCACTAAATTATCAAAGCAAAGACAATATCTAGGGGTAGATAGAGTATTATATACATGATGCAGAGATCTTCCCCAAAAGAAATGAAACCTATTGTTCGCAAAGGTTTCTTTTTTATTCTCTAAATGTATCTCACATACCTCTTCACCTTGTGGATTGATATCTAATCCCCATAGACCTCTGACAATAATCTTATCTTTGTATGTTGGATCAGTATCTACATGCCAATCAATACTTTTGTTAGGCTCTAATACACTTATACCACACCTCTGCACGATACCTGCCTTTAAACACAACTTGAGTAGAGTTGGCATCTTAACAGCATTATCTTTATGAATTCCAATACCCTTTGCATATAATGGAGCAACTTTCCATCCATCATAAGGACTTTTCTTTATAGAGGTATATTCATTATTACCATTCCAATTTTTATATTCTAATTCATCTCTTACATTCTTAAACTCATCTCTGATCTTTGCATAGTTATCAGATAGAAGAGTGAGTGAAGGATTTATTTGTTCTGTAGTAAAAAACATAGGCATTAAAAAGACCCCCGAAGGGGTCTATTTTTATCTAAACTTACTCTTGTGCCAATTTAGCGAAGTAAGATAGGGTATCATCTTCCCCGTTTGAGGATGGGGTAGTATCTCTACTGACCACAGGTTCTGGGGTTGGTGCTTGTAACTCTTCGTACTGCTCCTCCTCCACATTAGCAGAGTAGTTGCCTTTAAGAGTTCTCTCAAGACGCTCCTTAAGTTCGTCATAAGATTTAAACTGATCATCGGCAGTATATGCTGCAAGACTATGCTGTTGTTTCCAAATACCCTCAAGTTCTTTATCGCTAAAGTCCCCAAGTGTTGAAGATGCATCAAACTCCGACTTGTCGTAGTTCCAAAAACCTGCAACCTTAGTGATTTTGAGTTTAAAATCAGCACCCTTCCAGAAATCGAAAGGATTGATTGGTGTCTCATCCTCAAATGCAGGCTTCATGCTCTCCATTATCTTATCAAAGATCTTCTTACCATAACGGTATAAGAAGACTTTACCCTCGTTCTCAGGGTTTGCACTATCTTTCACAACGTAGATGTTGCTGTAATAGTTTAACTTACGTTTCTGATTACGTGCTTGATTGCGTTCTGCAGATCCTTCACCACCAGAATTCCAGAGTTCCCTGTTCAAGTCAGAAACAGGATCCTTTTTGCCTAAAGTTGTTAATGAGTTTTCAATATACCATCCACCTGGACCTTGGAAGGCATGTGTCCATACTTGTGCCCATGGGAGGTCTTCCCCATTGGGTGCTGGTAAAAATCTGATTACTGCGTAACCATTACCTGCTTTGTCTA
>VTLG01013033.1_pt1 | contig 28364 bp, 44 predicted proteins | sample 4694571 | NCBI WGS metagenome assembly VTLG01 (sample SAMN12604809, study PRJNA352737) | marine metagenome | biome: ENVO:00000447; feature: ENVO:00000209|ENVO:00000569|ENVO:01000036; material: ENVO:00002151; isolation source: viral sequences binned using virsorter ...
GACAAAGTTCTTTCATCCATGAACTCTGCAAGATTTGCGTTAAAATCATCTTGAGGTCTTTCTTCTATTTGCTCTTCACCCTCAACTGTTACTTCATCAACATCTTCTTCTATGATTGGTGAGCCCTCTGCTTCTTCTACTCTTTCCTCGTCTTTGATTTCATCAATGTTATCTTTTTCTACAGCCATTCAATACCTCTAGCCTTTTTATGGCTTAGAATCAATTAATAAAGTTTAGTTGGTTTTTTTCTGCCCATTTTACAGCCCTTAGCCATGACAGATTTACCTTTTTTATAACCCATAGTATTCATCATGCCACCGCCCATTTTTCCTTGAGCTCTTAATCTATTAGTAGCTTCTGTTAAACCACCGCCCATTTTTTTTGCAAGAGGCTTCATAGTTCTTGGTTTGTCAAAATTAAATTTTTTATTTATTTCCTTTAGTTGCTCAGGAGTTAATCTATTTATAGGTGGTACTTTTCTTTTCATAATTTTGTTTACTTTATCTATTTCGGCTTGTCTTGATCCCATATCTTTTCCACCACCTTTACTAAACTTTTTACCTTTTAATAATTTTTTAAGTAAACCACCCATACCTCCTGGTGAACCTTCTATCATCATAACGCCAGGTGTTGCTTTACCTGATTTTTTTCTAAAAAGTTTTCCTAATAAAGCTTTTTGTGGTTTACCTGCCATAGCTTTTTCAATTGCCATGCCTCTTTTCTTTTCATAACTGGACAATTGTCCGTCTTTATCTAAATCTGCTTTACCTGGATTTTTTAACATAGCTCCTCCAATTTTAAATTTATTTTTTAAACTCTGTTCTGCAAGTTTAATATCAGTTCTACTTAATCTACCACCCGGTTCTCTATCAGCAGCCTTTTTAATAATAGATTTTGTTAGTGGAGATGCACCCTCTGTTAATCTTTTTATTCTTCTTTTAGCTGTTCTTTCATTACTTTCTCTTTGGATTTTTCGTTCTATTCTTCTATCCTCTTTTTTTAGCATATCTGCAATAGCACGTTTATCTAAATCTGCTTTGCCTGGATTTTTAGACATAGCTCCTCCAATTTTAAATGCTTTTGTTTTGCCAGGTCTTGGTTTAATTTTTGATCCAAGACCTTGTGCTTTTAATCTTTCTATACGTAAATTTCTATCACGACCTTTTCTTATTCTACGTTCTTCTTTTTTTCTGTCACTAGTTCTTAGCATATCTGCAACAGAACCAGGTATAGGAGAGAAACCAGATGGATTTTTCATTATATCACTTTGTAGCACAAACCTTGCTTGTCCTGTTCGTTTATCGATAGCTTTTACCATTTTGGATTGTGGGATAAATTTTTTTTGTTCAGCTCTTTTAATAGCTTTTCTTGCACCAACGATCAATGCATCTCTATCTACTTTTTTTTGTAATTCTGATTCATTCATGACTAATAATATTTATACTCCTTTTCAAATTTTATAGAAGATTCATCCCAATCATCAGTGTATGTTGTTATAAATCCACCTTGCCTATATCTTAACACAGCTTGGGTCATAGAATCAACATAGTCGTCATACTGACCATTCGGAAATGCTGCACATTCCTCAACCACGTCTTGAGCAAATTTTTCATCTAATGGAGCCCAAACCATACCAGACTCAAATACAGGAGCACAGCTATTTATTCTTGTAAATTTATCTCGGCCTTTTGCGGGGACATAATCCACTACGGGTATACCAGTTCTTCTTAGCTCTTGTATTAGTGGTTGACCACTTGCTTTTGCTTCAACTATAACTGTTTCAGGTTCCCAATAATTATATTGCTCTATCGCTAAATTTTTTAGATCTGGAAAGTCATATCTTCCTTTAACTGCATCTAATAATATTATTGCATCCTCATAACCTTCTACTGGTTGAAATATTCCCCATGTTGTAATCGCACTATAGTCAGATGTTTCTTTTGCAGAGAATGCTGTGTCATAACTTTGTATGACATGTAATAGTTTTGGTAAATATTCTTTGTCATAGTCTTGCCACCATTCTCTTTTGATTATCGCACCTTCTTCTGAAGTTGGATCTTGCATGTATTGTGCATTCCAATTCTTTGTTGATATTGATGCTTTAACTGAATCTAAATCTTCTTTACTCCAGTACTCAGGCCAAACAGGACTTCCGTTTGGCATTACAGCTGGAAATTCTATTACGTTCCATTTATCTGCTTTTGGTTCTGTTTGAGCCTTTACTAATCTTCCCGTAAGATCATCAGTTGCCCAACGTGTCATGACAACTACAATTCTACCACCTGGCTGTAATCTTTGACGTGGCCCTGAAGAATACCAATCATAAGTTCTATCCATGGCAGTATCAGACATTGAATCTTGCTCAGTATGTGGATCATCGATAATAAGCAAATCCGCCCCTCGTCCTGTTATAGAACCGCCAACCCCCGCTGCAAAATATTCGCCCCCATGATTTGTCTCCCAACGGCCTTTTGCTTTACTATCTTCTCTTAGTTTAACATCTCCAAATATCATTTTGTACTCTTCAGAATCCATTAAGTTTCGAACCTTACTACCGAACCTTGTTGCAAGTTCTGCGTTGTGTGAAACTTGCATGAGTTTCATTTTAGGATTTCTACCGATCATCCAAGCAGGAAAAAGGTATGACGCAAATTCTGATTTTGTATGCCTAGGTGGCATATTGATTATTAATCTTCTTTCTTTGTTGTTTGCAATTCTTTCAAATTTATCAGCTATGATTTGATGATGCCCGTATCTTTTGGGGTTGTTCGTTTTTCTGTAAATAAAATCAGGCCACACGGCTTGTGCAAAAGCTAAGAAGTCATCTTGGCATAATTTAATATATTCAAGCTGCTTCTTTAAAACTAAGTCCTTTAGTTCTTCATCAGTTAATGTGTCAAGATTCATTGTCATCTAGAAAAGCCATTTCATCTGAACCTTATATACATCTATGTATCTTGCTACAAGTGTCGCCTGACAGTTTACGTTTTTCTGCGATCTGTGGTGCTTTTTTAATTTTTTCTCGGATCTGTTTTTGCGTTTCATTTGAGCCTTCTAACGGTCAACGGTCAACGGTCAACGGTCACTGGTCACTGGTTAAGTTTTTTTAATCAAGTCAACAATAACGATTTTAAACGGTCAACGAACAACGACCAAGTGACGGGTTTTTTGCAAATAAAAACGGGGCTAATGGATCGTGGATCTGTAAAAAAAGAATTGATTTTATATATTTTAAGCAGTCGTTCCTTTTGGGCTTCATGCAAGATAAATATTTTACCGCCATGCTTAACCGCTCTATTAATCCATGATATTTGAAATTTATTTAAGGTTGGATAGTTGACCCGATTTGATTTCAATTCTATCCAAAAAGAAATATTGTTATGTATTCCAAAAACATCTGGCACACCTGAAACAGTTAAAGTTTCAATTCTAGTTAAAAAAAATTTATCTTTATTAAGAGCTAATTTTAATTTTCTCCAAAGTAAACTTTCAGGATTAGACACAGTGCAAAAATACAACAGTGTTGCAAAAATGTCACGATCCAATTTTTTAATTATACAACTTTGAGTTGAATAAAAAAAATGCAGGGTGCGACACTTTTATACATTTTATTATATCTTATCTTGTAGTATCCTATCTTATATTAACAAAAGAGGTATATATGAAAAAACAAATAAGAAAAAAAGTTTATCATATCTTAAATCAAATAGATGATGATAGACTTGAAGCTGAGAACAGACAGGCTTTGAAGGTACAAGAAAATATTTTCAAGCTTGAAAAATTATCTTCTTATGAATTTGCAGATGTACAAGAAGATATCTCAAAAAATGTAGTTGATTTTATAGCTGAGGTTTCTAATCAATTACAGGCATAATTAACCAAAGCGGGGCAGCAATGCCCCGCACAACAAAAGGAAAAAAATGAGAGAAAATTACAAAAATTACAGAGTTGAAATTAAATCTTTAACTTACTTTGACGTTCTGGCTTCAAGCCCAGAAGAAGCCAAAAAAAGGGTTCCACAGTCATTTAGACATCATATAGGGCATAACACGGTGCAAAACGGACATTGTAATTTTGAGTATAATCATGAAGCGGGTTGTGTGTTTTATGAAAAATTTGATTTAGATAATGCAGAAGTCATTGAAGATCTAAATGAAAGTAAGGTTCCTGTATTATTTAGATAAAATTAACGGGGCAGCAATGCCCCGTAAATACTATTTGACTAATGGGATTTGATAAGATACAATTTCAAATAATTTAACAAAAGGAAAAAAATGAAAAAATACTATTTAAGATCTACAAGAAATTTATATTACACAAACGAGAACGGGTTAAGAGTTTTTTATTCTTATTCTACACCTATCGCATTCCAATATTTACAAGATAATGTTTTAAGAATATCGGAGAACGTCTGGAGCATTACGACAGCTAAGCATCTAAATTGGGTTGAGGACTTTGTAGGGGTTGAAAGAAAAACAGGAAGAGAACCAAACGCAGAATTTAAAAAAAATCTGGATAATGCTAGAGGTTCAAAAATATATAATGAGCAAGTCACAGCAGCAAACAATCAAATAAAAACGGCAGCAACAGTTTCAAAATTATTTGGTTTGTTATGCGATAAAGATAATCCAGAAGTAAAACACAAATATCAAAAAAGATATTTTGAAATTGCGGGGCTATCATTTCCTGATGATTGGGATGAATTAAGCAGTGAGGAAAAAGATAGAAGATTAAATAAAGTAATTAATATGAATTTAGGAGGGTAAGTGAAAAAAAGTAAATTAAATTACTGTATAGCTCATGCAGATTATTTACATGAAAAATTAATAAATTTGATTGTTTATGATTTTAAAAATCAAAAAGATAATTTTGGTGAAAAAGATTTTTTAACCAAATTAACAAGAAAACAATTAGAAAAATATGTTGAGGATTTAATACTGGCGGATGGTTTTTTAGTTGCAGATGAATAATTTAACAAAAGGAGGAAAAATGATTAAAGATGAAAAAAAACAAATCGGAGACTTAACAATTAAATTATATGAATTATTAGACTGGCTTGTTCGCAGTCCAATAAGTGACAAAGATTTTGATACTATTCATAAAATTTATAAAAAATATGTAAAGAAGGAGGAAAAATGATTTTAGATAGTGAATGTGAGGAAGCTTTAAGACTTTTTAATACTGGTCAATGGGTACAGCTTGAAGGGTCTATAGGTCGTTGGGTTCAAAGTATTTTAGAAGCAAACATAATTGTCCAAGATGAAAAAAACGGAACTGTTTCAGTAGTTGATGGGTATGGTAGGCATTTAAAATATAATAAGGCTCATATTGATTGGGACAAAGTTTTAAAAATACAAATGAAAGGATAACATGAATATTAAAGAAATAAAAAAAGCAATTAATGAAGGCAAAAAGGTTTATAAGTCAAATCTTGCTTATGAAGTAATTAAAGGAAAATCTGGAGAATATCTTATTCATTGCAATTTAAATGGTCATTGTATTGGTTTACATGGATTAGAAGGAACTAAATACGAAAATAAATTAAATGGAGATGAAAAAGATTTTTTTATAATTTAAATTAAAAAAGGAGGAGGAGTAATGATTGATTTATTAAAACATGTAAAACCTAATGAAGATTGTATCAAGGAAAATAATAAATTTATGTGTGATGATGAATATGTTTGCTTTGAATGTGAAAGTGATCAAATAAAAAGTAAATTTCCTAATGCGATATGGGATCCGCCAGTTTGGAAATTAAAAAAGGAGGAGGAGTAATGGGTAATTTTAAAAATTGGATTATTGGTGTGTATGACATTAAATTTTATTTAATGGATGAAGATGGCAATATAAAAACAGATAGTAAGGGTAATGAAATTACTTACAGATTAAAGGATGATGTAAGGTTAAAATCCCTAGAATATATAACAGAAGATATGGACGTTTTAATGTTAGAGCCTGAAAAGAAGGAGGTTAGATGATCATAAAAGTTACTGATGAAGATATAAAAAAGGGAATACCAGAGGATTGTTATAATTGTGCCATATCTCAATCTTTGAAACGAATTTTCAAAGAAGATTTTGCGTCTACTGAATTAGATGGTTCAGATATAAATTTAATGGTTGGTAATAAGAAATACGGAGTTCACTGGAAGAATGAAAGTGATGTTTTAGATTTTATTTTAGATTTTGATCAAGTTGATGGGTGGTCAAAACCAAAACCAATTGAATTTCAAATTGAGGAGGTAAAATGAAAAAATATAAAGTAACTATGTCAACAAGTTATGGACATGAAATTTATATTGACGCAAAAAATGAAGATGATGCAGTAAAACTAGCTAATGACATAAGTCAAGAGGAGATAGATAAAAAATCAATAAATAAATGGGACGTTGAAACTTTTCCCATGATTGTAGATGTAGAGGAGGAAAAATGTCAAAAGGTGAAATGAATGCAAATAAACATGATGAAGAGATAGAAGATATCATGCAGATGGTCAGAGATTTACGGGATGCAGATTATCACGTTTGTCCAGAAATTAAATGGGAGCAAGACGGATGTCCTGAAGTTGATGAAAATGGAGAAGTTATTGGTAAGTGGGATGTTGCTTGTTCATGTAATGATTTCGATCAAGTTATAGATAGATTAAGAGAATTAAAATACAACGAGAATTGGGGGTGTAAATGAGTGTAGAAAAAGGAGCTGCGGGGATCAACCTAGAGTTGAAAAATGGACAAATTTTTGTCCGTCATAGTGAAGGTAATTTTTTACTTGCTCACTGGATAACAGAAGCGGGGGATTGGGATAAAATATGGAACACAATTAATCGCATGGTTAAAAAAAACAACGGCTTCAGAGCGGGTGGAGAAAATTTATCAGATGAAGCAACAGGAAACTTGACAGATGGGATTTAATGAGATAAAATTTCATTTTAAGTTTAATTTTAACAAAAGGAGTAAAAATGAGTGGATACTATACGACAGACAGTAGCGGTAAGGTGGTATATGAAAAGCCTTGGGGTGATCATACTGATACACAGATCGCAAGAGAAATATTAAACAATGCTTTAACCTTAGCTCTATCAACAAATCATCCAAGAATTGAAACGGAGTTGATGGAATTAGAAAATGATTACAGTGCTGCTAAGCAAAAGCGGGTAAGAAAAATTCTAGCAAAAATGATACACAAAATATTCTTTAAACATATACATGTTAAGGATCAAGATTTTAGTGGGTCAGATCTTGTTAGAATATTTGATGAGTATAATCTTGAGGGGTAAGTAAATATAATAACAAAAGGAGAAAAAAAAGATGATGGATCTAGAGACAATAAAAGCTTTAAATGATGAAGCTATGGAACGAGCTGAAGAGAATGGAGATGAGCCGTTACAATTAAATGAGCACGATAGGGAAGAGTTGAAAGACAGTTTTGGTAAACTAAGCTCAATGCCTATGCTTGGGGACTACATCCCTAATGGATGGTCTAAGGTAGATATAAACGACTACAAAGATTATTTAGAAGTTCCTGAGTGGTGGTGGGGGTGTAAACTATTATCAAAAGGGGATCTATGGTGTGATAGTTCTGGCTTAGGTAGAGAAAATGAGCCGTCTTTAACAATGGATGAGTTTAGAAACATTGTTAATCAATTACTAGATATAAATCAAAATTTTGGTTTTGGTTTGTATTCTACGGGTCAATTTCAAGCGGGGGTAAGAGTTTTTAGACAAATAAATAATAATTAATGATTGAGATTGTTTTAAGTATATTTCTTTTGTTTGTAGTGGTGGTAGTCGTTTTAGGCTACCACCATATTAGGTCGACAAACAAATTTATAAAAAACAAAATTAGACAAAATTTATTAACGGAGTCTTTTAAAAAAGCTAAGGATGAAGATGCCAGATCAAACTAGTAGGGACATATCTCAGGTTATAGAAAAAAATTCTGTCAAAAGATATAATAATAGAACTAAAGCAATGTTTTCAGAATGGTTGGAGGAATGTCCAATTAAATATGATATAATTCCATATACGTCAGATGATGGGATAATAACAATAAATTTTCACATAAAGGAAAGGAGGTAATATGGAAAATGTATTTAATAATTAGAGAACGAACTTTTACTATGGCTTCTCCAATTTTCACAATAGTGGGTGAATATAAAACTCATGAAGAAGCTAAAACAAAATTGGGTGGCTTTAGTATTATTGAAGACAGTGAAGATATTAGATTTCATATAGTATCTTTACCAAAAAAAAATCAAAAGGTTGCATAACAAAGTGAGGGAAAAGATGTCAACACGATCGAATGTAGCTGTTGTAGATCCAGTTACTAAAAAAATAAAAGTAATCTATGTACACAGTGATGGTTATATTGATGGGGTGGGTTTATGTTTACATAAATACTATAATAATCATTTACTTGCTGATAACTTAGTCAATCATGGCTCAGCTTCATACCTAGGAGATAGCATTGATGAATGCTATTTTTACGGAAGAGATAGGGGTGAGGAAAAACAAACGCCACAAAGGTTTAGGGATGAATGGAATTATTTCTATTCTATGCGGGGTGATTACATGATTGAGTATATTTACATTTTTAAAGAAAATAATTGGTATGTTTCGGAATGTAAATCTGTAGAAAAACCTAAAGATAGTTATGCAGATGAGGGTGTATACTATTGGACAAAGCCTAAGTTATTAACAGAGCATGAGGAATTCCCTAAAGGAGACAGTAAACCAAAAACATCAGAGGTAAAAATGATGTCGCAGTTGGGGAAAATGTTGTCAGATAAATTTGGAGAAGACAACATATTAATGCAGGGTGAAAAAATAAAAAAGCCTAATTAAAACTTTAGCCCAGTGGCGGGGGCTTGGCATTTCTCCTAGATGTCTATGCAAGTTCGAAATATTTTGTGCTGTTGCTCATGTGCTATTTGCCAGATAAAATATGTCTTCGTAAGTAAACTTGTGTCCGCCACTAAATTTTTTTTATATCTTTTATTACACTGTTAGGAATTATAGTCGTGTTTCCAATAGTTTCAATATCTATACCGTTATCAGCATAAGAGTAATCACCAAATATTCTGGTAACACCTTTTGATTGAGAAAATAAATGACCTTTTGTTATGCATGTTGCTAATTTAGATTTTTTTAATTCATTAAAACTACACCAATTACTTTGTGATACAATATCATACCATTCCACGGCAACCATTGGATATTTTTCAATTTCACTTTTAGCTTTTTTGTTTAGTGTAATTTTTCGTCTTGACATTTACTTTACCAATTTTTGTTTTTAAATTTTTATTATGTTTTTTATTAAAAAGAAAAATAAATTCTGACCAAGTACTATTTTTCAATTTTTTGTATAATATCCGCTTCTCCTTCAATCGTTTTGGCATTGTATCCATCAATTTTTTTCGATAACTCCTGTAATTTTTTCTCAAGTTCAACACGGCTCATACCCTCTAAACCACTTACTTTAACTTCCCTTTTATCTACATACAACCCCGCTAACTGACCAGATCGAAATTCAGCTTGTACAGATACATTAAATTGTTTATTTTTTTCAGCTTCTTTGGACAGATGATCTAGTCTTTTAAACCTTTTAAGTTTATCTTTGGAGAATTTTTTTACTTCCTCCTCATATTTTTTGTCTAAATATTTAGCAATATGAGGGTTTAATCTTCTACTCATTAATCTGGAAGCAATAGCAGAATAATCTTTATCGTTTTTACATTCATATTTAGCTTGTTTACAGGCTTCTGCGTACGTAATTTCACCCCAATTTGCTACCAAAATATCACAAAAAAGTCTTTGTTTAGGGGTTAAATCTTTATCTGATCTGTCTGCTTTTTTAATTTGAGCCATATTATTCTATATAGATTATTTTAACACAATAACACAACTCAAAACTATGATGAAAGGTCTTCCCGCAAGAGTGGTGTCCCTAGGGACACCATAGGGACACCATAGGGACACCATTAATATTGATTAAAAGTGTTGTTATTACTGATTAATAGCTGTTTAGGGACATCAGGGACACCATTTTGGGGGGTAGATAAAAATTATTTTTTATTTGGGGTATATTAATCTATATAGATAAAAAATTTCGGGGACTTGTGATGAAGAATATGTTATAATTACATAGTTTTTTATAAACTCATAGAAAACCTTTTGTTAATGAACCGTTGTCCGTGGTTTCTTTCTCGTTTTTTTTCATCCACGGACAACGAACAAAAAAACTTCTTTTACATATCCCTAAAATTTGATATAATTTCAATGTTTATGTTTTTTCATAAATACCTAACAGTTAATATGCTCTGGGGTGGTTCTTTAATGCTCTCGAAACTTTTTTACCTCCCCAGAGAAAAATTTTTTCGGCCACCGTGAATAGTAAACACTTGTCACCTTTTTAAGTTAACCTCAACTATCTTTTCCATTATTTCTTTTCTTTCACTTGATGTTTTAGCTTTACGATAATCTTGATAAAGACCTCTATACTTAACCCATGATCTTTGTAGTTCCGTAAACTTTATTTTACCATCTTTAACAAGTTTACAATATTTACTTGATATTACATCAGGGTCAAAACCCGCATTCCAACATATAAATTCAAATGATTTATTTCTATCTAATAACCAATCGTGAGCTTCTTTTTTTAAATAACTTTCCTGTTTTGTCCCCTGAGTAGTCATAGCATCTTCGAAAGCCTGTAGCACAATTGCCTGAAATAAACGTTGCTCAGGGCTATTCTTATTTTTTATTACATCCGCAGCCACGTTAATGCCCAAAAGTTTTAACAAGTTTACTGAGTAATTCACGATGATATTTAGTTACTGGAGGGGGTAAAGATAACTCTAACGTGAAATAGTAATCGTCTAATATACTTTCAATAAACTCTGATCGTTCTAAACCATGAAGATCACGGCAGAATGTTACATGTGCAGAAGTTTCATTTTTTTCAGTCATTTCACACACGGAGGGGGAAAAGATGATATGGATTTAATTCCTCCGTGTGCAATTTTTCCCATAGGGAAATCTTTTTCAAAAACAAAGTTATCGTAGCCCAACACCTAGTCTCCTTATTTAGAGTTAATATTTATGCCCGTGATTAATTGAAGATAAAGAGATTAACCCCTCTTTTTCATTAGGTAATTTGGAATACGATGATTAATTTTTATTAAATTTTTTTGCGGAATGCAAGTAGTATTTGAACACGGCTTAGTCTCCCAAGCCGTGTCACGTTGATCAACTATTTACCATTCAGGAGTTTTTTACCCTGATTTAGTAAATTTTCTCTGGTTTTTTCATATGCCGTGTTTTGTTTTTTAGAAATTTTCTTCACTTCATCATCAACAATTTTAGCGATCATTGATGCGGGTTTTCTAAAACCGTGATTACCCATAGCTCTTAAAATGCAATAGGTATCAATATCCACGGCACATGATTTCCATTTATTTATGTCCATCTTTCTATCCTTTTCCGGGGATTACTCCTCTCCCTCGTCCTCTTGATATTCACGATCAATAAAATATCTAATAAAATTTATTTTATTGGAAGTGTTTCCATTATAAATTTTATCAAATACCCTAACAAAATCTTCTGTATTAGTTCCTCTTAATAGCATAGCTGATTTTGTTTTCAAAGCAGTTTTGAAACGATCCCATTTAAATCTTGGATGCTCCGATACAACTGCGTAAGCTGTAATAAATGATCGTGTTAGTCTAATGTTAAAATTATTTTTCATAAACATTAGATCCGCACCAATTTCATTACATCTTTGTAATGTTTTAATTTTAAACTTACCTTGTTTAAAATCATTTCGAGTTTCTCTCCACATTGAATAACCACCAGCAAGAAGAAAAATCGCACATTCTAACGGCAATGAATATTGTTTAGTCATTGCTTTAATGATTTGATAATCTTTCTTACCATTTTCAATATGAAAATTAAGATAAGCAGTCATAGGCCAATTTTTTCTGTTGGCGTTCATGATGGCTACGTCAAACTCGTTTTCAAACCTACCTCTAATGTATCTAACAGGTTTACCTAATTCTTTACGAGCTTGTAAAGTATGTTGGCCATCAACCACTTCATCATTCTCATTGATAAAGATGGGTAGATCCAGATCTTTTTTCTGTATCTCCCTCTTTAGTTTCTGCACGTGACCTTTATCGACTTCTCGATTACCCGTAACAGTTTTAAACATACTGTAATCACGGGTGACGTAAATCACGTTATCGTCTTTTTTCTTTTTAGTTTTTGACATATTTGTCTACCTCTAAAGTTTTTGCATCAATTTCACTCTGGATTAAATCTGAGGCAGTCCAATCATTTAACGGATAGATTGCCTGTCCATCTAGTACAAGTGGAACATCAACAAGTTTTTTTATTTGTTTTTGAAAATGATGATCTTGACCTTCTAAAGGTTGACCATCAATTGTATGAAACTGAGTCTTTGAAAGTACTTCATCCATTTCATTGACCCAATTATTAAAAGCTTCAGACTTAGACTTCAAACTCATAAACCCTTTTGCTTCTAATTCGTTTAACTATCTTTGTATCCATATCTATGTTACCTTATATTAATTTGTAATTTTACAAATCTTAATATAGTTATTTTAATGGGATTTGCAAGTATTTAATATTATAAGATAATATAGGGTTTTTTGATGAAATATGTTTTAATTTTGTATCTTTGTTCAATGTTAGATAATAGTTGTTTTGAAAGCACTATTACATCTCATGAATATCCAACATATTATGATTGTGCTTTATCTGGTTATAAACTCTCACACAATACTTTAATGAAATTAGACCCAGGTAGGGTTGAAGAAGCACAACTAGCTGTAAAATACGAGTGTAGAGGTGTTCAAGTTGATATTGTTCCTCCTCCAAAACCTAAATTGACCACATAGTTGATTTCTTAGCTTAATTTGATATATAATAATACATGAAACTTTATCGAGTCCAATTAAGATATAAAGATTTATATTTTGATGAGACAGTTGAAGCTGATAATGATAAAGATGCTCTCGTAATATTTTCAAATGGTATCGAGAGTGAAACTTTTGTAGGTGCGGACGAAAGTTTTTATGGGGATCGTGTCTACATAACATTTGAGGAGGTAGACAGAAATGTCATTACAGGAACTAGTGTCGAAAAAACTACAGTTGGAGTCCAAGTGGGCCAACCAAGCATTATCTCAGGGGAGAGTAACACCTGATATGAAGTGGATCGACATTAAATTAAAAGACCTTAGAAAAAAAATCAACGATCAGAGTGTCGAAGATGCAAAAAAAGGTCTTTATGATATTGCTATATAAGTAGCATAAAATTTTTTAATTTTTTACCTAAGCTTCCTTCGCTCTAAATTTTGCGAAAAGTGTCAGATCACTTTTTATTACAACGTCAATGCTCACTTATTTTTTTTTCAATCGTTTACTATTCAATGAAATGAAAAAAATTTAGTAAAAAAAATTATTAATTCTTACACGATGTCGCATCCAGAATAGCACCCCTGCTTTTGTCAAGCGTTTAGTTTTCAATAAAAAAAAATTTGGATTTTTCGAATATGGTATAATTACATATAAAAAGTTTTTTTATAAATTTTTTATTAGCTATTAAACATCGTGAACATGACCCGCTTTAACAAAAGGAGTTGTTATGAATGACTATTGGAAAAAAACTCGTGAGGTTTATGAAGCAGTTAATAATTTATATCCTAAAGATATACCAAGCTGTAGTAAAATAGAGGCCGGGAAAGCTTATAGAATTTTATTACATAAATTTGGTAGAAAGAAACATTCTGGTTTACCTTATGATATGAAATTACCAAATCTTAAAACATGGAGTGAATGGAATAAAGGTTGGTGGAATACTATTCATATGGCTGCCCACAGAGTTTATGATTATAGAAAACAATATAAGAATCATTACGGACACAGTTTACAACAAGCATTATTAGAAAAAGAAATGATTGAATATGCTTTAAAAAATAAATGGTTCGATGGTTCTTTAAAACCAAAAGTTCTTACAAAAGATGAAAAGAAAAATCTTAAAGTAAAAAAGATCGAAAAACTTTTAAAAGTTTGGGAAAGAAAACAAAAGTTAGCATTAACATATTCTAAAAAATATAAAAAGATGTTAACAAGATTAAATAAATAACATTTGTGGGTCATGTTCACAAAAAATTATGAGGAAAAAATATGACATTTGTTTGGAAACATCCAAAATATTATAAAGAATTAATTAAACAACAGAGAGATCCTAGACATAATCAATGGGGTAATTTAGGGGAGCCTAAAAACCATGAAGACGAAGAAATTGTGGATCAATCGGATAATCACAAACCTCACAATCAGAATGATAAACAGTCTGACCATTAGAATAATAATATGCTTTAACTTTCTTTCCGTTGCAATGGCATTTATTCTTTAGCCTCTCCCCAACTTTTTCCTGTTGCCACGTCAACCGCAAAGGGTACTTTGAGATTTTCGATTGCATTTTCCATTAGCTCCTTTACTTGCTTTATATCTTTTTCTTCATTTATAGAAAAGCATAATTCATCGTGTATTTGTAACAAAGGTTGAAAACCTGCTTTGTAACAGTCAATCATAGCTTGTTTGGTTTGATCTGCGGCAGATCCTTGTATTAATCTATTTAAAGCTTTATAGGTAAAGGCCCTTCTTATATTGTTTCCATAAATGGCCTTAGCCTCCTCATAATGCATTGCTTTATTCATTCCAAAGGTAGATGGCTCCCACATGTCAAATCGGCATTTACGACCCTTTATTGTGCGTATAAACCCATATTTTGAAGCAGAGTTAGTCACCTCATTAGCTAATTTTTTTACAAAGGGCACTCTATCATTGTATTTAATTAACAAAGCCTCAGCTTCATCTTTATTAATCCCTAATTCTTTTGATAATTTATTTTTACCCATACCATAAAACAAACCTAAGTTTATTGTTTTTGCTTGAGTTCTAGATATACCCGCCATGTCTGCTACTAATTGATGAAAATCTGCTTCTTCATCTTGATATGATTTAATAAATTCATCGGCTCCAGAAAAATTAGCGTTCACTGAAGCTGCATAATGTGCAACTAATCTTGGTTCCTGTTGTGAATAATCAAAACTACCCCATTGTTTCCCCTCTTCGGGTAAAAATAAACTTCTAATTTTATCTCCAAATTCTTTATTTCTAGCAGGTATCTGTTGCAAATTTGGATTTGAATAGCTTAATCTACCTGAAACAGTGCCACCTTGGTCACTTCTTAGTTGATTTATTTCAGCATGTATTTTACCTTTATGTACAAATCTTTGAATGGAGTCTATGAATGTTGAATGGAATTTATTTATTTCTCTTGCTTCTCTTATTAGTTGGGCTATCGGGTTATCACAATTTACTAGCCAGTTTTGGGTAAAACTTGGTTCCCCGGTTTTCGGTGTCCGTGGGTAATCAACTCCCATCCTATCAAAAACTTGAGCTACAGATCTTGCAGCCCAGATGTCTACTTTTAAAGTAGTTTCATCATTTATTTTTTTTAATAAAAGATTTTCTTTCGCTTTAAATTCTTTTTTTAATTGATGGGCTTTTTCTTCGTCAATTCTTATACCCTTTCTTCTCATATCAATAATGATGGGCAGTAATTCCATTTCCATGTCCCATACGTCATTTAAGTTTTGTTTTGTAATTTCATTTTTAAAATATTGCCACAAACGTAAAGTTAGCCTTGCATCTTGCTCAGCATAATGTCCTACGTACCCTGCGGGTAATCTCCATAGATCTTGTTTAGGATCTATTCCCCACTCTTTAGCTTTTTCATTTAAAAAAGTTTCATTCTTAAGTTCACCTAAATAATCTTTAGCACAAGAATTTAAATTAAAGCTGTATCTATTTTCATTAATTATGGCTGCTGCGATCATGGTATCAACAATTGGCCCATTTATATGAAACCCATTAACTAACAACCAACCCACATCGTAACTAGCATTATGAAAAATTTTAGTTGCTGGTGTTTTTAAAACCTCTTGCATCCAACCCACAGTAATACCTTCATCCATATTACCACCTGCATCATGATGTATTGGAAAATACCATTCTTGATCAAAAGCAGCTACAGCAAAACCCACTATATGGCCATCAAACGTAGCCCAACCTGAACCCTTAGTTTTAATATTTGGATCTTTTGTTTCTAAATCAATAGCGATTTCTTTTGCATTACTTAAATCTGGATACTCAGACGGACATATCCAATCACTATCATTGTATATAAAATTTAATTGATGGGTCATTTTAAATATTTAACTATTAAATAAGTGACAACGGTAGCAAAAATTATACAAAACATACCTATTAATAAAAATAAAAACCCTAATTTAATCGTCATCTTTTAACTTTTTTATTTCTAATTCACAATAATGAATTATTTTTTCTAAATCTTGTATTCCGTTCTTCTGTTTATATCTGCAAACGTATTTCACAACGTTACCTTGGAAAAACGTCAGTTCATTTTTAGATATAAATTCGAATGGTTGGATAGCCATATCCTTATAATGATCCCCACCTATCTGCTTGTTCTGTGGGAATACATCATCAAATATATCTTTGTTTGTCATAGTTCGCTTCATATAGTTTATAATATTTACCTAATGGAAAATTGTATTGGTGGTGAGTGCCTAGTAAATGCAAAGTGCCTTTTGACCTTGTAGCCCCGGTATACCATACTCTTAATTCCTTAACTTTCTCTTTTATATTTTTTTTATCAAAGTGTGATGGGAAATTACATTTACTAGATAAAACAACATTGTCTGCCTCTCCACCTTTAACTTGGTGTATTGTATCTATTATAATTTTTGGTGGTTTAGTTAAATCAATCTTTTCCCGCATAATTTTTATAAAATATTGCTTGTCCCTATCTTTAAATTTTCTTTTAAAAATATCAAGCCAATTTCCTTTACCCTCACGCATACCACATCTTAAATGTAATTCATCAAAATTAAACACTTGGTTAGGATGGGCAAAACTCCATTTTTTGCTATCTTGTGATCTAAAGCCGTGATCTATGTTAAGTAGATATTCATACAATATACAAGCCTCTTCTCTGGTAATAGATCCTCCATCACAAATTTTTTGCCAAAATTCTATGGCTTGAAATTGATTCATATCAAAAGATTTATTACCCTTTACATCTTGATAATATAAAGACATGTCTTTTGCTTGTTGTTGTAATTCTCTTTTAACATCATTAATTCTTGCTAATACCAACCATGATCCATCTAAATGCCATGGGACTTTTTTTAAATTATTCCAATAAAATATTTTGCCTTCTTTATCATTAGAGTAAAACTCCTTCTCTACTCTATTATCTTTCATACCTGTTAACAGACACTTAGAAAAAAAATGCACATTTTTATTTAACCTTACTGATTTTTTTAAAATCACGTTACGACCGGGAAAGCTTTGAAAGTGCTCCACATTAGCTCCGTTCCATTCATATATGGCTTGATCATCGTCTCCTGCTATGTAAACTCTCCAAACTGTTTTAGCTAACTTAACCACCATATCCCATTGTAGGGGTGTGAGATCTTGTGCTTCATCAACCATTAATACTTTTATTGAAAGTGCTCCACCATCTTTAATAAATTTTTCTACCATGTCTGTAAAATCTAATCTATCGGGTGTCCGTTGTCCGTTCTCCATCTCCATAGTTTTGAATTGCTCATAACCTGCAATGATGGACTTAAACTGTTGTAGCCGAGCTCCTTTTCTAGTTTGTTTTTTGTACAATGTTATTGGATCAACTTTCATATTTCTTGCCCTGTCATACAATTGTAAAGACCAATTATTATAAACTTTCTGATCGTCCCAAGTTTCTTTAAAATTAATTTTAATTGTTCCGTATTGTGTATGAAAGGTTAAAAGATCTACTTTAGGATCAAGAACTGGTATTTCAGCAAATTGCTGTCTCGCTAAACTGTGTAATGTTTTAAAATATTTAAATCTATCTTCATCTATATCACTAAATTTTTTTCTAATTCTAGAAATACATTCATCAACTGCTTTATTAGTAAATGATATGTAACATATTTCCTCTGGCTCAATACCTTGTTTTAAATATCTTTGCACTCTTTTTAATAAATTCTCTGTTTTACCAGTTCCGGGAGGGCCAAAGATTTTAATTGTCTTCCCACGCAGCTTTTTGTTTAATAAATTTAACATCTTTGTTTTTATGTTCGTTTTGTTTTGGCAGGTTTACAACCCAATGTCTAGTATCTATGCTTTGAAATTTCTTTTTTGGTAATGCTCCACCTTGTTCTAAAAATCTTGTGCACTCTCTTTCTGACCAATTGTACCCCATCTTTTTCATAAACTTTCTAAAAGTTTCTAATTTAAATCTCATTTCAACTTTATCTATCCATATGTTACCTGAATCAATTTGATCAAACTCTGTTGTATCTTCTGTCTCTTCTAAAAATTGTGTAATACGTGAATTGAATACATCAACTCTTTCTTCTACTGCATCAAATCCTTCCATATCTTGCTTATTAGATATTAACTCTTCTAACCAATCTCTGTATGGATCTGGATCTCTTTTAGATGGTTTCAAAGGTCGCCAAACGATATCATAATTCAACAATTGCTCACCTAATAATTGTTGTTGATATAACTGTTTTGTTGATAATCTAATAGATTTACCTTGTATGGGTAATATCCAGTAAGGTTCTGGATACGAATTTACTTTTAATAATTTACCAACTTCGGGGAGAACCTCGTTAGTTCCAATCCCAAGTTTACGCTTAACGCATTCACTTGAAACGCAATGCATTCTTGCAATACTTGTTTTACATTTGTACGCATACTCCTTATTTTCTACACCTTTAAATATATTTTGCAATTCTTTTGGATGTAATTTTTCTGTACAAACTTTGCTCATCATTTCCCTTGTCCACTCTTCATACATTATAGGATCTGGGTTAATTTTTTTAGCTAAGACAGCAACATTAAACATAGCATCGTTTCTACCCTCCCCCTTTTTTACTTTGTTTTTCATAAAGTTTACTACACAAGGCGGATAATCTTTAGTCTCATCATCTTTAAAAATTTTTAACTTGTAAAATTTCTCAGGAGTTAATCTAAATTTTTTTACATATTCATACAAATTTTCTAACTTGATAGCACTACAATCATCATGCATAGCAACTCTAGTTGTCATATGTGCTTTTTGATAAGGTAAATTTACAAAATTACCTTTTCTTTTATCATCCCATTTTTCGGGTGTTAAATCTACTTCATCTTGAGCAGGAAAAATATCAGTGGTCGTGTCGTTAATACCTAAGTCTGATGCAATCTCTATTAATTTTTTTCTCATAGACGAAGCCTCCACTAAACCATCTATGTGTAATATTAAATGTAATCCGTTAGATTTTGATCTGTAAGGAACTAAAGGATAATTTCTTTTTCTAATAATAGAAATTAAATCTTCGTGTTTAATGTTATACTTATCAACATCTATTACACCCCAGTTACAGGTGTTGTCATCCCTAATTGGAACACTTCCAAAGTAAGCATCCCCCTTTAAGTGTTGAAGCCAGTTATCTCTTGTTATTGGCTTTGGTTCTAACCAATGTCTAAATTCTGCTTTACCTTTTGAATTTTTTTTACCAGTTGGTTTTGAAACACCGTAATATGTATCGGAGCCTTGGAAGAGCTCAATGAACTCCTCCAAGGTTTTATTCTCGATTGACATTAGAAAGGTGTTTTTTCTACCGTATCTTCTTTATCGTGATTTACTTTTACTGAGCCCTCTTTACAAGTTTTGTGAAACTCAAATGCACCCTGTAATACATCACCAGAGTTTACAGTCCCAATGTGTTCAATCTCCCAACCATACCAAGATCCTAGATTATTTTTTTCTAGAACAGTTTTAAGATTGTACATCTGTGTAAATGTTCCTGGTTTGAAAAAACTTCCGTCTTTTCTTTTTGCTCTTACAGACATCATCATTGAATTCCACTTTTTAGATTTTTTTCTTTGGGTAGATTTCATTGTGATCAATGCAGTACTTGCAACATTTTTATCATCTAAGACAGTAACGTAATGGGAAGCAGTTTCTTCAACATAATTTCCATTTGATAATCTGTCTTTGTTTTTGTCATCTCTTGTAGTTTTAGACATTATATCACTATCAGCAGGATAAATGTTTACAGGAGCTGAACTACCTTCCATACCTCTATCTTTCCACTCGATATACTCAAGTTTATAAAAACATGGAATTACTGTTACACCTTTTGTACCATCGTACAATTGATTTGTAACTGTGTTAAATATCATACCTGGTCTTGCCTCTGGTATGAATTGTGAATCTCCTTGCGTAACTTGCGGAGATAGTTGTCCAAGGATTTTTAAAAATGGTAATGCTAAACTTTTTGAGTCAACATTATCAAATCCTTGATCTGCAAATTGTTCGATATTAACATTTGCAACTGCACCACCTTTTTCTTTGATGGCGACTTCTTTTTGGTCGTTTGTCTTCATCGTTATTACCTCTTATTTTTTCGTTATTTTAGTCTTATTAGCAATATAAATTCCAAACATATCAAAAGGTATTTCTTTACCTTTCTCTACTTGTTCCCGGACAAAAGCTTTTAAAGTCATAGGTTCAACTTTTTGTTTTTGCGTATAGCCAAACCCTAAATCTTCACAAACTTTTATAAGTTCAGAAACTTGATTGTCCTGACCTTTATCTATATTTGCTGTTAAGATGTTTTTAATCATGTCACCATGACCGTTATCTCTTAGCCAACTAAAAGCCTCTTCATTTCTAGACTCTGGAATTCTAGCAGCATAAAAGGGTTTAACCTCAACCACTGTTCCATCCGAAAGTTGAATTTTATCAACCCCCGCTTCTTGAAGCATATCAGGAATTATTTTTTCCTCATAATTTTTTGCTTTTGTTTTTAGCTCAGAAATTTCTTTTTCTTTGTCTTCAATTTGTTTTTGAAGACTTTTCAAATCATTGCATTGTTTTGAAATAGATTTTACACTATCTTGATCCAATTCAATGTTTGAAAATTTTTCTATATTTAATTGTTCATCCATATCAACCTCCTCCCATCTTAATAATATTTTTATTTACAATTGCAATAAAAAAATATAAAAATATTTTTAGATATGGAATGGAAGTACCCCTACAAGACAAATCCTTTTGAACATCAAAGACAAGCTTTGAAAAAATCAGCAGACGCTTATTCTTTTGCATATTTTATGGAAATGGGCACGGGCAAAACTAAAACAGCCATTGATAACATGGGTTATTTATACATGAAAAAAGAGATAGATACAGCCCTCATAATCGCTCCAAAATCAGTTTACACCATATGGTGTAATGAGATAGAGGCACACCTACCAGATGTAGTTAAACGTGATATTTTTCAATGGAAAATAGATAAACCCAAAAGATGGGATTATTTTAAAAAAAGTAATAATTTAAAAATTTTTTTGATTAATGTAGAGGCTTTAAGTAATAGAAATGGATTTGAAACAGTTAAAAAATTTATTAAAGATTATAAAAATAATTTTGTAGTCATTGATGAATCAACCACTATAAAAAATCCTAAAGCAAAAAGAACAAAATTTATATTGGCTCTTAGAAACTTTATAAAATACAGAAGAATTTTAACAGGTTCTCCAGTTACAAAATCACCATTAGATCTTTATGCACAATGTTACTTTCTTGATCCTAAGTTGTTAGGGTTTGAAAGTTACTATGCATTCAGGAACAGATATGCAGAGATGCAACAAATACAAATGGGTGCAAATAGATTTATTAGTATACCTAAATATTATAAGCATATTGAAGAACTTGAGAGAAAATTAGATATATTTTCTTTTAGGGTTAGAAAAGATGAATGTTTAGATTTAAAACCGAAAGTCAGGCAAAAAAGATTAATACAATTGCAGGGTGAGCAGGGTATTTTATATGAGAAACTTAGAAGACGTGCGTTGGCCGTTGTCCGTGATTCCACAGTATCTTTTACTAATAAATTATCTGAGATAGTGAAATTACACCAACTTACTAATGGATTTATTAAAGATGATGATGGCCAAATTCAAGAGTTTGGTAAAGCAAAGATAAATGCTCTTGAAGAAATAATAGATGAGACAGATGACAAAATAATTATTTGGGTAAATTACTTACATAATATTAAACAATTAAAAGAGTTTCTTGCAGAAAAATACGGTAAAAATAGTTTTGTTGAGATTTATGGCGAAACTAAGGTGAAAGATAGAGCAAAGGCCATAGATTCTTTTCAGAATGATTCTAAAGTAAAATTCTTTCTAAGTAACCCCACAACTGGTGGGTATGGTTTGACACTTACGGCTGCAAAAACTGTTGTTTATTTTTCTAATAATTATAATTTAGAGATAAGAAAACAATCAGAAGATAGAGCTCACAGGTCTGGACAGACAGGCACTGTCGTAATAATTGATATAATAGCAGAAAATACTATTGATGAAAAAATTATGAACGCATTAACAAAAAAAGGCCAGATTGCGGCAAAGACTTTGGGTGAAGAAGACCTAAAAGACTGGTTATTGTAGCTTTTTAAACTGCTCTACTCTTAATAAAAATTTTTCTCCGTATTCGCTCAAATCAGCCTCTGAGAGCTTAAATTCCTGATATACAAGGCTTCGGGTACAAATACTTATTACACCCTGCTCTATAGGCCCGTAATTGCGTTTATGAGCTAAATAATAGGCTCCTAATTGTAGTTTATAATCTTCTACCCACTCTTCTTTTTTGGGGCGGTTCGCTTGTTTAAAATCCACGATAGATGGTTTACCGTATGCCATGGCCACTAAATCGCAAGTACCTGCATATTGATTTTCAAATTCTAAAGAAACTTCATTACCCCAAACTTCATCTATATCTAAATTATTTAAAATCACTTTAGCCATCATGCGTGGTTGTTTACCCTCATCAGAATCGTTAAAATAACCTTTGCCGTTATAGGCATATTCAAGTACTTGATGCATTTCTGTCCCTATAGTAGAAGCTTGATTCATTATTCTATCTGCCTCTTTTTCGCCTATTTTTCTTCTCCAATTATCTAAAAATTTATTATCTTTAGTAGCTGATAAAATTGTGGTTACACTTGGGACTTTAGCTTCACCGACTAAATATTTTCTACCAGTTGTGTCTGAAAAACGATTGTAATGTTTATAAGGATATTTCTTGATTATCTTCAAGACTACTACTCTTTATTCTTCGTCTGATTGTCCTTTATCTTGAACCCCGATCTCTCTAAGCCTTTTATCAAGTTTTTCTCTATTTCTTCTAAAGACATCTGCGGTTTCACTATTGTAAGTACCTGCCTTTTTGAGTTCTTCGATTCCTTCTTTTGTTTTAATTTCTCTGACATTTTTTAAATCAAATATTGCAAATTGATCCCCTGCATCTCCTGCGTAAAGAGCCTCTTCTAGTGTATCATATATAACTGGCCCGTCAAGATAGTATTTTCCATCATCCTCATTAAACCAACCACCTGCTTTAATATCTCTTTCTGTAGCATCTGAAAGTCTTTTAAGATTTTGTGCAAACTTTCTAACTGTATCTCTTGTCAATTCCTTTTGTGGTAATGCTATCTCTGTCAATTTTGTTTCAGCTACTACAAAACCTTCGGTTTCCTCATTTCCCTCTAAATCAGCTGTAAATCCAAAAGGTCTATCTTTAATAAATTTAAACAATTTTTCTGTGGATTCATCTGCTTTTTTTATAGCTCTTTCAGTAGCAACATCTTTTATTATCTCTTCTATAATTTCTGGTTGTTTCGGTGGCTCCGGTGGCCGTGATTGAGGCCTAGGTTTTATTTGAAATTCTATCTTTGGTTTTTTTTCTTCTTTCTTTTCTGGCTCATCTTTTTTTTCTGTTTCATCCTTTTTAAATAATCTATCTTTAATTTCTTGGCCAACTGTCTGTGTTGGCATTAACATTGCTCTTAACATTTTTATTTGAGGATCCTCTAAATTACGAATATCAATATTTGAATCTTTTAAATCTTTTTGTGCTTTGTAACCTATAGCACCACCAACACCTATAGTTGCTATAGCTTGTAATAATGCGGGTAAACCTAAAATAACAGCCATGTTAAACCTTTTGTATTAATACAAAAATAATGTAACCCATGCCAGTTAATAAACCACCAGCTACTGTTAACATTACTTTTTCTATCCTAGCAACAGAATTTTCTACTCTAGTAATTTTATCATGTGTTTGCTTTTGCATAATACGGCAAAGCTTTTCATGTGATTCTATTTTACTTAAAGCTATATCTTTTGGCATTACGTCATTCTCTTTCTAGCTAAAGCTGCCCCTAAAGTATCTTGAGGAAACAAAGTTTCAAAATTTTGTGCTGCTTGTATTGACTCTAATCCGACTGGTTGTTGAGGCATTCTAGGCAATTCTGCTGTTTCAATAGCTGTAAATGGGTTTCTACTTATTGTTATTTCATTATCTTCCTCAGTTTGAATATTAGCTTGATTATTAGAATCTACATCTGAGTTATCTATAAAATCAATCATTGCAGGGCTAAATGAATCATCTTCAAAAAATTGTTCATCCAAAACATTATATCCAAACAATCTAGTCAAAGCTTGTTTAGCAAATGTTGACCCCGTTTTAACCTTCTCTAGTTTAAGTAACTCTTCCAATCTGGCAGGTTCTGTTAAGATGTCAGCTAATTGTTTATTAAGATTACTACTAAATATTTTTTTAATTGCTGTAAATGTTCTACCTGCAACAGTAAATTGTCCTAATCGTGCTCTAATTAAATCATTTAATGCAGTCTCTCCTCTACCAACAATATTAGCAGGTCTTTTTCTACTTGTTATCTCAAGAGCATTTCTCATTTTGTATAAATTTTTAACAAAATCTGGTTGATCTGCAAAAGTTCTTTCAAGTATTTGCCTATTTTGTTTTAAATAATTAGCTAAGTTATCAAAAACAAATTCGTTTCTGTTATTTGTAATTTTGTTAAATAAATCTTGTTTTGCAACAGATTGAAAAGATTTATATAAATCATCATCGCTTCTAACTATTGCCATTATTTTATTTAAAGTAGTTGGTCTTTTACTGTTAAATGCATATTGAAATATTTGATCAGGATCCATTGTTGATAATTTACCTTGAGTGGTTTTTGAAAATTGTTTAATTAACTTATCTCTTTTTAATGTTGCTTTTTCAACTTCCTTTGCAAGTCCACCAATTTTTTCAATTTCTTTAGAACCTTTTTTACCAAAAAAAGTTTTTAAAGCATAATCATAATCATTTAAAAACTTAACATGTTTTACTAAATTTATCTTTCCTGTAACTTTATCTTGAACGGTATCTCTATAAGCTCCTAAAATAGCCTCTTTATATGTCGGAATCATTTCTGGTCTTTGTTTTAATATTGCATAAACATCATCTATTCTTTTTTCTTGTCCTAAACCTTTTTTAAATGTTTGATTGAATATATCCTCATTATTTATCACTAACCTACCATTTTTAGTTTCCAATAATTTACCAATAATCCCTCTAAATTGATCTTTTCCTGACTTATAATTTTTTGAAAGCTCTTTGTATTCTAAAAGCCAAGCGTCATCTGTTCCTAAATCTTTTGCCATTTGATCATCAAAAGCTTTTAACAGTCTTGATATGGATGTTTGTTCAGGCACACCTTCAATATTAACTTCACCTCTTACAATTGACCTTTCAAATTTTTTCAGATCTGAAATAGAATTTTTTATTTTTTCTAAACTAGCAGTTTTACCAGGATTTTTAAAAAAAGTAGATGTCTTTGGATATTTAGAAAAAAAAGTATCTCTTGTTCTTTTATTTAATGATTTTAATACACTTTTAATTATATCAGTATTTACTTTTCTATCCCCACCTGACGAAAATAAAGTTTCATACGCAGCGTCCATTTCATCATCAAATGTTTTATATAAATCATCAATAACACCTTTTATTTTAATCCCAGCTTCTTTTTGGGATCCATCAGGTAATTTTAAAACTGCATTAGTTAAATCTGTTTCTGATTTTTCTAAAGCTTGAGTTAATGCTTTCTGCTTTGGACTTAATCTTTCTAAAACTTTATTTTTAATTAATTGACCTAATTCATCTGCCGCAATTGGATCTTTACCTGATAACGCAGTTTTTTTATAAGGCCCGGTTATGATATTAAAATAAGTATTTAAAGCTTCCGCTTGTTTTCTATTAAATGTATCAAACTGTCCTTTAACACCATATTTAATGTTGGATTCAAAAGCGTGTTGCAAAGCTAAAAGTTCATCATCATTTGACGCTTGACCTAATGTAAATTTTAACCTTGGTTTTACCCCTGCTGCTTCAAGTGTATTATTAATTTCTTTAACCAATTTGTATGCATCTTTTGCATCAGTTATTCTACCACCTATTTCGGCTGCATTTATTTTACCAAAACTTTTAGCATCTTTAATCATTCTATATAATTTTGGTAATGATAAACCAAGAGCTGTTAAACCACTGTTTATTGCAGTTAACTCACCAACGTCCTCTAAGTATTTTCTAGCTTTTTCAATACCTTCTTTTTCAGTTGTATTTATTCCATAAAGTTGATAGCCTAAAAATATTCTTGTAGCTTCAGTTAAAGCTGTTACTCCTGCTGATGTTGCAATTGCTGCACCCGGCCCAGCTGCTGATGCAACCGTTGTAGCAATAATCTCAGGTAAAATGTATGCACCCATTGTTCCAAATTTTGCAATATCTCCTTCATCTAAACCATATTGATTTAACAATTCAAATTTACCAGTATTAGGATTTAAAAATTCTAATTCTTCAGTTTCAGGGCCGTATCTAAAAGGCACATCCTCTCCAAAATATCTATTCAAAACAACTTTTGCTGCTAATGCTTTATCCTCATCATCAGTTGCTAACGCTTGTGCGAAACCAACCTCCACCATACTTACATCTGTATCTGGATTTATACCTCTTATTTCTGCTATTTCTTTAAGAGTGTACTCCTTATCTGGTAAGTTTGGTATGTCAGGCATTGGAAAGAAAGGAAGTTCATCATAGTCATCAGGTTTTTCGGCAAAAGTATTTATAAAGTCTTTAAATCTAACAGGGCCTTTTAATGATAATTCTTCGTAAACTTTATTAATAATATCTTTATCATCTGCTTCAGTTTGATCGGTTGCAACTTTGTAAGTTTCTAAATTTGAAAATTTACCTTTTGGATTAAAAGATTTATAAAAAGAATAATAGTCTACATCTGCTTTATCTTTAATTTTATTGTAAATACCATCAACGATCATTTCATCGGTAACAGGAAAACCTTTCTCTTCTTCATATGCTTTTAATTGATCAGCAAATTTAGCTCTGTACTCTTCAACATTTTGTGTGGATAAAATAGCCATTATTGTGGTAAAATAGATGCTGGTGATTCATCATCAGAATCTATTTCTACTCCTCTAAAGTAATCGTAATTTTTTAATAATTTATTATATTTATTTGGTATATCTTCCTCTAATACATCATAAGCAGTTGTGTACTCATTTATCGCCAATGCTGCTAAATCATCACCAGTTGATCGTAAACCCTCTAAGAAATTTAATTTGTTTGAGCTTTCTCCAATTGATTTTAAAGCTAATTCAATATCTGCTACACTAAATCTTCCTCCTGGTTCTCTGGTTTTAGCAATAAAATATGCTAAGTTGATTATTGAAGTTTTAAGACCTTGTGCTTCCGCAGCTTTTAATGCTCTTGTTATTCTAGCATTTGTGCCCTGTCCATCAATTATTTGATTTATTGCTATTTCTGTTTTTCTCAAATCATTCATTTCTTGCCTATCGTTTCTATTTATGAATTGATCAACAAATCCAGTAAAGCCAGTAAATGCTAAAATTGTATCGGCTGCTCTGCCTGTAAATTGAGTTTTTGCCACCTTCTTCTGTATTCTTCTTATTAATTCTGTTGCTCCTTGTGCATTAGTCATCGCAACATCTGCATCATTTTTTTGTTTTCTTGTACGCTCAATATCTTTTACTTTGAGCATCATTTCTATGTTACCTTCGACAGGTTGATATAAATTTGGATTTTTTAAAACTTCAGATTTAGTTACAAATACAGGCCTTGTTCCAAATTCACCATCAGCCGAATCTCGTTTGTAAGCTTTTACAAATGATTCTTCTTTACCAACAGGTAGATATCTTGCTTTTTGCCCCTCTCCTCTTGGCCCTTCAGGTATAAATGTGCTTAAAACTAAATCAGGATTTACAAAAACTTCTTTTTGTTTGAGAACATCAAAAACTTTCATTGGTTGTTTAGCTGTTTTTTTCTC
>VTLG01005993.1_pt1 | contig 28350 bp, 33 predicted proteins | sample 4694571 | NCBI WGS metagenome assembly VTLG01 (sample SAMN12604809, study PRJNA352737) | marine metagenome | biome: ENVO:00000447; feature: ENVO:00000209|ENVO:00000569|ENVO:01000036; material: ENVO:00002151; isolation source: viral sequences binned using virsorter ...
AAAGAAACATCAAATGAATATGGACTTCATGGGAGTTGATGACGAATATGCAAACATATCAGATTTTGTAAACTTTGAAGAATCATCTCTAGATCCTGAATCAGAACATGTTGATACTATGTTAAATTCTGTTTATTATCATTCAGCAAAAGCACATTGGTTAGTACATAGTCTACGAGAAGAGGGACAATGGGGACCAATTATAGGTCGAACATATAAAAGTGGTAATGCTTTTAGTTTATCGATTCACCCAGGATCAGTAAGATCGCAAGTCTTTGAATTACTTCATGATCTAGATATGGAAGTATGTGTCTACGATGACTACGATGTTTTTGATGCAGACGTTCTTACACTAGATGAATATCTAGCAATAATACATGAGAAAGTAGAAGAACGTGGTGGACATAATAATATGTCTATATCATATAGCAATGGTTATCTAGAAATAAGTCATGGCAATCAAGATGGTGGTGCTGGTAAAACAAACTTTAGAAAAGAAGTATATAAGTTTAATAGAAAAGTTTCACTTGGAAGTGCAGGTAAACCATTAAGTATATACATTGGTTACGATAGTAATCATGGCGATCTTGCAGAACAAAATAAAAAGTGTTTAGAAAAACAAATTGAAAAAACAATTTCTAAACAATCTGGTGATGTGCATAGTCTGATCAAAGATTATAGACCTACAATTAATTTTCTTGACATTTCAAAATTACCAGATTATACTAGAGACTATGCAAACCAATCTACTGAATTTACATACAGTAGATTTTTAATCCCACATCTAGAAAATTTTGAAGGGTATAGTATATTCTTAGACGATGATATTCTTTTTAGAAAATCTATATTACCTTTATTCTATTTTCTAAATCCAGACGATGCAGTTGCATGTGTTCAATATGATTTTGATAAACACAATGAAACTAAATTTGATGGTGAAAAGAATGTGTCTTATCCTAAAAAACTATGGTCATCTTTCATGATCTTTAATAATAGTCATGAAGATTGTAAGAAGTTAACACCAGAAATAGTAAATACTGAGACAGGTAAATATTTACATCAGTTTGAATGGACTGATAAAATATCTAGAATACCTGAAGAGCATATTATTACTGAAGGATATAATACTCTAAAAACTTACCCAAATGCATCAGCAATACATTGGACTCGTGGTGGACCATGGATAAAAGACATGAATACAAGTGAAATAAATATGTTAGACATCTATGATTTTATGGTTGATTAATCAATCAACTTATGTTATAATGAAGAGTCAACAGGAGAAATATTATGAACATGTTTATATATGATGAGAATGGTAATCTAACTATTCGTAAACCAAATGGATTAGAATACAGATTCGAAAATACAGATAAACCAGAACTTGGTTTTGAGTATGATGTATTAGTATATGATAATATAGAAGTAAAGATTTGTGAGTGGCAAGATGGCAAAGATTTTCAAGAACAAGATCAAGTCAAGTTAAGTGCTGAAGAATGTGATGCTATAGAAACATATATTGCAAACTCAGAACCACCATCAGATGTAAATCTAAATCAGCAGTATCTTACAAATCTAAATCACGTGTGTAGAGATTATATCAATACACAATGTAATGATTCAGGTTTTCAAGACTTTATGGAAGTGATATATGCTGGAAGAGATGGTTCAAATCACCCATATAGAAGTGATGCTAGAGACATTATGGAATATGCAGATGTAGTATGGCAAACATATGTAAAAGTCTCAGATGAAATTAAAATGACTAGAGAAGATACATTGAAACCATACGAAGATTACATGAATGCTATACCAGGTCCTATGAGACAACTGTTTAAATAATGTATGTCTTTAGAAATCGAATACATCGATAAACCTATCAAGGTATCTAAATTACCATTAGATAAAGTTTACGTAATAGATAATTATTTGCCAACAGTTTTATGGCATCAGATAGATACTCTATTAACTAACGCCATGATCTGGTCTAAAACTAATTCTGTACATGGTCAGAGTAGAACAGGTTTACCTCATCATAGTTTTTGGGGTGCATCTTTTTTTCGTGGACCAAACAAAATGACAGAAATAGATAATTTACAAGTATTATCATTAATGGGTGCTATAGATAGTAAAGTTCAAAATGATTTTGGGTTTAGATGGATAAGATTTCAATATATGGGATTAAATTCTCAAACACAGGGACTACATGGTACAACTCATGCAGATTGTGATCAAGAAGATGATTACAATCTTTCATTCTTATATTATTATAATAAATTTTGGAATCCACATTGGGGTGGTAAATTGAGATTCTATGATGAACCACAACAAGGTTTAGATGGCAGAAACGAACATATAGAAAATCATCAGATAGGTGAAGTTGATTTTGTACCAAATAGATTATTAATGTTTGACGGAAGAATACCACACGGTGCAGATGCACCAAATGAAAGGGCAAGATATGCCGATAGAAGATCAATAGTATTACGAGGTGATGAAGTAGAATTATGCCTACAATAAATTTTGTAACAAACAATGCAGATACTTTAAAGTATTTTAAACCTGTACTTGCAAAGTCAGTCATGCCAGAATGGTGGAAAAATGCTAAAATAGAAATGGCAGTTAATACAGAATTTGTTCAAACTATTAGGGCATGTCCTGCGATGGACGACTGGACTAAATCTGGGTATTACATATTAGCAAATAGAGATATAACAATTCTAAATGGAGATGAGAGATTAAAAAATTTAGATGCTAGACAATGGGCAACTGCGAATGATGACGGTAATTATGCATCACCCTCTCACCCTGCTGAACAGATGTTAAACTTATTTGAACCTGTAGGAGATCATGGTGTAAAAGATGCATTCAAATTTAGAAACCCGTGGAACATACAGACACCACCAGGTTACTCAGTACTATTTCTAGACCCATTTCTTTTTACTGGACGTGCTTTCTGTGTCTGGCAGGGGATAGTGGATAGTGATAAATTTAAAAACAATCAAGATAATGCTCAGATAATATTATATCCTAAAACAAACGAATCATTTACGATCAAAAAGGGCACACCAATACTTCAGATGTTACCATTCAAAAGAGAAAACTGGACTGCATCTTATCAATGGCAAGATGCTAAAACATCATCAGAAAATAGAACTAGAGCATTTCATCTAAGTAACGAAGAGTATGATTCTATGGATACATGGGCAAGATATGGTTATGATGAAAAAGAAGAGATTGCTTTAGAGATGGGCCCATATAGAAGAGAAGGATATTGGCAAAACAAAAATAAAATGTTTAAAGAAGAAGGACCACCACCTGAGTGTCCTTTTCATAAAGGGGAAAAAGAATGAGTGTACATCTAATGTTTCCAAACTTTGTTTTTACTAGAGAGTTTTGTGGTAAAGATGATGCTCTAGAACCTAGTATGACTTATGAGTATTTCGATTCATTAAAACAAGAAATAGATGGCATGAGAAAACGTGATCCTGTTGGGCGTGTAGTATCAAATGCAAGTTCAGGTTGGCAATCAATAGATGGTTGTGATACAAATCCATTGTTTATTAAGGCAATGAGAGCAATAAAAAGAACTGTAGATAATGAGATGATGCCGTATTTAGGAGTTAAACCATTAACGTTTCATACTGTTATGCATAATTCATGGGCGAATATAAATGATAAGGGTGCATGGAATAGACCACATTTACATAATGGGTGTTTCTATTCTGGTGTTCTTTATATAAAAGCAGATGGTGATGAAGGGTGTATAAACTTCATTGATAAAGATAATAAGATTGCAGGTAATTTTCCACATTGTCCAAAAATCAAAGAGTCTAAAGCATTTTTTCCTAAAACAGGTGATCTGCATCTTTTCCCAAGTGGTCTGATGCATATGGTCGAACCGAATACAACAGACAAAGATAGATACTCTATATCTTTTAACTTAAATGTAGAGACAAGCAATAATCACGATAACTTTGTTGACGATAATCACGATTTACATTTCGAAATAACTCCAGACTACAAGTTAAAACTATAAATACTTGCATGGAAGGAATAACTATCGATCCAGAAATTCTCTGGAATATCATATTAACTGTGGTAATTTTACCAGCAGGTTTTCTATTACGTTCATTACTAGCAGAACAAAAACGTTTAGATATATTAGTCAATAAAACGAGAGAAGAAATAGCAAGAGAATATGTTACAAGAGAGCAATTAGAGAAAGATTTAGAGAAACTAATTGCTACTATGGAAAGAATTGATGAAAAACTTGATAGACTCCAGACAAAAACTTATTTTCAAGATTAATTTCAACATAAATAGTAGTATTAGACAGGAAATACTACTATGGCAGAACCAAATTCAAAAGCATCATTAAAAGAGTATATTAAAAGAAAACTTGGTGCACCTGTTCTTGAGATCAATGTTGATGATGATCAATTAGATGATAGAGTAGATGAAGCATTACAATACTTTTATACGTATCATTATAACGGTACAATGAAAGTTTATCTTAAACATAAGATAACAAATACTAAAAAGACTGCTATGAAAACCGATGAGACGTTTACAGAGAACGCCTCTGGTAATCATGACTATAATAACGAACAGCATTTACAACAAAAGAACTATGTTGTATTGCCAGATTTTGTAACAGCAGTTATTAATATATTCCCTTTTAGAGATAAAAACAATCTTAACATGTTTGATCTTAGGTATCAACTAAGATTAAATGATTTGTATGATCTAACATCTACAAATATTTTATATTACGAGCAAGTACAACAACACTTGAATCTTTTAGATCGTGTATTAGTTGGTCGTCAACCAATCAGATATAATCAACATATGAATAGATTGTATCTTGATATGGACGTTGATCAAGTATCAAACGATGAATATATCATCATAGAATGCTATCGAAAAATAGATCCAAATACATTTACAGATGTATATAATGATATGTTCTTAAAAAGATATGCTACAGCATTAGTCAAATATCAATGGGGTGAAAACTTGTCTAAGTTCTCAGGAATTCAATTGCCAGGTGGTGTAGAACTAGATGCAAGTCAAATTAAAACTGAAGCACAGGAAGAAATAACAAAATTAGAAGAAGAGTCTAGATTAAATCATGAATTACCAGTGCTTGATATGATAGGTTAATTATGCCAACAAATGTATTTTTCAATCATGCAGTACAGACTGAACAACATCTATACGAAGATTTAGTAGTAGAATCACTTCGTATATATGGTCACGATGTATTTTACTTACCTAGAGAGATCGTAGAAGAAGATACTATTTTCAATGAAGATGTTCAATCTAGATATGGCGATGCATACTCAGTCGAGATGTATATTGAAAATACAGAAGGATATGAGGGAGAAGGCGATCTTATGTCCAAGTTTGGTGTACAAATTAGAGACTCAGCAACTTTCGTTTTATCTCTCAGAACATGGGAAAGATTTGTATCACTAGATAGTAATCTTGCAACTTCACTTAGACCAAACGAAGGCGATCTAATTTATTTTCCTCTTACAGGTTCAATGTTTGAAATCAAATTCGTAGAGCATGAAGACCCATTCTATCAAGTAGGAAAGTTATTTGTATTTAAACTACAATGTGAATTGTTTGAATATAGTGGTGAAGATTTTGATACTGATATTGCTAGAATAGATCAGATCGAAGACGAACAAGCATACATTACTACGATGACAATGGCAACTGGTGGTAGTGGTACTTACGCAGTAAATGAAAACGTAACATTATCTGGTACAGTTGTTGGTGAAGTCGTAACATGGCGTGCTGATACAAGAGTACTTAAACTCAAAGACTTGACAACAACACTTCAAGCAAACGATGTATTAGTGGGTGCCACATCTACAGCATCATATACAATATCATCAATTGATAACGTAATGACTATGGAAAATGATCCACAAGCAGATAACTTAGAGTTTGAAAATAATGATGCAAATTATCTTGATCTATCAGAAACTAATCCATTCGGAGAACCATAATGTTTGGAACTTATTTCTATAACGAAACTATAAAAAGGTGTGTATCAGTTTTTGGTACTATGTTTAACAACATAACTATCAAGAAAACTAAAGCAGACGGAACTGTTCTAACTCAGCAGTTAGTACCTATATCTTATGGTCCATCTCAAAAGTTTATCGATAGACTTGCAGAAGAACCAAATCTTACTGACAATAATAGAAGTGCAATTAGTTTACCACGTATGGCATTTGAACTTACAGGTTTTAACTACGATGCACAAAGACAACAAAACAAATTAATTAGAAATGCTAAGACATCATTTGAAACAGGTGGACAAAATAGAAAATTTCAATATGCACCTGCACCATATGATTTAAACTTTACTCTTAGTATATTAGCAAAAAATCAAAACGATGCTATACAAATCGTAGAGCAAATATTACCTTACTTTCAACCTGAGTATACTGTTACTATGAAAATGATCGATGATCTTTCAGACAACAGAGATGTTCCTATTGTTTTAAATGGTGTGAACTATGACGATCAATATGAGGGCAGTTTTGAAGATAGAAGAGTAATAGAGTATACTTTAGATTTTACAATGAAAACATACTTCTTCGGACCTGTTTACACAGGTAAAATTATTAAGAATGTTATTGAGAGAGATTATATATCAAGTGCACTTGGTCAATTTACTACAACACAAATTGACGAGAGTGGACTTGTAAAAGAAGTGAAACATTATGAACCAGCATTTGCGGCCATTGCCAACGCAGTAAATAACAGCAGTACAGTAACTTTTGATACTGCTATAAATAGTAGTATTAGTGTAGGCGATGAAGTCTTCGACACAGGTAATACAACTAATCCAACAGTTAGTAGTATTGCAAACGATAAGAAGTCAATTGTATTGTCAGCAAACATTACATTGGCAAGTGAGAAGACATTGAAGTTTGTCGGATCAGTAAGTCCAAACGATACGTTTGTAGTTGCTGAAAATGTAACTTTCTACGATGATGGTACATCTAGAGATTTCGCAGACGACAAAACAACAGATGCTAGTTAAATATTATGAATGACAAAGTAGATAAAAAGTTGAACGATATAATGGGTATCGAATCAACAATCAAAAAAGAAACAGCAGAAGTAATCAAACAAGTTCCTGCTAGAACGGACAACGTAGATACTGATTACAGATATGCTAGAGAGAATCTCTACAATCTAGTAGAGAGAGGACAAGATGCTATCGATGGTATCTTAGAATTATCAAGAGAAACAGAACACCCAAGAGCATACGAAGTTGCAGGGCAACTTATAAAAACTGTGGCAGATACTGCCGAAAAATTAATTGATCTACAGAAAAAAGTCAAAGACGTTGAAAGTGAAGAGAAGAAAATAGGAACACAGCACAATCATTTATACGTTGGGTCAACGTCTGAGTTGCAGAAGTTTCTAAAGAAAAATAAATGAAATTAAAAATATATGATGACGATAGGCCAAACGAATACTATCCCACAGAATACTGCGTACTAGATCCAAATCGTACAAATGCGTACGAAAGTTGGATAAAGGACAATGTCAAAGATAAAACTTTTATAGATTTAGGTGCAGGTTCAGGAGTTCTTTGCTATCAAGCACTAAAATATGGTGCTAAAAAAGTCTATGCATTTGAAGGTAATAGTCGTCTTATAGGCGATCTAAAAGATACATTCAAAGATAATAAAGAAGTAGAAGTCGTATATGGTAATTTTGAGCATGATCCAATACCAGAGTGTGATATATACGTGCACGAAATGATTGCACATAATATAGTAAGTGAGGGTTTATCAGTCTTATTTGCTAGAGCAGAATACGAGGGATTTGCAGATCATCTAACACCATTCGATATTGAAGTATGGAATTGTATACCAGAAACATACGATATGATAGATGAACCAGTAGACACTAATAATTTTATGCCAGCAACAAAAGAATTTTTAGAGAATGTAGTACCAGTATATACTGAACAGTTTTATAAAGGTCATATATATCACGTAGATTTAAAAGAAAAAATATTTCATGGACACATGAAAGATTTAAAACATGAAATGTTTTTAAAACCAGAGTATGCTGGTACTAAAAATAGAATAGCATGGAAAGTAAATTTTCCAAATGGTGCATCATATCAAAATTTCAATAGTGAGACACATTGGAATTTAGGAGAATATTGGAAAGAAAACCCTATGTATTCATATGATCCCGAAGAAAGTATAAGAGCAATGCAAAAATGAAACCTATAAACGAAGGATATTTAGGGAATCCACTGATCAAGAGAGCAGGTATCGAACATCAATACGATGAAAAAGAACTGAAAGAATACTTGAAGTGTACAGAAAATCCTACATATTTTATAGAAAACTATACACAAATTATTGCACTTGATGAAGGTTTAGTACCTTTTCATCTTCGTGGTTATCAAGAAGAGTTAATTAATCATTACAACGAGAACAGATTTAGTGTAGTCTTAGCATCAAGACAGAGTGGTAAATCTATAACATCATGTGCATATCTTTTATGGTATCTATTATTCAATCCAGAAGTTACAGTTGCCGTATTAGCAAACAAAGGTGCAATCGCAAGAGAGATGGTCGCACGTATTGTAACTATGTTAGAGTCTGTACCATTTTTCTTACAACCAGGTGTTAAGATATTAAACAAAGGTAATATCGAGTTTGGTAATGATAGTAAACTAGTTGCCGCGGCCACATCTTCAAGTTCGATTCGTGGTATGTCAATCAACATGTTATATCTCGATGAGTTTGCATTCGTAGAAGATGCAGAAACATTTTATACTGCAACATATCCTGTAATTACATCTGGTAAAAATTCAAAAGTTATTATCACATCTACTGCAAATGGTGTTGGTAATATGTTTCATAAGATATACGAAAGTGCTATACATGGTAACTCAGAATATAAACATTTCTTGATCAATTGGTTTGACGTTCCTGGTCGTGATGATGCATGGAAGAAAGAAACTATAGCAAATACATCAGAGGCACAGTTTGAACAAGAGTACGGGAATTCCTTTCTTGGTACGGGTAATACACTTATAAACTCAGATTGTTTGTTGGGTATGAGAGCAATCGATCCTGATTGGAATAGAGAGGGTGTAAATGTATATAAGAAACCAATAGAGGGACACGATTATATTTGTACAGTAGATGTCTCTAAGGGAAGGGGGTTAGATTACTCAACTTTCAGTATCTTCGATGTATCTACGAAACCTTTTGAGCAGGTTTGTACATATAGAGACAATACAGTAAGTCCCATGATATACCCCGATTTACTAAATAAGTATTGTAAACCATATAATGATGCACTAGTTATCATTGAAAACAACGCAGAAGGCGGTATGGTTGCAAGTCAGTTGCATTATGACATAGAATATCCTAATGTTTTTGTACAAGGCATGACAAAAGCAGAGGATATAGGTATCACAATGACACGTAGAATTAAACGAGTAGGTTGTTCTACTATGAAAGAACTGCTTGAAGAGAATAGACTTTTTATACAAGATAGAGCAACAATCACAGAATTGATGACTTTTATTAGCAAAGGTAATTCATTTGAAGCAGATAGAGGGTACCACGATGATATGGTTATGAATTTAGTATTGTTCAGTTGGTTTATTACAACTGATTTCTTTACTAATCTAACCGATAAAAAAATAAAAGATTTACTATATTCCGAGCAACAAAAATTGATAGAAGACGATATATTACCACCCGGAGTATTTGGAAATCAAGACGAAAAAGTTGAAACTAGTTTTGTTGACGATCAAGGAGATCGGTGGTTTAACGATTCTAACGAGTATTATCGAAATAAGTAATCTAGTGAGATGTTAAAGATTATAAATAAAACAGTAAACAAACTTTTTTAGTTTAACAGGAGAAAAGTATGGCATTTCAAGTATCACCAGGCGTTCAGATCAGAGAAATCGATCTATCGAATGTTGTTCCAGCAGTTTCCTCAACAGTAGGGGCATTTGCTGGTGTCTTTCAATGGGGTCCTGTTGACGAAGTAAAAACAGTTTCTAGCGGACAAGAGTTGGTTGAATGTGTACATCAACCTGCAAATACAGATGCTGGAGCAGAAGACTTTTATTCAGCAGACTCTTTCCTAAGATATGGATCAGCATTAAAATTAGTCAGAATTAACACCTCAGGGTTAAAATCTGCAAATGCTAATAACAACAACACTTTAAATTTGAAAAACGATGACGATTATGTGAACACATTTAAGAGCGGTGGTCAGGCATCTACAGCAGGTAACTGGGTCGCAAGATATCCAGGTGCTTTAGGTAACTCGATCAAAGTCTCAATATGTGGATCAAGCAACGCATTCTTTAATAGTAGTGTTAATGCAGTAAATGTGGGTGGGGGTAAGGCCGCTGGTTCTACAGTAATACCAGTAGATAGTGGTGCCGCATTCAGACTCAGAGATATAATAAAATTTGCTAGTCATTCTAACAAATATAGAGTTACTGCTATTAGCGGAAACGATTTAACAATCGAAGCAATTAATCAACCAGCAGGTACAGGATTAGTATCAGCAGTTGCAGACAACAATTCAATAGACAGATTCTGGGAGTTTCATGATTTATTTGATAAAGCACCAGGAACATCAGCAGTGGCCGCGGCCGCTGGAGCATCAAACGATGAGATACACGTAGTAGTCTCAGACGAAGATGGTCTTTGGACAGGAAATAAAAACGAAGTTCTAGAATCATACGCATTCTTATCTTTAGCAAGTGATGGTAAAGATGGAACAGGACAATCTAACTTCTACAAAGATGTAATCGCAAGAGATTCAGGATATATCTATTGGTCAGGACATGATGTATTAATCATGGGATCAGGTAATGCAGGTAACGATAGAACTTTAAATGGTTCATTATCTGCCGCATTCTTAAGACCTGCTCTTCCAATCGATAAGTCTCTCACACAGGGTGCTGACGGAAGACAACCAACAGCAGGAGAGAAAACTGCCGCTTTAACAAAGCATTTCGAAGACGGCGAAACTCAAGATTACTCATTCTTGATCATCGGTTCAACAAGAACAGATGATGGATCAGGTGGACAGCAAGACATTAGAGCAGATCATACAACTATAGTTAATGCCGCTATTAACTTAGCAGAGTTGAGAAAAGATGTTCTAGTAGTTGCATCACCTATGAAAACAAGTGTAGTTAACCAATCATCTGAATCTGCTCAAACAGATCAAGTCAAAGCAGACTTCTCACCATTGACATCAAGTTCATATGCAGTATTTGATTCAGGTTGGGTATATCAATACGACAGATTTAACGACAAATATTGTTGGGTCCCAGGTAATGGGCATACAGCAGGTATTATGGCAAGATCAGACTTATTACAGGATCCATGGTATTCACCAGCAGGATTCTCAAGAGGTCAATATTTAGGAATTACTAAACTTGCTTACAATCCTAAGTCAGCATCAAGAGACGAACTGTATAAAAATAGAATTAACCCAATAGTAACATTCCCAGGACAAGGTACAGTATTGTTCGGAGATAAAACTGCATTAACAAGTCCTTCAGCATTCGATAGAATCAATGTTAGAAGATTGTTCATGGTACTAGAGAAAGCAATATCAATTGCCGCTAAAGCACAATTGTTCGAATTTAACGATGCTTTCACTAGAGCACAGTTTAGATCAACTGTAGAACCTTTCTTAAGAGATGTTAAGAACAGAAGAGGTTTAATTGACTTCTCAGTAGTTTGTGATGAAACAAATAATACTGATTCAGTCATAGATAGAAACGAATTTGTATGTTCTATCTTCATTAAACCTGCTAAGTCTATTAACTTTATTACATTGAACTTCGTTGCATCAAGAAGTGGTGTCGAGTTCGAAGAAATCTACGGAGCAGTTTAAGGAGTAAAGCATGGCAACAATAGATCAATTTAAAGCACAATTAATCGGTGGTGGTCCAAGAGCAAACAGATTCAGAGTCTTTTTGCCAAGATCGGGCGACAAGATCGAATTTTTGTGTCAGGCCGCACAGATTCCTGCCGCTACTGTAGGTGTAGTTGAGCAACAGTTCAGAGGACATGTTCTAAAACTCGCAGGAGATAGAACGTTCGAACCTTGGACAGTAACTATAATTAATGATGTAGAATTTTCAGCAAGAACTGCCTTAGAGGCATGGCAAACTGATATACAAGAACTAGATTCTGGTGAAGGTATAACATCATTAGACTACTTAGTAGACAGGGCATTTGTCGAACAATTAAATAAAGACGACTCAGTATTGGCAAGATACGAATTTTTTAATATGTTTCCTACTTCAATAGGTGCTATCGACTTATCTTACGAGACAGTCGATGCATTGGAGACATTTGATGTTGAATTCCAGTATTCTCATTGGGAAAGAGTCGTTTAATTTAGGATATATCACCCCTCTTGGGGTGATATAAATATATATTATGGAAATATTTGGGTTTGAAATTACTCGTAAAAAAGAAGAATTACGAGGTAAAGATATAGAAAAGACGTCGGCGGCGTCTTTTGTTCCCCCACAAATTGATGACGGCACACCAGTCATCAGTAGACAACCTGGGGGTTTCATATCGGGTGGGGCATACGGTTCTTATGTCGATATGGAAGGTGGTATCAAAGATGAGATTGGTCTCATTCGAAGATACAGGGAAACGTCATTAGTTCCCGAATGTGATGCGGCCATCGAGGATATCGTAAATGAATGCGTAATATCTGATACTGATGATAGAGTAGTAACGTTAGACGTAGATTCTACAGAACTTACTCAAGGTATCAAGAAGAAGATTCAAGATGAGTTCAAACACATTTTATCTATGATGAAGTTCAATCAGAACTCTCACGAAATCTTCAGAAAATGGTACGTAGATGGAAGAATATACTTCCATAAAGTTGTGGACTCTAAAGCACCACAAAAAGGAATGGTTGATATAAGAAATATTGACCCGTTGAAGATTAAGAAAGTCCGAAACGTAGAGAAAGAAAAAGACAAGACTCTCAAAGTAGAGAGAATAAAGAAAGTCGAAGAATTTTATGTATTCAACGACAAAGGTTTTGATAAGAGTAGTGCAAATGAAGGCGCAACTCTTAAAATAGCACCAGAGGCAGTAAGTTATACTACTTCTGGAATGTTAGATTACACTAAGAATATTGTAATCGGATATCTGCATAAAGCATTGAAGACTGCGAATCAGTTAGCAATGATGGAAGATGCATTGGTGATCTACAGAATATCAAGAGCACCAGAAAGAAGAATCTTCTATATTGATGTTGGTAACTTGCCTAAAGCAAAAGCAGAACAGTATCTTGCAGATACAATGAACAAGTATAGAAATAAACTTGTTTATAACGCAGACACAGGCGAGATCAAAGATGATAGACGCCATATGTCAATGTTAGAAGATTTTTGGTTACCTAGAAGAGAGGGTGGCCGAGGGACAGAGATAACAACTTTGCCAGGTGGTCAAAACTTGGCAGATATAGATGATATAGAATACTTCAAGAAGAAGTTATATCGATCTCTAAATGTTCCTGTTACTAGAATGGAAGCAGATAATGGATTCAATATGGGTCGATCATCTGAGATTTCTAGAGACGAACTTAAGTTTAATAAGTTCACTAGACGATTGCAGGCAAAGTTTGCAAGAGTCTTTACAGATATGCTGAGAACTCAAATAATATTAAAGAATATTATGAAAGCAGATGAGTTTGATGCTATCGCAGATTTTATAAAATATGATTTTGCTACAGATAATCATTTTACTGAATTAAAAGAGCAAGAGATTATGAAAGAAAGACTTGATCTTCTTTCATCAGCAGAATCATATATAGGTAAGTACTTCTCTAACTCGTACGTTAGAAAGAATATCTTGAATCAGACTGATGAAGAAATAGAAGTCATTGATCAAGAGATTCAGTCTGAAGGTGGGGGTGAAGGAGAAGATGATGATAGTGATGGATTTGGAGGATTCTAAAAATGAGTGATGCAAGAAAAATCGTAGATCAGATCGAATCAGGTAAACTGACAGATGCGAAAGATTCTATTTTTGATGCGATCAAAAGTAAAACAGCAGATGCAGTAGACATGAAAAGAGTTGAAATGCAAGTAGATTGGAATAACAATGAGCAAGACTTGGAAACAGATAACTCAGGAACTGAATGAGGCCAAATTCAAACTTCCTAAAGATCAAGAGGAAGTAAAAAGAGAGACTCAAAAGGTCTCTGGCAAACCTGTCAATATTGTCTATGGACAAGACAGAAGAAAGAAAGTTCATGTATACATGGACGATGTTAAGATTGGTACATATAAAGATTTGAAAAGTGCCGAGAAAGAGATGAAGAATATAAAGAATGTAATGTTACAAATGGGTGAAGAAAACATCTCAAAAGAAGAAATTTTAGGAGCAATAGATGAAATTAATATCTGAATTTAACGACTATAGTGTATCGCCCGTCATTATAGAAGAGAATGAAAAGGGTCAAAAAGAATATTTCATAGAGGGAGTATTCATGCAATCTGAAATTAAAAACAGAAATGGTCGTGTATATCCTAAAGAAATAATGGCAAAAGAAGTTAAAAGATATAACAAAGATTTTGTCGAACAAGATCGTGCTTTTGGGGAGTTAGGACACCCAGAAGGACCAACAATCAATTTAGATAAAGTCTCACACTTAATTACAAAACTAGAAGAAGATGGCAATAATTATGTGGGAAGAGCAAAGATTTTAAGTACACCAAATGGTCAAATTGTCAGAAATTTGATAGATGATGGTGCGAAATTGGGAGTATCTTCTAGAGGTCTAGGATCACTAGAGCAAAAGAATGGCGCCCAACACGTTAAAAGTGATTTTCAGTTGGCAACTGCCGCTGATATAGTCGCAGATCCCTCTGCACCAGAGGCCTTCGTAGAAGGAATCATGGAAGGAGTAGAGTGGATATTTGAAAATGGTATTCTAAAAGCAAAAGAAGTAGAGCAAATGCAACAAGAATTGAAGACTGCTAGACTTAATAAACTTGAAGAAACTAAACTAAATCTATGGAAAAAGTTCGTAGAGAACCTTTAACATATAAATAAAAGAGTTATTTAAAATACTCAAACAGGAGAAAAAAATGGCAGATTTAGAAAAAAACCTTGAAACTGCAATAGAAGAAGTTATGACCGAAGCAAACGGTCAGCAACCTGATGCTAAAGCAGAGAAAGGGGATCAAAAACCTGTTAAGCAAGGTTCATCTGACGCCGCTTCAATTGAAAGTGGTAAAGGTGAAGTCGTCAAACCTGAAGAAAATCCTGTTGACAAAGCAGTTGCATCTGTAAAGAGTGCCAGTAATTCGAAAGAAGTCTCTGGCGATCCTCAACAGAAAGGTGAAGCACCAGCAGAACCGCAACCAAAGTTGAAAAAAGTTGCTGAAGAAGATGATTCAGAAGAAGAAAAACCTTCTAAAATGGCAATGATCAAGGCAATGGTCGACAAGATGAAAGGCATGGACAAACAAGAACTTATGAAGTTAAAGATGGACATGTCTGACGAAGAAGAAGTGGACGAATCCTTGACTAAGGCAGAAATCGCAAGATCAATCGTTGAACTCATGAAGAAAAAAGATGAAGACGAGGTTGAAGAAGGTTATAATAAAATTAATTCTATGAAAGACCCTAAAATGGTCAAAGCAATGAAAGATAAAGACATGGAAGAAGAAGAAGACGAAGACGACAAGAAGAAAAAAGAAGTCGAAGAGTCTAACGATGTCGAATCTGGACTTGTTGAATTGGAAATAGATGACGACCTATCTAAAATTTCTGAAGCATTAGAACTTTCAGAAGAAAATTCTGAGAAAGCAAGAACAATCTTCAAGGCCGCAGTATCATCTAAAGTCGAAGAGATCAAAGAACAAATGGAGACAGAGTACTCCGAGAATTTAAAAACCTCAATAGATACAGTCAAAGAAGACCTCTCAGAGGCAGTTGATAAGTATCTAACATTTTGTGCTGAAGAGTGGACGAAAGAAAACGAACTCGCAATCGAAAGAGGTTTGAGATCAGAAATGACCGAAAACTTTATCGAAGGATTAAAGAACCTTTTCGTAGAGCATTACGTAGAAGTTCCTGAAGAGAAGTACAACGTCATGGACGAACTCGCAAATCGTCTCGATGAGATGGAAGACAAACTAGATAACGAAGTAACTAAGAATATGGGTTTATCTGAAGAGTTAGAAAATCTCAAAAGAGACAAAGTTGTGAGAGAGGCATGTGTAGACTTGTCTGAATCACAAATAGAAAAACTAGTTTCATTATCAAATGGTGTAGACTTCGAGAATGAGTCAGACTTTGCAGAAAAGATTGGCGAAATCAAAGAAGCATACTTTCCAAATGATAACGAAACGATTGCAGAAGAAACTGTAGTAGAAGAAGGAACTGGAGAGTTCTCAGAAGAGAAGGAAACAATTCTTGACCCTACAATGAGTCAGTATACAACTGCAATAAGCAAACTAAAACCATTAGGTTAATTTAAAGGAGAAATTGTAAAATGTTTCAATCAGAAAATTTACAAGAAAAGTGGTCGCCTATTCTAGAGCATAACGATCTTCCAGAGATCGGTGATAACTACAAGAAAGCGGTTACAGCGGTGATTCTCGAAAACCAAGAGAAAGCACTTGCTGAAGATAGACAAAGTTTATCTGAGGCAGCACCTTTAAACTCTACTGGGGCCGCTATTTCTAACTGGGATCCAATATTGATCTCATTAGTAAGACGTGCTATGCCAAATCTCGTTGCTTACGACATTTGCGGTGTTCAACCAATGACTGGTCCTACAGGACTTATCTTTGCCATGAAGGCAAGATACCAAGATTACCCATCAGGTTCTAGGTTAGCAAACTCAGAAGCAATGGGAGTCAACGAACCTAGAACAGCATTCTCTGCCGCGGCAGATGATGATACAGCAGGGGTTAATTCAGACCCATCTGGAGATCCTTTCGCAGGGTCTTCTGCTTATCAGAATGCAACTGTTTCAGGTATGAGCACTTCAACTGCTGAAGGATTAGGTGATGGTAACTCATTCGCCGCTATGTCTTTCACAATCGAGAAAGCAACTGTTACAGCAGTTTCAAGAGCACTCAAAGCGGAATACTCACTAGAGTTAGCACAAGACTTAAAAGCAATCCACGGTCTTGATGCAGAATCAGAATTAGCAAACATTCTGTCTGCTGAAATATTAGCAGAAATCAACAGAGAAGTTGTAAGAGAAGTAAACAATCAAGCAAAAACTGGTGCGGCGGCAACAGCAAGTGCTGGTACTTTCAACTTAGACGTTGATGCAAACGGAAGATGGTCAGTTGAGAAATTCAAAGGACTATTATTCCAAATTGAAAGAGAAAGTAATACAATCGCAAAAGAAACAAGAAGAGGAAAAGGTAACTTTATCCTTTGTTCTAGTGATGTAGCATCTGCTCTATCAATGGCAGGAGTATTAGATTACACACCTGCTCTATCAACTAACTTAAACGTTGATGACACAGGCAACACATTTGCTGGTGTTTTAAACGGTAGAGTTAAAGTATACGTTGACCCATATGCTGGTTCAGACTACTTAACAGTTGGTTATAGAGGTAGTAATCCATACGATGCTGGTATGTTCTATTGTCCATACGTTCCACTACAAATGGTGAGAGCAGTTGGCGAGAACACTTTCCAACCAAAAATCGGGTTTAAAACAAGATACGGAATGGTATCAAACCCATTTGTTGGAGCAACACCAAGCAATGGTTTAGCATCAGATGGTTCTAACCAATACTACAGAAAATTAGCAGTATCTAACATTCTGTAAGAATCTTTGATTCACTAAAAGAGGTCTTTCGAGACCTCTTTTTTTATGCCAAAAAAAACGACCCCGACTTCGATCCAATACTCTTCAGTAGTTCCCGTCGGGGTCTGTTATCGAACTTCGGTCTCACAATCATCAATTGGTCTTGCCGCTTCTCTTAGAAGATAGTTGATTAAACTACTATTTCGAACTAACAAGATAAGTATACTAAAAAGTGAGGGTCATTGTCAACCTTTTTTAAAAAAAGTTAAGTTTTTTTTACACTAAATATAATTGTCATTAACACACATACACACAGGAGGAAAAAATGGCAAATCAAGCAAAATCAGGATTTGAAATCCGAGCAGACTTACTCAATCAAGCACAGGGTCTATTAGAAGGTAATATCTATAGATCAAATGAGGCGATTGTAGAACACAATAACAACTTCCCAAACGACAGAAAACCTTACGGTGATCAGTTTGTATCAACTGAAGAAGTTATTAGTGTTGCAAGACAACTCAATGAGTTTGTTAACGAGAAGTAACTAAGAAGTTCCAGGGGTCGAGTCTCCAAACGCAATATCAGAAACGATAGCACGATTTGGATAATCTATACCACAGAATCTTCTGTAGTCTGATACTGATCTCTGGAACCCTAATCCATAAGCACCACGCAATCTATCTTCTACAAGATCAGAGAATCTATTTTCTGATATGATCTGTAGTCTTTTCCATTCATCATCTCTTTCCCAATGTAATGGTCTTTCACCATTGTTGACGTAATTGTGTCTTACTGGTACATCGGGTATATGATATATGTCAAAGTTATGCGTAAATGCTCTTAGGGCGAGACTAGGTTCTTCTCCTGAGAAGTAAAACACAGGGTCATAAGGAACTTGTTCTACAAATGATCTATGAGAGAACAAGAAACCAGCGGCCAATAAAAAACCTTTGTGAATAGTTTTAGATTTATTAGCACCTCTTTGTGTATTAAAATATGTATGACGATCAAATAGTTGATCTCTATCTAATACTAGAGTCCAAGTCCAATCTTTTTTAGTTTCATCATCGCCATGATCTAAAGGATATGTAGAAATAATTGCATTTTCGCCTAGATTATCAATATGATCTGTAAGATTTAAGTCCCAATCTTTATCAAATAAAGTATGTGAATCGACCTGTAAATAGTATTCTTCGTCTTGCATAATTGTTTGTAATAAATGTCTAGCAAAACATGGACCTCTTGCTGATCTATGGTCTATAAATGTATAATATTTTACTTTATCGTGTATAGTTTGATTGAACTCTTTTGACTGATCGCAGACTGCGATATTGATTTTGTCTGGAAATCTTGCATTATCTAAACATGAATCAATCGTCTCTTCAAGTTGATGGTCCATAAACGAAGCAATAGATACGAATATCTTCATAATTGTATTTATATAAATAGATATATGAGTCAAATTAACAAATCAATATTAAACAAGAACAACTTTCGTCTTTTAGTAGACAAAGTTCCAAACGTAGAATACTACGTGCGAAGTGTCAATATACCTGGTCTAACGTTTTCAGAGACAGAACAGGCCGCTGGAGTTGGTCTAAATGCATTCTTCCCTGGTGATAAAGTTTCTTTTGAAACATTAGATGTAAACTTTTTAGTAGACGAAGATTTAGAAAACTTCAAAGAAATATATGATTGGATGGACAAAATTGTTCCTGTTCATGATCCATCTGCATTTGGAACATACACAGATACAGCAGTTACGGGTACAAATCAATTAGCATCAATAGATAATGATCTAAATCAATATTCAGATATAACACTTGTAACGAATACTAATAAGAACGTTCCAAATAGATTCTTCAGATTTAAAGATGCATTTCCTATCTCTCTAAGTGGTTTAGAATTAGAGAGTGGTGCAGATGCAGAACCAGTGATTGCAACTGTATCTTTTAGATTCACATATTACGAAATAAAAACTACTTCATAAATCACAATAAATATGCTATACTATAAGCATAAATTGGATTTTTAATTATGACATTAGATGAAATCAAAGCAGAATGGAAGAAAGATGTTGAGATCGATGATATTGAATTAGATAAATCATCACTCGATGTTCCTAAACTTCATGCAAAATATTCAGAACTTTTAACAAACAATATCATCAGTTTAAAAAATTTACAATTCAAGTATCAGATACTTAGAAAAGATAAGTGGTTATGGTTTAATGGTAAATTAGACGATGATAGAATCAAAGAGTTGGGTTGGAATCCTGATCCTTTTGATGGGTTAAAAATAATGAAGAATGATATGAACGTATTTTTTGATGCTGATCCTGATCTACAAAAGATTAGAGCACAAATAGAATACTTAACAGAAGTAGTAGACTTTATAAAAAGATGTATGGACAATATTACTTGGAGACATCAGACTATAAAGAATACTATCGAATGGCGTAAATTTATGGCAGGTCAATAATGAATTATCTTAACCCAATAGGAATAATACCAGAATTTTTAACACCTCAAGAATGTGATCTTATTATAGGAACGGCAGAAAGATTAGCATGGGACCCAGGAATGATAGGGGGTGCTGGAAAACAAATCGATGCTGATGGCGAAGAAGTAACGACTGGTAAAAGAGACTCTAAAATCAGACAATCAGATGTTAAATGGATTGAACATGGCATGATGGGTGAAGAATTAGATAACAAGATTACAATGGGTATAAACACATTAAACAAATCTTGTGGTTGGAATTTTCAATGGGACGAAGTAGAGCATCATCAGTTTACTGTATATCATCATAGAGAAGAGTATGATGAAGATTGGGCAAAAGCAGTAAAAGATGGAAGTGCAGTTCCAGGAGATCATTATACATGGCATCAAGATTCAGGACCTTTTGATCAAGGTCATAGACCAGGTTATATCAGAAAACTTTCATCAACAATTCAATTATCTGATCCAGATGATTACGAGGGTGGTAATTTTCAATACATCGATACAAATGGTGTATTTGATAAATTATCGATAAACCCTAGAGTATACAATGTAGATGAACATGTACAAACAGTCCCTTTTAGTGCAAAGAAAAGAGGGTCATTAATAGTATTTCCTTCATACATGTATCATCAAGTCAAACCCGTGACCCGTGGTACTAGAATATCATTAGTAAGTTGGTTTCACGGACCGAGGCATGTCTAAAGTAACAGTAGAGAAGATTAACGATGTCTTCATGAAAGTCAATTGTGATGATGGTCTTGCAAGGGATCTCTATGACTTTTTTTCATTTACTGTACCAAATGCAAAGTTTATGCCGTCTTATAAAAGAAAATTTTGGGACGGGAAAGTCAGACTCTTTTCTATAAAAACAAATCAAATATACATTGGTCTATTACCATATGTAGATGAGTTTTGTAGAGAAAGGGGATTTGATTTTGAAGGAATAAATGATGTAATAGGTGAGAAAACAGATATTAAATTTGATCTGAAAAAATATTTCATGAAAGAATATAATCTACCTTTTGAACCTAGAGATTATCAAATGGAAGCAGTAGAGACTACACTCAAGTATGGCAGACAATTATTATTGTCTCCTACTGCATCTGGTAAATCTTTAATAATATATCTATTAGCAAGGTGGTATAATAAGAAAACAGTAATTATAGTACCAACAACGTCATTAGTAGAACAGATGGCGAAGGATTTCGAAGAATATGGATATGATAAAAAGATTTGTAAAATTTATTCGGGTCAGCAAGTATTTGATTCGGACATCACCATCACTACATGGCAAAGTTTTAGTAAGGCGCCTAAAGATGTCTTGGAAAGTTTCGAAGTGGTGGTAGGAGATGAAGCACATCTATTTAAAGCACAAACACTCAAAGGTATTTTAGAGAAGATGAAAAAGACTTCTATACGTATAGGTACTACAGGTACTTTAGACGGATCAGAAGTTCATAGATTACAACTTGAAGGATTATTTGGTCCATGCAAAAAAGTTATATCATCATCAGAACTTATGGAAGAGGGTACAATTGCAAATATTGATATAGACTGTATTGTACTAAAACATAAGAAATGTCATACTATGTCATACCAAGAAGAAATGGATTATCTCGTATCTTCAGAAGAACGTAATTCATTTATAACTAATTTAGTCGCCTCGTTAAAGGGTAATACATTAGTGCTATTTCAATACGTAGAAAAGCATGGTGAAGTATTATATCCTATGTTAGATGGAAGAGTAGATGATCTACACTATGTATATGGTGGAACTGATACAGTAGATAGAGAGGCAGTTAGAGAGATTGTAGAGAAGAGTAAATCAAGTGTTATACTTGCATCATACGGAACATTCTCTACAGGTGTAAACATTAAAAGAATTGATAATATAGTATTTGCAAGTCCTTCAAAATCAAGAATACGAAATCTACAATCGATCGGTAGAGGTCTTCGTAAAGTAGATGGTAAAGATAGTATGAGATTATTCGATATAGCAGATGATCTACAATGTGATAATTATACGTTAGAACACTTGAAAGAAAGAATAAATATCTATAATGAGGAAAATTTTCCTTATGAACTAAAACAATTTGACTTGCATGGTAACACCTAAAGACATAACACCCAATAGATACGAGGTCTTGAAGACAAGGTCTGGAGCAGAGATCGTAGGAATGACTAGAGACACTAGAGATCATGTTGAGATAACATTACCTATGATTTGTCATTTATCGATGATACCAGGGACTGGAAGAACCCAATGTATTTTTTATCCATATGCACCCCTAAGTGCAGAAGAAAAGTTAATGATGCCGAAAGATCATATTGTTCATAGAAGTAAAATGAACGAACAGTTTATACCTCATTATGATAATGCTAGTTCAACATGGTTTGAAATGATCGCAGAAGAAAGCATACCATTAAATAATCCAAAAGAGATTCATAAAGATTTAGACAGAAGAATTAGAGAGGCGATGCATAAAGTATTAGGTAATCATGATCCTGACATATTTGATTTAGAAGAATATGATCTGAGAGATACAGGTATTACACTTGATGATCACATAGACGACTTTTTGGAAAAGCAACCACCAAAGAATAAAAAAAAGTTACACTAATTTTTAAACACCCTACTCCGAGAAATTTATTTTACACTAAATAAATGCGTATAACATGTAGTTATATAATTATATAAGTGAGGATTATATTATAAAATGACTGAACTAGTCGAAAAATTAAGAGAGCAAACCGCAAAAATCACAGAAGATAAATTAGAAGATGCAGTTGAAGTCTGTATACTTGTTATGATTTTTATTACTAGTGTGCTGGCGATTGCACCAATTGTTTAAGGGGTTAACATGAAAAATTTATTTGCTATAGTGATAGCACTTGGATTCGTAAGCAATGCCTTCGCAGATGACTGGAGAATGAGAAGACTTGATCTAGATATGGATGGTTATGTATCTAAAGCAGAATTAAGAGACGCAGGTTGCCGAGTCAACATTAGTCTTTTTGAATATGCTGATAAGAATGATGATGATCTATTAAATCAAAAAGAACTCAGAAAAGCATCAGAATATATTGTAAAACGTAGATGTCCGAGACCTAAGAAGTAATGAGTGTATTAAAACAGATCGGGGACGATCCGTACAAAAGAAAGACAGTAAGAGTAGTCGAAAGATATCCTGAACAACTGTCTCTTCATTTGCATAATACAACAGATGCTACACCGGAAGAATTTCAAGAGTGGAGAGAGAAAGACTTTTTCTCAAAAGGCAATTTTGATCCGCTCTTGGCATTTGTTGTTATACCGACAGTCATACAGTTATTAGCATTCTTCTTTATGTTGGCCATATTCCAACTTAACGATAACATTTTTTAAAAACATGAGATATATTGTATTAGGATTAATAGTTTTACCGTGGGAAATAGGATTGTTTCTATTGCTAGGTATATTAATATAATACTACCCCGGCGTACATACTAATAATATCATGAATCCACCACCCGTCAACAGGGATTCCGAAAAAAAATTGAAATTAATAAATATATAAAACCCTCTTACAAAATCAGCATATTTGTAGTATATTATATACATGACTAAGAAAAGAAACGAACACTACGTTAATAACAAAGAGTTCACTCAAGCAGTCGCCGAGCATAACGAAGCAGTTAAACTCGCCGAATCTAAAGGCAAAACGCCACCCAAAATGTCGAACTACATAGGGGAGTGTATCTATAAGATCGCAACCAGACTATCTACTCGACCTAATTTTATCAATTACACATATAGAGATGAAATGATTTGTGATGCAATCGAAAATTGTATTCAATATATTGGTAACTTTAATAGGGAAAAATCAAATAATGCATTCGCATACATTACTCAAATATGTTATTATGCATTTCTAAGAAGAATACAAAAAGAAAAGAAACAAGTTTTTATAAAACAACAAGTCATATCAGATATTACTCAAGACACATTTGATACTATAGATGGCGATACTACAGGTATGGTCAATTCAAATGTTGAATGGTTACAAGACAATATGAACAGGGTTGAATACGAACCTAGAAAATCTAAAAAAGCAAAGAAAACTGAGAAAGGATTAGACAAATTTACTAAATGAGAATAGCAATTCTGAATGACACCCATGCTGGTGTTCGTGGTGATATGCAGGCGATGTCTGATTATCAAGGCAGATTTTACAACGAAGTATTTTTTCCATATCTAGATGAACATAAAATAGATCATATTATACATCTAGGCGATTACTTCGATAGAAGAAAGTATGTAAACTTTTCTACACTTAAAGCAAACAGAGAACATTTTATCAAACCATTATTAGAACGTGGTATTACTATGGACTTGATTTTAGGTAATCATGACACGTATTATAAATCTACTAACGAAGTAAATGCACCAGACTTATTATTGTTTGCAGACGATAATATTAATGTAATAGAACACCCAGAAGTAAAAGAGTATGATGGGTTTAATATAGCATTAGTACCTTGGATAAACAATGAAAACTATGCAGATAGTGTAGAATTTTTATTAAGTGCGAATGCAAGTATTTGTATGGGTCATTTCGAGATCGAGGGTGCTTTATTATTCCCTGGTGCAGTTTGTTCTCATGGGTTAGACATTAGTTATCTAAAAAGATTTGAGAAAGTATATAGTGGACATTTTCATACAAAATCAGATGTAAAAAATTGTCGTTATCTAGGATCACAAATGCAATTTACTTGGTCAGATTATGGTGATCAAAAGTATTTTCATATATTTGATACAGAGAATCAATCAATGACACCTGTACATAATCCACTTACCATGTTTGAAAAAGTCAAGTATGATGATACGAAAGAATCGTTTGAAAAAATTCAGAACAGAGATTACTCAATATATGAAAATAAATTTATCAAAGTGATAGTAGTGAACAAAGACAACCCATATTGGTTTGATCAAATGATGGATAAATTACATCAAGCAAATCCACTTCATGTAACAGTTGTAGATGATCATAAACATATGGACTTGTTATCAGATGATGAGATAGAAGGTGTCGAAGATACATTAACTATATTAACAAAGTACGTTGATAGTTTAGAAATACAAGGTGAGAAAAACCAACTTACATCTTTAATAACTTCATTGTATAATGAAGCATTAGACGAACATAATTACATATGATACATTTCAAAAAAGTTAGATGGAAGAATCTTCTATCTTCTGGAAATAAATTTACTACGATAGAACTTGATCGTTCATCAACTACACTTATTGTTGGTGAAAATGGTGCAGGTAAATCTACATTACTAGATGCACTTTGTTACGGACTTTATGGTAAAGGTTTTCGTAATCTCAAAAAAGAACTCTTAGTTAACTCAATCAATCAAAAAGAAATGCTTATAGAGATAGAATTTTCTATAGGTAAAAAGAATTACAAGATAATTCGTGGGACTAGACCAAACAAATTTGAATTATATCTTGGTAACACTATGCTAAATCAAGATGCAAGTGTCCGTGATTATCAAGACCATTTAGAAAAGAATATACTCAAGATGAGTCATCGTTCTTTTACTCAAGTGGCAATTTTAGGATCAGCAAACTTTACACCTTTCATGCAATTAAAAGCAAGTGAGAGACGTAAACTTGTTGAAGATTTATTAGACATCTCTATCTTTAGTACTATGAGAGACATACTACGAAAGAAAATATCAGCACATAAAGTTGATATAAAAGAGAATGAGCATGAGATCGAGATTCTTGAAGAAAGAATCAATGGTTTGAACGAGCAGATAAATGCCCTTCAAAAGAATCGTGATAAGCAAATTCTTAAGTATGAAAAAACCGTGAAAGAAACTGATAATAATATTCAATCTTTAATGGAGAAAATAGATGAAAAGACGAAAGATGTGGTGGAGAAAGAATCCTCTATCAAGAACAAAACTACTATCGAAGATAGACTCAAACAAACAGTTAACTTGGAGAAACAATTGGAAGTTGCTAGAAAGAAAGCAATTACAGACATTGAGTTCTACGAGAACCATGACAACTGTCCCACCTGTAAGCAGGGTTTAGATCATGAACACAAAGAAAAGTGCATTCAGGAAAAGACTGAAAAGATTGCAGAGATCAAGAAAGCGGTTACAGAACTCGACAAACAAATCGATGAACTCCATGATGAAATCCAAAGAATCAACGTAATTCAAGAAGAGATTCTAGAAAAGCAAAGAGAAGTAGGACTATTACAGACAGAAGTTACTTCTAATCAAAAGTATATCACAAAACTTTTAGATCAAATAGAAGAACTTAGAAAAGCACAAATAGACAATAGTGCCAATGATAGACTAGCAACTAGTGAAGATGATCTTGATATATTGACTGCAAAGAAACAAGAGTTAAAAGATAAAGAACATTATTTTGGAATAGCACAAATGTTACTACAAGATGCTGGTGTAAAACAAAAGATTATAAAACAGTATGTACCTGTCATGAATAAACTGATCAATAGGTATCTTGCAAGTCTTGAATTTTATGTAGGGTTTGAGTTAGATGAGGCATTTGAAGAAACAATCAAGTCCAGATTTAGAGATGTATTTAAGTATGATAACTTCTCACAGGGTGAAAAGATGAGAATCGATTTAGCACTATTGTTTACATGGAGAGCAGTTGCTAGAATGAAGAACTCAGTAAATACTAACTTACTTATACTAGATGAAGTATTCGATAGTTCTTTAGATACACAGGGTACAGACGATTTCTTAAGATTGTTGAATACACTTACAGAAAAAACAAATGCATTTATCATATCGCACAAAGGAGATGCTTTATATGATAAGTTTGATGAAGTAATCAAATTCGAGAAGTATAAAAACTTTAGTCGAATATCGGTATCATAAATAATAATATGTACGAATTAGTAGAAGAAGCACATAAAGTTCTGAGGGTACCCCCTCCAATATTCGATTTTGAGAGTCCACCAGAAGACCCAAAAGAGATTGAAAAGAATATGATAGAGGCAATCGAAAGATATGGTGGTCTTGGTTTATCAGCAAATCAATGTGGATTACCATATAAAATGTTTGTTATGAGAACTGCTGATAAAGGTGTTGTTTCATTTTGGAATCCAAAACTACTAAAAGTATCTCAAGATACAGACAATGCAAAAGAAGGTTGTTTATCTTTTCCTGATATATATCTAATGATTCAGAGATCAAAAGTTGTTGAGTTAGAATATTATACTACAGAAGGCGAAAAGATTACACAAACGTTGGAAGGACTGGCCGCTAGGTGTGTTCAACATGAACTTGATCACCTAAATGGAATTATATTTCTACAGAGAGCATCAAGACTTAAGATAGAAAGAGCATTGAAGGCCAGACCAAAAGAGAGAAAGAAAAGACTAGAATATGAAAGAAGACGAGCAATTGCAGAATACTTTGCCGAACAATCTAAGTCCAGAGAAGACGGAGATGATGATGCCGTATCAACCTCAGATGGTGCACAACCTAGTGACCCCGGAAGAGGCGAAGAGTCTGATACAGTTTCATAAAGAACACCCGCACTTAGTTAGAATCGGATCTGATAAAGAATATGTAGGTATTCGAATGTGTCATATTAAGACACAATGGGTACGTGATATTATTTGGCGAATAGTTTATCATCTGATAGGTGAAATCAGATTGATATCCAATCAAGTCGTAGTTCCAGAAATGATAGGTTTGAATCGTTGGCCAATAGGTGGCGAACAACACCCACACCTAGACACATATTCTAATCAAGAAATGGAACTGAATACGTTTCATGGTCAACCTTCGAGAGAATGGACATGTATTTTATATCTCAATGATGATCTAAAAGGTGGAGAGACATACATTCCTCAAGGTAAATTCTTATGTCATGATAACGTAGAAAGAGAATATCCACCTGAAACATTCCCACCTCAAGCAACAAGTGGTTTATTATTTCAAG
>VTLG01007789.1_pt1 | contig 28345 bp, 27 predicted proteins | sample 4694571 | NCBI WGS metagenome assembly VTLG01 (sample SAMN12604809, study PRJNA352737) | marine metagenome | biome: ENVO:00000447; feature: ENVO:00000209|ENVO:00000569|ENVO:01000036; material: ENVO:00002151; isolation source: viral sequences binned using virsorter ...
GGTGAACACCTCGTCACCAACCTTAACTTCTTCACGCCCCAGCTTTGCAAACTGCTCTGCTGTCATGTCGTAGGCTTCTTCGAGAAACTCGTCGGACGGCTTGCCTAAAAACTTCTCCATGAAGAAGTTGATGGCTGCTTGCCGGTTCTCTCCACGCATTGCTTTGGGATTCCAAAGTTGCGCCACGCCATACTTTTTACCCATACGCTGGCGGTCGCTGATCATCCCAGCAGCAACCATGAGGTCTTCCATCCTCTGGTTAACCTCATGGATCAAATTGGCTTGGTCTTGTGATGCTTTTACGACCTTCTCTGCGCCTTCCTTACCGAACCTACTTTCAAGATTACCAACGGTCGTATTATCGAGATCGTCATGGAGTATCTTGTATGTGACATCTTGAAATTCGAATTGTTCAAAATGTTTACCACCAGCCGTGCTGTCCATCGTTTGACCACGAGCTTTGTGGTAAAACTCTTCAAAGAACCTTCGACCTTCTCGTATTTTATCGCCAACAGCTTGGGCCGCGTGGCTTTCGATACCACCAGTTATTTTCTCTAGGTCCATGCGAAGCTCGTAGTACCTGTCCATTGTTGAGACGAAGACGTTCTCAAAGTCCCCCATGTAGTGAGACTTATAGTCTTCGACCGACCTAACCGTATGACCACCAGCCATCGTGTCTGTCAGGATGCCGCCTGTGTCAAACAGCTTTTGTCCAATTTCCCGCACTTTACCTGATGTGGCGTAGAGCATCCGACCGACAGGTGTTGCCTTGTTGAGCAGCTTCAGAGGTTTCTCAACGACACCAGCCTTGATGACCTTCCCGGTCTTAACAGTCGCTGCGCCAACCGATGAGTCTCGGACAATATTAAAGGCTTTGCTGCTACCTTTAGCAGCTGTCTGCACCACCGCACTCTCGCTGATGGGCTTGCCCCATTCGGCTATACCCATCCTGATCTTATTATTCCGATGGAAGATGTTGTTTGGATGGTCTGGTCGTAGGATGTGACCGGGCGTTAGCGCACTGTGGAAGATACCAAAGCCACCACCAATAGGTGCCGCCAAGCCGATGGCTAAAGCTGACTCCTCGACTGTTCTCAAGTCTTGTTGTAGGTGCAGCACGGCCTCTTGTGCAGTCGTCAATGCGCTACCCGCGACAGCAAACTTGCCGACTTTGGCGAGGGTCTTGCCTTTGGTAATCCAGCCACCAATCGGCACCAGGGTCGCGATGTCCACTAGGGACAGGCCCATGCCTAAGACCATGCCTAAGCCTGATCCATTGGCTATCCGCTGTCGTCTCTCCTGCTCATCGAGGAGACGCTCTCGGCGGTCGAGGAACTGCTGCTCGCTCACAACATCGTTGAACATGCCGCGTCGGATGAATGGCGTGATGTCCCCAAACTCGTCTTGGTTGACATGCCACATCTTTATCGGGTTGAACGTCGGATCGTACGTGTAGTTTCTGTCGCTTTTGTCTTTAGATATGCCATAGGTCAGCATGGACCCGATGACCGTCTCTTGTTGCCATAAGAGACCAGCAGTCTCGAAGACACCGGCGGATTCGAATGAACCGTGGAAGTCCATTGGACCTTCGCCAGCAATCATAAAGTTTGAGATCGCCTGCCGCTCTGGTGTTGAGTCGTAGTCTAGTTCGACTATTTCAGTCATCTAGATGCCGTCTTGTATCGCTCTGGAGACACAGGGCCTAAGTCGATTAGAAATTTTGCGCCTTCTCCTTCTTTTGATCCCCATAAAGCGCCTGCCCGTCTTATTATTCCATAGTATCCAACATCGCCTCTTTCAGCGTATGTAACCAGATTCTTCCATTTCTCTTCGTCACTTTTGTTTTCTTTTTGCAGCTTTTTTGCATCATTGAAGTTGTATTGATCGGTGACGATTAGATGACCACGTTCATCAATCTTATAATGATACTGACCAAGAGTGGTCTTCATAATATACTCTGTGTCTCCCAGTAATGTTTTTACAAGACCAGAGCTACCAGCAAACGAAACATCTGATTGTCCTGCTTCGTAGTCTTTATACTCGACCCACCCTGATGTTTTTCCAGAGCTTCTAATTTTATCTGTTGTTACCCGACGCAGTGTTTCAAGTTCACCGTCGCTTAAGTAGTCTTCGTTTCTCGCAGAATCTAGATCGTATTCAGTGATATCGGACAGGAGCGCCCTGATATTCGCGGGTATCAGGCCTGATAGTAAAGCACCTTTACTTTCAGACCTTTTAGATTTTGGAGGTTCTGGCTTATTCTTAGGACGAGGACTTTGGGGCTTCTGTGGTAGTTCCGCTGCTTGCGCTGAAGATATGCCAAAAACTGACATTGAACTTTTACCAGTATCCTCTTCTCCTTCATGCATACCACTAAACATCATGGCTTCGAGGTTGCGACGATTGGCGATACCCTCCGATTTTCGAAGGTTCGATCTGTGAATGATCTCATCCATAACAGCTTGCTTGTCGCCGCTTTTCACATGCCTAGTTAAGTTAGGGCCAATCAGCGCAGGCGAGTTGTATGCCAGACTGACGAGAGCCAGCCTTTCGTAGCCTTTAAGATCAACGTCTTTGAATTTACTGGATATAAGACGTTCGGCAGAACCGGCAGCGGCTTCAAACAGAATACGGCCTTCGCGCTTAGTCAGCTTAGTCTTACCATTGCGAAGATCATCGAAGTCCTTGTCTGTCTTACCGAGGGCCTGTTTAAACAACGGCCTGTTGGTAGGTTCTTCCAGATTGAAACCATAGCCCACGGTTCGCAGCTTTCGACTGTCCCGATACACGCCTTCCCGCCAGCCCTCGTGTCCAGAGATAAAATCAAATCGCTTCTCTCGGTAGGTATCTCGATCATCGGGATGATCCCAGACCTCTGGGTTGTTTCTCGTCACAGCCCGCATCGTGGAGTCAAGCCAACTTAACGTATCCTCATGCTGAAGCTGGAAGTTGGTCACGTTATCAGTTGGTGACACAAGCCCAACAGATTTCAGCTGGTTTCTGATAGCGTCGTGAACTGTACGATTATACTCTTCGGGATCAGTAATATGATCGAGTTGCGAAAGGTCCAGGGGGTTTTCTTTTTGCAACCCGAAGATGTCGAACATCAGTCTGTCCCTCCTTGGCTTGGCGGTCTCTTAACATTAGGTGGTAGAAAGGAAAAATTATGATATCTCAGAGATTGATTTCTATATGCTTGCTCCAGCCTCGAAGGCTTCCGAGGTACAAGCGGACCTGGGCGACCAAGAGCAGCACGAAGTGCATCGTGTCTGAGGAAGTTGTCAGACAAATCCTTAAAGCGCGGCACCACGGTGATGTAATAGCCTGTGATTACAGATGAATCGTCGTTCGGAATCTTACGGACAGGTGCTAGTCTTAGGCTGGGGTGCATGAATTTTGACGCAATCTTTTTGTCGTTTAGTTCATTACCTGTAAATTGAACTTCTTGGTTTTCGTATCCTCTTGACCAAGGCACAAAATGATGATGCCACCCGTATGCTTTCCGCTCCCCATTTTCTGTGTAAAAAGCGTTCTGTGTTTCCAGTTTTTGATTGATGGGTAAAAACAGAGGCGACTCAGATGTTTTATCGAAGACAATCTTTTGATTAGTACCTCTTAGTACTGGAGTATCTCTGACAGTCAGGTCTACCTCACGACCGTCAGAAGTTGTTAGACCAATAATGCCAGTGTTTTTGAGATGCTGAACGTCCTCGTATAGTGTCTCAGCAGTGTTCTCAATATTACCCTCCCAGTTCGGCACTGCACTCCCCAGTTGTACTAAAGGCTTTCCGTATGTTGGCTTACCACTAATCTTATCACGGCTGATTACCTCCCTTGCACCAGCGGGGATTGGCGCTTCCCGGTTGAAGTCAATTGTATTGTCTCCCATCGGGATTGTGATTTTACTTAAGTGTTGCGCGACTTTTGTCTTCAAGTCATCAAGGCCAATCATTTGAAACGTGGCGGCGTAGTGCTTCGCTGCAACCATCTGTGCGATTTGTAGTGCGTACCCCTTAACCGCTGGCGACAAGTGTCTTTCTTCGAAGTCATACCAAGAAACGTCAGCAACTCTTTCACCAAGTGATTTAACGCCTGTACCGCCGTCTCCGAAAAAGTTTTCCTCTACCCGCTTTTGTTGTGCCGCTTTAGTGCCAAGGTCTTTACCATTCGCGAATATGTGATTGAGATCGACCTGTCCAAAGGCGCTCCTAAAGTTTTCTCCAGAAAACAAAGTGTGCGTTTGCTCTACCGAAACACCCGGCGTGGAATATGCTTCCCACATAAATGCCGCCATAGGATGGTCTTTGAGCTTATCTGCTAGGATATTTCTATCTGGGTCTAATGCGGTGGCAAACTTTACAATGTTCTTTATTACTGATGGGTCGGTTGTTGACAGACCATCTTTGATAAAGTCAATCGCAGTCTGTGGAATATAGCCGTTGTTGTGTAGGTAAACCTTTCGAAGCCCTACTGCCGCGTTCTGTGCGTCATCGGTGTTATTTTGGATATCGTACGAAGACAGCCAAGCTGTAGCGGCAGCATCTAGGTCGGCTTTCTCCATCCAAAGCCTTTCGCCGTTCATAGCCGCTTGTTTAAAAGTGTTCTTTGAAAGAACCTTCGCACGGAACTCACTACGTTGTTTCATATAGTCTGCCCGCAGAGCCGCTACTTTTGAACCGTTCGTCCCAGGAAGTTGCTCTAGTCTCTTAATTTCCAACGCAGCTGCATAAAAAGACGCTTCCTTATTGCGGATTTGTTCAGCAGTTGTCTCAGGTAAAAGACTAGTTGCGTTGAGAATCGAACCGACCCTTGCGACAGCCTCTTGACCTGTAAGCGTCGTGTACTTGGCGTGAGCGACATATAGATTATTGAGATGAACGCTCATCTCTTTCGGAAACCTTTTGAGCAAGGACTGACCGGGTTCAGTTGCACCACTCTCGTCATCAACCGTGTACTGCGGGTTACTGATGAATGCCGTCAGTGCCGCTGCTTTTGCTGGACTTGTCTGTGCAACACTCAGCCAATTGCTTAAGACCTTCGCCCTTGCTTGGGTCTCTGTGAGTCGAGGGTCAGCCTGCGTGTAATCGGAGATTGCTTCAAAATACCCGTGTGTTGAAAAGCCTTGGTCGTTGGCTCTCGCGAATACAGCACGATCAGCAGCAAGGTTAATCTTTGCCTGTGCGCGTTTGTTGATCTCAACCCGATTTGCTTGACGCCAAGTCTGGATATTGTCCGTCCAAATTTTACCAGCTGCCGCATCGTGATGCGGATTGCCGGTGCCATCGGCAAAATTCTCGGTCCAATAAGCTGCGGCTGCGCCGTCTGCCTGCTCCGGTGTTAGCTTTCGCTTCTCAAGGTCATCGAGGAACAGGTTGTACATCTTCACGCCAGTGAGCGTGCCGATGGTCTTACTATAAGCCTCGCTGTAAGACGCTCGCTGCGATGTGTTTACAGCGTGGGTCTCCTGTCCTACTTGCACATTCACCAAAGGCGGCATCGAGCCTAGCAAGTCACTGCCAGACTTTCCCTTGTTTTGAGGGTCTTCGAAAGACCTCTGAGCGTCCGCTACGGCTTGATATTTTGAGACCTCGTTGATCTTTCGTTCTGTCGCAATCTCAGCGTCCTTGAGATTTTGGTCGTATTGCGAAACGGAATTACTGAGGCTACTGAAGAAGTTTGTGAAGAGGTTTGTGTCTATCGCGCCAGGGTTCAAACCAGCCGTGACACTTTGATAATCAGGTATACGATGAGGCTGTGGGCCAGCTGCGCGTATTCTACTAGGTGACGATCCCGGTAGGCTGCTAGACGACCGTCTGAATTGCACCATCTATACCGTCCTAATTTTTTAATGCCGCGAGAGTTTGTTGGTGTTTATGCTGACTGACGCCCGCTTTTACACCAGTGCTGATGACGTTAAGGTACGCTTTAGACTTAGTGTTTGCCGCTTGAGTCATCACGTTCTGCGCTTGGTTCTTCGCTTGTCGAGACCGAGAGCTATATGCTTCCATCGAAGCCACTTTAGAGGCTTCACCAGCAGCAATCTGCTTGTCTACATTCTCTTCAAGACGTTGTAGATCGGCGCTGTTCGTGTAGTGAGACTCGAAGTACAGATTGCCAAGGCTTGCGTCACTTAAGGCAGTCTCAGAGACACGCATAATCCCTAGCTCCTTATTGGCTTGACGTATGAGGTCTGAGGAGTCTTCAAGCTCTTGCTCCTGCACCTCTGCTATCTGCCGGTTCGCCTCATCGTACTCAGCTTCTAATCGCCGTCGTGCTGCTTCGTACTCGTTGTTTGCCATTTGAGTCGCCACTTTCTCTTGAGCAGCGGCTTGTCTACTCGCCATAGCAGCTGACACGACTGCCATACCAATCGTTAAGGCAGTTGTTGGTTCACACATTATTCAGCCCTCGTCAGTTCGTTGAAGAAGCCAACGAAGTCGAACGACGTGATGGTCATCGGCTTTTCAGTTGAGTTTTCAATTTTAATCAAAGCGGTAGACGCATCGGTCTTGATGGGAATGCGGAAAGAACCAACGTCACTGATGGCCGTCGTACCAACTAAGTTTTCACCAGAACCGATGATGCGACCGGTAAATTTAAACGTCTGTTCAGAGCGTCGGCTCGGTGTGATCTTGACATTAAAGTGTCCAGTGTCCTGATAATTGACTTGGACCCTTCGCAGCTGAAAACGACCAGAGGTTATCGTCTTCGCCTCGTTCGACGGCTCGCGAACATACAACTTCGATAGCTGGACTGTTTGATCGAACGGAAATCCGATGATCGCTTGACCATTACTGTAGTCACCCACCGCTGTTATAGTCGTCGTCGTCGGGTAACTGACAGTCAAACGCTCACCAACTTGTCCTGCTCCAAAGTCGGTCGAGAGAACGACGGCAGCTTTAGAGCCGTGAGGGTACGGTGTGGTCCATGTTGTGAGGTCAGTACCAGAGTTGTAGACGCCGGTCAGGTTCTTCTGTTGGTCTAAAGAAAGTTGGTATGGATGTTTCTCGTCGGACAATTCGTACCGCAAGACAATCTTTTCGAGGTACGTGTTCGCCCCACGAGTGATCAACATCAACAGTTCGCCATCGATCACTTGTATCCAGTGGATATGTACGGTGCTGTCGCCAAAGTCCCAGCAGTGCCACGCTGACTGAGCCTTCTTTTCGCCGTCTATATACATACGATAGAGGTAAAGTCTGCTTCGATCTGTACCACTCAGCAGCATCAGCATGTCGGCGGTTGGGTCTCCGGTCATCTGTATTACTGGCGCTGGTATATATCCAATGGCGTGCAGTGTGATGTCGCTGGCGCGGTTTGAAAGAGTGTCGTCCGAATATTGGTACTCATAGACCAACGCATCGCGTCCACTCTTAGCCGCGAAATACAGCGTGTTACCGAGGTTGAAGGGAGGACACGCAGTTTCCGCCAAGTATGCAGTGGTCAAATCGATAGATGCTTTTTCCGGCGTCAAAACTTCTTCGCCCGACACCTCAAACTGATGCTTGTCGGAAGTGACGAACAGCGCCTTTCGAAAAGGATGCGCGTGGAACAATGTGTTCACGGTTGAAGACGATGCGGTGACGCTGAAGCTGTCACTGTCTAAGACTTGGGTCGAAAAGTCAGGCCAGAAAGTGAAGTACTTCCCAGCTTGTGAAAATGTCACATGTTCACCGGAAATAAACGCTAAACGATCACGATGAAAGACAACATCGTTGATTGCATACCCGATGAAATCAGGTTTAGGCGACGTGTCTACGTCTCCAGCGATGCGGGATGCGTAGTCTCCCTGCTCAAAAACAAATGTCCCATCGGCCTGTCGGGTGAGCCAGTGAGGCATCGTTGAGGCGGTGAACGCATTGTCGGCACCGGGATCAGCTGTCTCTGTCCAGCTGCCCTCAGCTGCTGTGAATTTGGTCCAGTAGCCGAGCGCATTCCCATCGATTGTCGCGCCCACTTTGATCATGTAGCCGTCCGGTGCTGTTGACGGAAGGTGGGTGCGCTTGGGGACACTCTGTCTCATGCAGAGAGGACCGTAAGTGTCGTCAGAGCCAGTGACCGTCAAAGTGAAAGCAGATGATTTCGATAGTACCAAAGTCGTGTCGTCTCTGGTCATCGTAACGCCTGACGGTAAAGTCAGGTTTGAGACGATGTGGTCAGCTAACTCTGTCGCGCTTTTTGCCGACCCGCTGTAGGTCCAAACAGATGATCCATCGATCTTGATCTCGTAAGACGTAGCGTTGTTTGTCGTACGGCAGTTAATCAATCCTCGAAACGGACTTTCCGAATAAGTGCTGGCTGTAAGTGCAGGCGTGAAAGCACTGTTTGCGATGATCGTACGGTCAGCGATGGTGACTGCTGAGAAGGCCGTGCTTGGATCAGATGCTGCAAGATACGCTTTACCGTCTGGGTACGTGACGGTCTTTTCGACACCGTCCGTGTCGTAGACCTTAAGGTCTGTACCACGGATAATGACAATGTATTTTTCGTTGGTATCCCTGGCGTAGCTGTAGACAAAAGCTTTATCCGACGCACCAGTAATAAATGTATTTGTCGATACGTGGCGAGACGACGGTCTTGTCTCAAAGCCACCCGTCACGACGGACATCAGCACGTTCGTCGCTTCTTCGACTTGTCCTGGCAAACGAACAGAGTCTGGCTGTCTCGATACTCCTTGGTAGAGCGTCTTGATTGACTGCTCGATCAGCGTGCCCAAATCAGAAACCCATCAGCCGATGGTTTCGGTTTGTCGTGTACCAGCAGTGTTCATTATCTGTGAGGATGTTTGTGTCTTCGTTTTCGGTTTCAGCATCCATCAGAGCCGCATAGGCTTCCATCTCTGCACGTACGGTGAAACCATCGAGTACCGTCGATTGCATCTGACTCTCTTGATACTTACGAGCCGCTCGATACGCGATGTAGCTCGATAGTTCTAGTGTCAGGTCTTCAAAATCAAGGAGCAAAACGACATCGCAATAGAGGTCTTTTGTAAACTCAAACGTCTGGTCTTTAACGTCGTACAGCATCGTTCGGTTTTCGAATTTTCTTGGGGCTACGTTTATACTTTTGGTTGTCCCCGTTGTATCGACACGCAGATAATTATTAGCCACGACAATATTCTTATTCGAGTCGGGTACTAGCTTGAGCTTCTTTTCGGTGTTCTGATGCCAACCTTTGGACTGCACCGTTTTGTTAATTTCGTCCAGTTTTGTTACCGCAGCTTCTGCGTCAGGCAGTCCAGATTCCAGAGACGAGACGGGCGTTTCACCGATACTATCAAGGATGATATTCACGGCTTCAAGTTTCGTTAGACCCATTTGATCTCCTAAAAAAAATCAGAGTAGCGGAAGTGCGGTTAAGCACTCCCACTCCCTGTTAGTCCTATAGAGGCTGTACGTTATGCAGACTTCAGCACAACAGCCATTTCTGGGCGAAGCGTCCCGTGACCAACGAACATCTTGCTGACCATGAAGTCTTCAAGACGACGCACGTCACGTTCGGTTTCCATCGAGATGTCGAGCATCTTGACGGTCGCCACAGCTTGCGGACACCACATCACCACAGCAGTGTTGCTGTAGTCGGCGCGGTACTTCGAGTACACCGATGTGGCTGACGATTCGTTCGTCGTCGGAATGTTCCGAGACTTAACGATAGTCACACCATCGATGTTCATCGTCTCCGCACGGGCATCGATACCACCAGCACCACCGTGACCGAAGTCGCGGTTGAGAACGAGGTAGTTGTTCGATGAGTCTTTCGCGTACTTGATCGCGTCAAAGACTTCCACGGAAACCGCCGCGTAACGCGGGGAATCTTCGGGGACATCTTTGTTGAACAGACCAATGTTCGCGGTGCGGATAGCCTCGATGTACTCGATGCCGCTGTAGACGCCGGACGAGGCCGCTAGACCTGTGTCGGTCGTCACAGTGCCACCGGGGAACGGTGAGGCTGCTGCCGTGTTTGCCGCCAAAATCAGCTGACGGAACACGTTTTTGTCGAACACTTTAGCAAGCGCACGGCCCATCTCTTTCGAGATGACAGAGCGCATGTCGAAGTGCGACAGGATGCGGTCGAGATCAGCAATCGCATAGTGCGATACGAGGATGTCGTCCACGGTGATGACCTGTTCGGATGTCGATAAATCGTTTCCGAGCAGTTCGGTTCCTGGCGTGTGGTATTCCGTTTATCTTCAACCACAGACGCTACTCTGTGATCCTGTCCTTAGACAGCTGCATATTTCTATACAGACGAGATCATATCTTCATCTACGAGAGATGTCTGGCGCTTCGAGCCGCTTGGCTCTACTCCTTTGCAGGATGATCGTTGCACCTTCCTCTTTCGAGGCTTGGATCAGTATTGCCCTCGCCATCACACGTTAGGGGTTCCACTGAGTTCACCAGATTATCAACATACCTCGCGGTATGTCGGGCCTAAAATTAAGCCGCAGCTTTCCACGTTTTCGGGAACCTATAGCTCTTCGCGCCACCGGGTACGGTTTTGACGAAGTGCTTGTCCAAAGTCACGGTAGCATTGTCGAATGCCGTAAGAACTTCGCCACCAAAGACGGAAAGCCAAAGTTCTCTGTTATCGACGGGGCTGGAAGCCCCTTTACCAAACCGGACCGGACTACTGGCATCTCCTGTTGCCATTAGTTTCTCCAATCAAGGTTAAGGATGTGCCGCCGATTTCCTCAGATTGTCCGACTTGTCGGGGTCCGCAGTCCGTCATGGGCAGAAGCCCGTTCAAAAAAATAGAGGCGAACAGTTTTCACCATTCGCCTCTACTAGTTTCTGATCGTGGAAGGGGGACGATCAGCAGGGGGGAACTATCGCCACTGGTCGTTTTCGTCCAAGTCCCATGTGGCGGATTGCATTTTCTGCATCACTTCTGACCTAAACTGAGCCGAAGTTGCATATTCTGGAGAGGCCATATCGGCCTTCATTTCGTCTTTCGACCGATAACCAAGTGACGATCCACGGACAGGATCGCCCTTAATAAACTGGGGTTCAGTCTCAACCAGCGTCGGCCCCATTCTGGCTCGCATGGCGTCCATCGCCAGCTTCCAATCGGGTCCATCGAGCATCTGGTTTAGACCAGTGACCTCTGTTTCGGTCATATTCTGCACGGCCCATTCTGACATTTTGGACCAGTTATCCTCGCCGCCAGCATATTCGTATGCCGCTTGCCGTTCGGCCTGCATCCGAAACGTCAGGTTCTCGACGTAGGTACGAGCGAGACCCTCTGGCACACCAACTTTCGCCAGAGCATCGTAGTCCTCTGCGCTTAAGTCTCCGTTTTCCCGTATCTTGTCTTGCAAGGCGGTTTCATCCAACCCAGCAGCATTGACGATGCTGGTGACCTCTTGATCTTCCTGCTTCTCAATCTGCGGCTGCTTGAGTTCCGGTTGATCCTCTCCTTCGGCTTCGGGCTTCTGACGACCCGCCGCATTGAATTGAAGCTCGCGAGCATGGCTCTCCCAATCGTAAGCACCAGTGTCAGAGTTGTAGTACTTCTCCTGACCACCATCCGGCATCTGGGGAACTGGGGCAGCTTCTTCGCCTTGATCTTCCGGCATTTGCGGATTGTTAAATCGATCCGCCATTTGCTTGTCGTACTCTGGTGACCCTGGTTTAATTTCTTCTGCTGTGGCTTCTTCCGCCATCATTGATCCTTCATTGTTGCGTCATCATCTGTTGAGCAGCTTGTGTTGCTAACTCTTGACCACCAGCGGCCATCGCCTGACCACCGGCCTGCATCATCTGCTGTTGCTGCTGCATCTCCTGCATCTCTGATTCCGTGCGGACAGCATCAGGCAGATTTAAACCGTAGAACGCCTTGCCGAGCAGTTCGTTCCACTTAACGTAACCAAGCACTTCTGGCGGCATTCCTTGGAGGAACTGGAGAGCCGCTTGCACACGAGTGACATCAGCCTCTCTGCCAAGGGCCTCTAGACCTGTCAGGATCGTCGGCTCGATCAGACCTTCCGGCCAATTGGGCAGCTGCTCATTCTCTCGCATCTGCACGATCAGGCGCTTCAGTCGGCGGAATTGCATCGTTTGGTTTAATTGCGAGTAGACGCCGCCGAGTGCGCCTTCAAGTTCCTCGTTATTTTTTTGGATTTCATACGCAGTCGTGCGCTCGCTGTCCCTGATACCAGCGGAACCCAGTAGAAACGCGAGGCCTAACTCACGGCTCTGACGATCCAGTTCAGCAGCAGTCAGCTGAAGACCCGCTTGGTTCTGGTACTGGAGCATCGCGATGTCTTCGGGATTACCAACGATGATGTCACCGTTGTTCGCCCGCGCCAGCCGTCTCCGTAGGTTCAATCCACCAGCTGCATTAGGACGGATCATCGTCACATTACGAGATGCCATCGCTGCACCATCGAGCATCGATTTGCTTAACGCATCGACACCACGGAAATCGGGGAGATGCTCTTCGACCTTGCCGCGACCATAGTCCTCACCGATGACATGCTGCCACATCAGTGCGTTGTATGGCAGTGTCTCGTAGGTGCCGTCGCTGCCGGGGACTTTCTTTTTGTTTACCTCTTGATAACCACTGTAAGTGCCGTCGTTCTCACGCATGATGTGCGTCAGGATTTGCACACGGTCACCGCTATAGTCCTCTGCCGACACCATCGGCTTGATGTTGTCTGGCAGGCTCTCAGGGGCCATGTGTTCTTCCGTGATGATCTCTCGGACTGCGCCTTGCATGTCGCGAGATACGACGTACTGGTCGAGCCGGAAGACCCTCATGGTGTTGTCTGGCAACATGACCTCTAACGCATTACCAGTGACGATGAGATACTGAAGCACGAGGTTTGTCACAGGTCGCCATTCTTTGCGCTCGATCTCTGATTGGATCAAGGCTTCCGAAAGGATCAGCCCTTGTTCGACCTCAGTCTCCACTGACATAGAGCCGGTCTGGATGCGTACTTCTGCTGGAATATCTAGACGAAATGACGGCTTGCCCGGTGGGTACATAGCCACCATCAGGCGGCTGGCAAGCGACACTACGGCCCTTGCTCCCAAACCCTGGAACGGTTCGGGCAGCAAGACCGCGTCGGTATGTCCCTCTGGCGGAAGCAGCGCCGGTATCGTTAGTTCAGCACATTCGCGAGCGCGACGAAGGAAAGGATCGCGCTTTCTGCGAAGTGCATCGTAACGAGCCGAACACGTTGAATAGTTTGCCATTAGCTCTGCGTGTTAACCCCAGTTCCAGAAGTGCTGCCGGTCAGCGGTATCTGGAGTGTTGAGCGAATATTGGTGGCCTTTCTCTTCTTGGCCTTCGCCTCCGTGTAGGCTTGTGCCTTCGGGAGATTTGCCGCCGATGCAGCAGGAGGTGTAGGCGCGGGTGGTGGCGGTGGGGGTGGTGGCGGTGGGGGTGGCGCTTTAGGCCTGGGAAGACACATCGGTGGGTTTCCTTCTACGATAAAAATATTTGAATGGTCGTTGCTGATAGCCGTAAGGCTCGCTGTGTTCTTCAACCTCGAAGCCAAGGAACTGTAGCCATCGGATGGCTACTGTGTTCTCTTCGTCTACAAAATTGTGAATGATCTCGTGGTCGGCCTGCATGACATCGACCCACTGGCGACACTCTTTAATGAACTGCCGCTTGTGATTAGCGTAGAGACTGTCAGAGGCCAGCATCCAAACGACACCATCTGCACTGATTCCAAACATTCCAAGAATTGTGCCGGCATCGCCAACCATCGAATAAGTCTGTGAGCTTGGATCGGTGAAGGGCAAAACGAGAGCATGAAGAGGAGTTTTGTTGCCCGAACGAGATATCTCTCGTACATCAGCTAGACGCATGTTCGGAGCTAAGTAGATCGCATCCATTAAGACCGCTTGCCTAACATGCGCCATCGTCGCCTCGCTCTTGTTCGTTCAGCAGGCCGACTAGCTCATCAATTAAGGTGCGTATGCCTGCGTATCTTTGGTGTTCCTCTTCAGTCTCTCCGAGACTTTTGCATCGAGCGGGATACACCTCGTCCAATCTCTTGATCAGATCGGACGACCTAACTGGGACCAGCTGCTCATCAAGAATGTCACTCATGGGCAGAAGCCCCCCGCATTGTCTTTTTTCGGGAATACAATTTTTTAGATCTCACCCTTCGCTGGCGAAAGATTGGGCGAGAAAGCGCCGAGGCTGGCGAGCTTCGACGCTTCAGAGGCTTACGCTTTACTCGCATTCTCTCAGGCCCGTGGCCGGATCGATGAAGCAGGCTTGAGCCGTTGGCTCTTCTTCCGCCTTAACCTCATTGAGTATTCCGTATCTCTTACCGGCAGCACGGAATGTTGTGATCCCTTTGCACCCCTTCCGCCAAGCGGTCATGTACAACTCTTTAAATTCGTCGTAGGTCACTTCGTCCCCGACGTTGCACGTTTTGCTGACTGCTGAGTCCACGTAGCGGCTGGCTAGAGCCAAGACATCGACATGCTCCTGGCCGGATATCTCGTTCGCCGTGCGGCCCGCTACGCCCTGTCGGAAGGCATAGTCCTCGACACGCTCGACCTGATGTCCGTTGAACTGCTGGATCGTGCGGTCATAGTGCAGCGCGAATGGCGGCTCGATGCCTGACGACACGTTGTCAGCTGTTAGGCTGATAGTGCCTGTAGGAGCTATCGACAGCAGATGGCTATTGCGGATGCCATCAGTCTTAATCTTAGCTTGCACCGACAACGAAAGCGTCTTGAAGAATGCTCCTTGGCAGTACTTCTCAGCGTCATACAGCGGGAAGCTGCCCTTCTCTTTCGCCAAGTCCGACGACGCTAGGTAGCACTCGTCTCGAAGAATCTTGAAGACCTTATGAGCCAGCTTATTGAATGCCGCAGAGGCATAAGGCTTGCCACACATCTCAAAGGCATTAGCCATGCCAGTGACGCCAAGCCCCATCCGACGCTTCGACACCGCTTCTGTCTTCTGTTGCTCCAGCGGGTAGATCGTACGGTCAATGACGTTGTCCATCGCTCGAACCACGACATGGATGTCATCGCGAAACTGCTCGAAGTTAAAACGACGTTCATCCACGTATTTCGTAAGATTGAACGAACCGAGCAAGCACGCCCCGTAGGGTGGTAGCGGCTGCTCTCCGCATGGGTTAGTCGCCTCGATGGTCTCGCAGTACCAGAGATTGTTCATTCGATTAATCGTGTCGATGAACAACACGCCCGGTTCGGCCCAATCGTATGTGGACCGCATGATCATGTCCCACAGTGCAACCGGATCGATCTCCTCGTAGACCTTCCCGTCGTAACGAAGTGCGAAGGGCTTTCGCTTTTGTAGGCAGTCCATGAACTCGTCTGTTATGCCGACGCTGATGTTGAAACCAGTGAGGTTTGTCGAGTCATGCTTGGCCGAGATGAACCGCTCGATGTCTGGATGATCGACACGCAGCACGCCCATCTGTGCACCACGACGGTGACCGCTCGATGCAATCGTTTGGCAGACCGCGTCATAGATACCCATGAAGCTGACCGGTCCGCTGGACTTGCTCTCCAAACTTTTGATGAGATCACCGCGAGGCCGGATACGGCTGAAGTCATATCCGATGCCGCCGCCCCGCCTCATGGTCTCGGCAGACTCAGCTGCCTTGTCCATAATGGAGTCCATGCTGTCCTCGATCACACCGGATACGAAGCAGTTGTATGCGGTCGTCGCTCGCACTGACCCCATCGCATTCTGCACACGGCCAGCTGGCAGGAACCGCATGTGGCGAAGAGCGTCTTTGAAAGACTCGAAGTGGTCAGGTGAGTCTTTCAGTGCGTCCGCAATTCGAACCACCTTGCTGTAGAAGTCCTCGCCGGTTTGTCGATACTTCTGAGCATCGATCTCAACGCTGATTGGCAGCGTCATGCCATAATGTTGATTACTTTTCATCATCAAGACACTCCCATCCGTTCGCGGCGTACCCACATATGTCAACGTGAGAATCTCTGTGGTCTGGCGTCACAATCAGACGGCAGATTTTCAACCACATCATCGCTAGAGCGACCTGATGAGCAGTCACGTTAAAGTTAAAAATTAAGGACCAGCCACGGGCGATACGCTCGTGGTTTTCTTTCGGCTCGCCGTACGCTTTGTTGCGGTCTTCCGTGATGAGCCTCTTCGCTTCTTCGAGGATGCTGACACGGCTTCTTCCTCTCCGGTTGCCTTCATCCAGATGTCTTTCTTCGACGGGTGCCATAGGCGTACTTCCCCCTTTTCACTGTTGTAGTCGTCATGTCGTAAAATTCTTGCGAGGCGCGTCATGGTCAGCGCGTCTGTCTCGTTGCCGAAGGTTTCGACAACCGCCTGCCATGCGGATCGGATGTCCGCGTGGGCCTCGATGATCTTCTCTGCTTTGACCGGGCCGATACCTTCGACACCGGGGTAGCCGTCAGTCCTGTCGCCCATCAGTGCTTGCTTGAGCATCATCCGGTCGGCAGCAGCTTTCGATACTCGTATCGGTCGCCGCAGCTTGTTCGGGTTGAGAACCTTCCCAGGTATCGTGAGCATGTCTTTGTCGATGCTGACGATCACCGGGTCCGACAGTTCAGTCGAGCCAGCCAGGATGCCCATCACATCGTCTGCTTCGAGGCCGTCGTACTGAACGAAATCGAAGTTTTTCTTGAGACAATCGTAGGCATGACCAAGAGCTTTTGGCCGCTCACGGTCATCGCGATTGCCCTTGTAATTTGGGTAAATCTTGTGCCGAAAATATCGGTGACTGTCGTCACTGAGGCAGACGACAGGTCTACCCTTCGCCAGCTGAGACCACTCTTGGACTATCAGTCCGACGTTAGTCTCGACAGCAAGAGGATCGTAAATCTCTTGTTCACCGAAGGAGTCGGTGGAGACATAGGCCGACTTATAGGCCACGATGTCTCCGTCGATTAGAGCGACAGTCAATGTGTCTCCTTCCAGTTTGAGCCGATGGCATAGGTGGCACTGAGCGGACAGCGCATCTTCAGCCGTTCAGCTGCGAGGGTGATTGAGGCTTTGAACAGTTCGCCTATCGTCTTGGCGTGTTCTGGCTCTACGCTCAGTTGCACTTCGTCATGTACGTTGGCGACATAACTGAAGTTCACTGTACTTTCGTCGCAAATAAAACCAGCCGTTTTGGCGAGGTCGTAGTGAAAGACCTCAAGGCTTTTCTTCATCACGATTGCACCACAGCTTTGAAGCAAGTAGTTCAGAGCAGAGTGAGGACTCTTGATGTAAATCTTTCGACCATCGATGGCGCGGAACCAACCAACGTCGGCACGTTTCTGGATGGCCTCAGACAACTTACCGAGACCGTTGATACCTTCGTTCATCCGCCGTCTGATCTCTTTACCAGACTTGATGGGACCACCAGCTTCGCGACTGATCTGCGCCAGCTTGCGGTCAGACGCTCCATACAGATAGGCATACTGAGCGGTCTTGGCATTCTCTCGCGACGGTAACTCAAGCAGCTTCTGAGTGCGCGAGTGCACATCAGTGCCGTCGTCTTTCGATCCGTTGAGCAGTGCGTCTTGGTACTCGCCGCCATCAAACTTTCCCAGATAGTGAGCGAGGCAAACTAGCTCCAGAGCGTCAGCATCGACCCCTACAAGAACCTGACCGGGATCGGGAAGCCAGACCTCTCGCATACGAGGGTCGCGCTTATCGACTTGCTGCATATTTGGACCAAAGCAGCTGCATCGATGGGTCGCAGTGCCAATCGTTTTGACACTCCCGTGCACATAGCCGTCACGTTCGAGCTTGAGCCAACCCGCGTCACCATCGGACAATTGTCCTAATAGCTTCTGAAGACGAAAGTATCGTGAGAGCTTCTGAGCCTCGTCGTATTTCAAACGGCCCAACACGCCTTCATCGATCTTCGGCTGGCCGGACGGTGTGTACTGCTTCGGCTTCCAGCCGTAGTTCTCGATGAGCCTGTCGGCAATCTGCTTTCGGCTACCGGGATTGAAAACTTCGATCTTGTCTTTCAGTCTTCGGCCCGTTTTCTCCGAGGTTCTTTCAATTGTCTTAGGGGTCCAGACTTCTTGAAGCTGACGCTCGATGTCGTACTGTTCCTGGCGAAACTCCGACACCAACGCTTCAGCTTTTTCGATATCCAAACGAAAACCGTGCTGTTCTTGCAGCGCGATAACTTTCGCGAAATCAAATTCCAGCTTGAGGCCACGCTCGATCTTACCGGTCCAGAGTTTCTCGAAGACCTTCTCAGTGACCTCGACATCTCTGGCGCAGTACTCTGCCATAGCTCGACTAAAAGTAGACCAATCATCGTGATCTCCTTTGTCGTAGCCTAGCTCTTCGCCCAGTGCTGCAAGAGAGTGCGAGCGTCTCTGCGGAGCGAAATAACGGCTCGCAACCAAAGTGTCGTAGACTTGGGTTCCATTGATGGCGCTTCGTCCATAAAGCTGAACGATTGCTGGCACATCGAATCCGAATCCGTTGTGCATGACGATGACATCCGCTCCAAGTAGTCTGCTGAGTCCCTCAGTGATTGGGCGGTATCCAGCAGCATCCGCGTATAACTCAACTCCATCAGCACTCATCTCCTTGATCGCTAAACAATGACATTTGCTTAGAGTGGGCAGCAGCCCGTCCGTCTCTATGTCTGCTATCAGTATCTGCATCAGCTTCCTCTTGGTGAATTTGTCGATGACAATTCGAACAAACCATCCGACACTTTGCGGCCTCATCTAAAACGCGAGGCCACGGTTGGTCAGTCAGGTTGTGAACCGAAAGTTCAAACTCCTTGGTCGTTGGATCGAGGTGGTGGAAGTCGAGAATGTGCGAGTCGTATTTCTCGCCACACCGCTCGCAGCGATTGTCACGCAGCTTACAAAGTGCGTCTTTGAGGCTTCGTCGTAGTATCTTTCTTCGCTGCGTATAATCATGCGAAGTCACTTCCGCTGTCGTCGTCAAAGTCCTCGATGACTTCGGTCAGACGACCAGTAGTTGGATTAAATTCGAGTTGACCCATTGGTCCTGTGATCCCCGCGTATCTGTTTTTGAGGCATGTGACATCCAGCCTGTTGTCACCATTGGTCATGTCGCGGCTGATAGACACGACACCGTCGCTTAATTGTGCGATGGCGGCAGACCCACGAAGGTGCGATAGGAAAACCTTGTCGCCACCTTCGTGACCTTTGTCACCGGCTGGACGACGCAAGTGACTAACGACAATCAGTGATACGTTTGTTCGTTCGGTGAATGACCTGAGTTGAGTCATCGTGTAGTCGATGGCCTTACGTTCATCGCCATAGTGAGCCATCGCTTCCTGATCCATGCCGGACACCAGTATCGATAGGTGATCGAGGATCAGGTATTTGCAGTCGAGAGCAGTGACCATATAGGCCAGCTTGCGAAGCAAATTGTCACTGTCGAGTGAACCGAAGTGGTCGTACAGATAGTACTTGCCGGTGCCTAACGTGGCATCGAAGGCTCGCTTACGTTCCTCGTCAGTGACATCTGATGGCAGATGGATTGGCTTATCGATTGCCAGCGACATCAGCCGCTGACCAGTGCGGCCTAGTCCTTCTTCAAGCGCGATGTAACCGACGTTCGAATCTTCGCGGCGACCCAGATGATAAGCGATTTCGCTGACAATAGTGCTTTTACCAACACCAGAACCAGCAGCCACGGTAATAATCTCCCTAGGGCGTAGGCCGAAGAGGCAAGAGTTCCAGCGGAACCACGGATATTCGACACCGTTTGTGACAGGCTTGGATACTTCATCCCAAAGCTCCTTTCCATTTATGATGCCGTCCGGTCGCCGGGGTTCGGCTTGGAAGACGGCAGCGGTGAGTTCTTGGATGCGGCCAGCAACCAGCATTTCGCTCGCATCCTTCAGCGGCAGCTGCGCTATGGCACACTTGCCGGGAGTCAGGATGTCCGACACCTTCTCGGCAGCGGCCTGTCCCTGCTCGTCCATATCGAACAGCAAGACGACCTCTTCGAAGCTCTCCACGAACTCAAGGTTGCGCTTGATTGCTGCCACGGCAGAAGCAGCCCCCGAACTGACAGAGACCACAGGCCAGCCTCGACCGGTTGCGTCAGCGTAGCTAAGGCAGTCGATCTCACCTTCGGTAATCACAAGACGTTTCGCCTTACCGGGTTTCCAAAGGTGTTGACCGAACAACTTCACGTTCTTGAAGTCGCCGGTCGAGAACATCTTCGACTTGTCTCTAGGCCTGACCTTCTGCGCGACGACGTTGTTCGACTGATCTCGATAAGCAGCTAACTGGACCGTTCGACCGTTTGCTTTTGAAACCGAGTAGCCAAATTTTCGACACACGGCTTCGCTGAGTTTCCTCGCCGGTAGGTCTCGATATTCCCCTACCGGAAAAAGATCGCCTGATACTTCACTTTGCTGTACTGGTGTGGCGGACGGCGAGACGGCCAAAGTGTGGAACTTGTGTGTCTGACACGAGAAACAAAAAGTATGGTCGTCATAAACTGTCAGTGCATCGCTTGACCCACAGTCCTCACAAGGCTGGTGGGTTAGCACTACACCGTCCGTATCGTATCCTGATGCCATTCGGCTGTCCTTCTTTAGTGAATACTTTAGTCGTCTCTAGGTAGACAATTTGATCATCGTCCTCCCAGAAACCACCGTGTGTCGTCATACTGTCGAGCGGCCCCTTAACGAAATTATCGACATCGCCGCGAGGCCATTCGCGCTTAGTGGTCTTCGGTGTTGGGACATGAAACTCGACCCAGACTGCAAGCGGACCCGAAAGAGGTTCGTCGGGAAACTCGCGAAGTATCTCTCGCATCTCGCGACGAAACTTCTCGTAACGCTTGCCGTAATATGTTCCCCATCTGGAAACTCTCGGACGGCTCGCAGGCACTGGTTCAACCTCGAAGAAGTAACTCCTCAAGTTAGAAGTCTTCATCGTCCTCGATGACATCAACTACGTTGGAGACCTTGTAGCCACCATCGAGACCGTCGAAGTCGTTTTGATTGCTCCCGTTGTTTCGCTTCTCGACCAGCTGAACATTACGCAACTGGGCTGAAACACCCTTGCGACCGGCAACTTCGTAGGGGATCAACGCAAACGATGCGCGGATCAGATCACCGCTTTGAGGCTCTGCACCTTCAAGCAATGACATCGGCGGCTCGCCGCAATCGACCATGCCAGGACGAAATTTGGTCTTCGCCACAAGCAGCCACTTGTTCGCGAAGTCCTCTTTGTCTTTGTCGTCGCCATCCTTATAGGCGTAGTTCAACTTCTTCGGCTTCGAAGACCACTTGGTCTCAGCAACCTCATCGCTGAGGTCTTCCAGCTGCTTGACGAAAGCAGTCGCTTCCTTGTCGTCTTTGTCGAGCAGCAAGGTCACCTTGAACTTGCCGTCACTAAACTCCTGACCCTCGTCAGGCTTCGCCAGCCATGCGTACGCGGCAGTGCATACCGGGCTGATCATCTTCTGGACATCTCGTGCCATCAGTTAATCCTTTTGCCAAAATATGTTTCGAATAGTTGTTCTTCGTCAGTGATCATCATCTCGACCGCGTAGTCGAAAAACTCATCAAGAGGGCATCGGCACTCAGTGAGACGATGAGCGAGGTAGTTCGGTAATTGGAAGTCACAGGCGATAAAAACTTCAACGCAGTGATCTACCAGTTCCATAACGTCGTCTTCGTTTGTTAGCCTTACTCCTTTCTTAAATATGCGGCGATTAGCAACCATAGAAGTTCTTGGTTCACTGTACTTTTATGAGAAAAAATAAGGCGCATCAAGAACTTCTTTAACGTCGAACGATCCTTGATCGGGTGGTTGTGGAAGCTCGACAGGTGAGTTGCCTTGGACATATTTGTGAAACTCATCACGCAGCCAATCAGCTTTAAACATCTGATAGGCTTGCTGTCTGATGACATCACGTAACTCGTCAGTGTGCCTAAAGTGCACCGCGAAGCTATCGTGCACGGTAGCAAAACTGGTGATCCCTCGACGCTTTAGTTCGTTTACCACAAGCTGTAGCAGCGAGGCATCAATCGAGTGTATGACATTAGGGCTGGACGATGACGATTGCTTCTTCACATTAAGACCAGCGTCGGGATTCTGATGCAGCATAAAGTAGCTGCCCATGACCGTCTTAATGTCACCCTTCGCCAGCTTCCAGTAGCTCTGCTGAACAAGCGAGCCGGTTGGTGTACGCCAGCGCAGCGGTCGATCCACATCGGCCAGCACTTTCGAACACTCTTGAAAATACGACATGATAGGCAGGCTCGCGACGACCGTTGTCTCCAAGGCGTCAATGATATGGTCCCTCAGCCACCTTGCGTTTTCCACTCGACTTCCACCGATAATGTTCTCGGTGTGTCCATCGTCTATCAATTGATCTTGGATGCCGCGAGGCGTGACGCCATATGGTCGAGTCATGTTCGCCCTCTTACATGTTTTTCTCGTGACTTTCCCGGCCCATCTCTGGGCAATCTCATCGCCTCTCACGGCTAGGTCAGACACAGTCTGAGCAACGATGTCTGCCGTGACCTGATAGATATCGTATCGCTTGTCCTCAGACGAACAGTTGGTCAGCCGTGCGCCAATCGGATCGCGTCCAAGCAGCGATAGTATCTGGAGACCGTTGTTTGACCCGTCTTGATGTGACGGCTGATGCGACATGTAGGTCTCTGGGTTGTCCATCGAAGTCGCTTCGACGTACTCGCGAGCGGTCGCCCAGAACTCTAGCTCCTTCTCAGCGGTCGCCCAGAACCTGTCGCCATCGAGCGGGTTCCTGACGCTATCGACAATGAGATCGTGATGCCTCTCGACCCACGACTGCATCTCGTCAAAGGTCAGCTTGTCCTCGCCGTAGACGTTGCACAGCTTGACCTTCATCCAAAACAGGCCACGAGGTCCAAGCTCTTCGCCCAGGCCGAACTCTAAAAGTCCACGAGCGATGTTGTCTCCTTGTGGATTTAGGTCTGGGGGGATGGGATAGAACCTCGTTCGAGTGCACAGCTTGTGCGGAAACGTAAACCGCTGCCACTTTTGATCTAACATCTCTTTCGCGATGTTAATCTTTCGGTTCGCACTCTCGCGCTTCGACATATTCTGCGCGTTGATCTTGTGTATTTTAGCTAGACCATATTTCCACTCAGCCCGCTCATCTTTCTTCATATCGCTCCACTCGTCGTCTGTTTTACGAGTGGGCAGCGGGATCGGGTCAGCGTCCGGTATGCTCTTAAAGAGGGAGGTCGATTGCTTCCGGCTCTCTATGAGAAGATCGTAAGCCTCTTTCGCCACCCGCCACCACACGCTGCCCACAGCATCAGCAGCATCGAGCGTCACCTGACTGATTGGATCGTTGAGATCAGCGGTGTGCTTATAAATACCACCACGGATGAAATCGACATGGTGTTTTAAGTAACCGCCGACGTAGGTCTTCTGGTGTTTGTCCCAGTGCCACGGATTTGGCGGTACGATCATCGGTCGGAGGACCGGCGTGTTCACTTCAAGATGACTCGCGCAGTCATCGATCATCTGACGGCAGAGGTCAGTTAAAAAGACCTGACGCTCAGTCTTGTTTCTAACTTGGACGTAGCGCAACTCGAAGTAGCCACCACCGTGCACGACAAGTAGATCAAGCAGCTTCGCGCCGATGTGGAATTTTTGAGTCTTCGTCCAGATCAGCGTCTCAATCTGATTGATCTTCTTACGCCATGCCGACCACTGGCGAGCATTCATATTTTTGGCACGAGACATCATCAGCTTGGCGAGGTCCGGCTCACCTTCCTTCGCTGCCTCTTTAGACACCCTCGCCCACGCCTCGAACTCGGTCTGCATCTTCATCGAGTTGCCTATGTCGAGGCAGATTGCATTGGCCTTCCGCCCTAGAGTCCTAACGCCCATACGGATGGTCAGCAAAGACCGGGTCGCCAGGAACGCAGCTTTGTCTGCTGGCACTGGTGCTATCAGCCACCACCATGTCGGTTTGACACCACGACCACCTGACAGGATACCGTCGATCCCTTCGAGCCGTGCTTCCTCGAAGGCCGGTATCAGATTATCCATGAGATCGTGGAATATCTGCCGACCCGGCTGCGTGTCGAGCAACAGGTTCTGCCTGATCTTGCCATCCCTGCCGTGGCTGTATTGCATCGACCGGCGCATGTTCTCGATGCCTCTCTCGACACCCTCAAGTTCGAGGTCCACCTCTGCCTTGTACTCCTCAGTCATCAGCAGATCGTGCAGTTCTGTTAGTTGTCTGTTGGGATCATCCATTGGCAACCCTTTGAAAAACAATAAACAAAGTGCTCACTTTACTGTACACCTTTGAAATCATTAAACTTTAGCAATAGTTTCAAAGAGTTAGTGTATAAGACCGAAGCCTCATAACCTGAAGGTCGTTGGTTCAAATCCAACCCCCGCAACCAACCTAACTCTCTGAAACTATTAACTAAAAGCATCGTTATGTATCTAACTTACTGCACTTTAGGTTACGCACTCTGTTGACTATCTGTAGTCTTCTTTCTTGCTTGAAGCCACAAGACAAAAAACAACAGAATGAGCGCAGGCTGAATGATGACAAACAGCCAGATGTTTATCTCCTGATACGTCATGCCAACCAGCGGAGCCAGCCACTGAAGCAACGATACACAAGCATTGAACAGTTCGTTCACCGCTGCACCTCGTTGAGAATTTCAGCTGCTCTGATGGCATTGCTAGCAGGAGACAGGTGAGCATAACGCTTGGTCATCTGCTCATCAGAGTGACCTAACAGCTGCGCAACTTGGAACAGCGACATACCGTGCTGAACCAGACGGCTCGCGAAGGTATGACGGAAGGAGTGCATCGCAGTGAACCTTCCGTATCGCTTGACCATGTGAGGCTCGTTCAGCTTGGCCCTATCGATAGCCCGGTTGATACCCTTCGGCGCATAGCCGCGTGGTTTCATTGGGTCGTCGCGAGACGGGAAGATGTACGGCGAGTTGCCGTGCTGCCGGTATCGACGTTCGAGGACTTCGGACAGCCGGTTGGTGCACACGAGGTTGCCCTCTTCGCCAACCTTCTCGCGGTAGAAGTTAACCGTGGAGAAGTCGTTGGTATTCACACAGTACCACAGGCCTGTGTCCGTGGCCTCTCCTGCCCTGACACCCGTGTCGTTGAGAACAATCGAAAGATCGTACTGATCTTGCAGCTGTCTCTGGAAACCAGGGAACTTCGCTAGACGCTCCTCGTAGTCTTTAGGGTACCCACCGACTGCGTGGGTACGTTTCGGATCGAGTTCCGCGAGCAGCCGTGGTTCCTCGCCTAGCATCAGGTAACGGGTCTTCTGTTTGACCTTGGGCTTTAGGCCCTTGAAGTTTACGTTTTGAGCCACATCGAGGCCTAAGTCGTCAGCCTGATTGTAGATCGAGATCATAAAAGTCATCAGGTTGTTACAGTAGCCTTCACTCTTGCCTTCCCGGCTGAACTGCTTTCGGCAAGCCGTCAGCAGCGTCCGGTCCAGCTGGCTGACCATCACACGCTTCTTTGTGAGAATAGGCTCCAGCCAGTTTCTGAAGATCACCTGATTTTTAAGGTCAGACTTCTTAGCTGCCCTGGTCGCAGCCACGCAGTCATCGATGAAGTCCAGAAGGAGAGGGTCGTCCTTAAGACCATGCTGCACACGGTCGAGGACTTCCCTGATGGCCCTCTGGGCCACGCGGCGAGCCTCTGACGCGATAGTGCGTTTTGTGGACCGCCTAATGTAACTGACAACGTGGCCGTGTTTGTCCAACACTGGCACCTGATAGTACCAGTAGGGAGATTTTTCGTCTTGATAGATTTCTTTAGCCATCAGACCAACACCGGGAAGTTAAGCACGTTGCCTTCGCTGGTCTCTTGAAGCTGACGAATGGCCTCTTCGTTTTGGATGTCGTTCAATGCCTCACGGCATTCGTCGATGTAGTCCCAATCGAAATAAGTCGTGTGTACCATTCGTTCTCCTTCGTTTGTGCTTTCAGTTCGTTTGAAAGACAACCCTCTTTAAGTAGTCTTTAGTTGTCTTAAGAGTCTTAAGTTTTCTTAGTGATAATTATCTCGGAGATGTCTTAGCTCTGGGTAGTCTTAAGTAGTCTTAAGAGGGACTTTAGGTCTCTCCATCTCCCCGGAAGTCCACTCTAAATAACACCTGACCACTTCAGCATTAGGATCAAGACGATAAGGCCTTGAATAATAAGACCAAAGTGAGACCAGAAACAGTATCCCTGCCCTTTCGTTCTTTTGTAGCTCGTCATTCTATATAACATCCTTTTGTGATGCGTTTGCTGTATCATAATCGACAGCAGATGACAACCATAAATCCAGGGCTTCTCGAACGATCTCAGCCTTCGAGGTATGCTTGTCGTTTGCTTTTTGACATAGGTGGTCATATTGAGATTGGCGAAGGTTAAGATGTAGAGGCACGCGGTCCTCTCCCATCGATGCTTTAAAGCTAGGTCGAGCCATCAGGTCTCTTCTCCCGTGTATGCCCAATGGCGATGAGGGTCTTTGAAGACTGCCTCAGCCTGTGGTGACGATATCCACACGCTTCCGCAGGCCAGACACTCGTTCGTCTGTGTGGTTGTGATCGTCATCAGAGCTTCAGTGTCTGACGACCCGCACTTAGTACACCTGGGTCCGACAATCATTTTGCTGCGATGATCCCCTGCTCGATGACCGGCGCGAGTACCAACAGGCCGTAGATCACAATGAAAAATGCGGCGAGGGTTAAACTCTCCGCGACTAGTTTCAGCATTAATGCCCTCTCGTAGTTAAGACTGTACTCAATAAGCGTATCGTTAACTGATTTGCAAAATATAGGCAAGACATAGACATTAACAAAAAGTATCAAAGACACTGCACAACGAAACCGCCGGAACCCAACGATCTGTCAGGTTCCGGCGGATGTCGTGGTCTAGCTGTAGAGCCTTCGAAGGCCAGTCTGATAGGTGGGCGCAGGCTTCTTCTCAGATCGATCTTCCGTGCGATAGCAGATCGCATGGTGGTCAGCACAGTACGAACTGCCCTCCTGTGTGTCTGCTCCGCAGAAATGGAAGTCAGGCTTGAGGGGATCGCCGTGCGGGAACTGACAGGTTCGAGCGTTGTTAATCACTAGCTCGACCGCCGACCGTTTGTATTCCGCCGCTGCTTTCCGATTTACACGCGGCCTGTCGCGGTGTTTTAGGTTCAAACGGTAAGCCTTCCCTACCACAGAACCCTTGCTTACACCGAGTTCTGCGGCTATCTGACGCGCCGGGATGCCATCGGCATAGGCCTGGGTAAGCCTAGCGACTTCGCTTTTGGTCCAGTTATGCTCAGTCAATGTTTTCCTCACTTAATTTTGCTGTACTATGGGAGACCCAATAGTTGCCGGTCGTGGCTAACGAGCTTTCGCCGTTGCGCCAGACGCTGGACTTGCGGCAGTCACTACACAGCCGGTTGCTCCATGATTTTGAGACGAAGGCCTTTTGACAGCGTAGGCACGTGCGGTCTCTGGTTTCTCGCTCGTAGTGCATCAAGCATCCTCCTCAACCACATCCAGGCCTTCATAAGTTGTTCCAGGCATCGCTGGCAGATAGCCAGATGTGATGCTGTGAGACACGCCGTGATACCGACACCAGCCTAATATCTGATACATTTTGGCCGTCTCCAGTTCCCAATCTTCGATTACGATATGCCCCTTTTTGCTGTCAGTGCGATACAAAGTGACGTGGTTCCACGCCATCAGGCCATCGCCTCGCGAATGTGCTTCCTCGATGAGTGTCATTGAGATGAAGCTAACAGCGTCTACGTTGAATGGTTCCAACATTGTAGTCATCGACTTGGTCGGCATTAGATGTCCTCCTGCCCGTCTGCGATTGCGCCTAGCTGTTTGTTTAGGCTGTTGACGTGATCATCGCCATCGATGGTCGGAAGGTTTAGATCGAGCAGCTTCCCCATCCGCAACAGTTCGGCCTTCGCAACTTCCTTAGCGTTGTCGCTCCCGCTTTCGAAGGCCAGGATCAGCATCCGGCTTGTGGCTTGCCATGTTGGCGTCATGTCGATTGTCTTCATTAGTCCTACTTTCGTTTAATGCTTGCTGGCATCGTCAGGCACTAGGCACAACCCTAGCACGACCGACAGCTGGTGCTGCCGGTTTCGCCGTTGTTAGTTGATCAGACAGTAGCCACGCTCAAGATCGTCTATCGTTCGATCCTCAGCTGCCGCCAGCACCCTGTCGATGCTGTAATGAGTTTTCGACAGCTTCTCAATCAGCTTGTACGGGTATCGCTTCCGGTGATCGAGGCCATGCGACCTACCCCAGCTGATCGTGCCAGACGCGCAGTTTCCGACCTTCTGGCTGTCCTCAAAACTGACCCAAACGCCAACAGCTGGCAGCATCTTGCGGAAGGCCT
>VTLG01009537.1_pt1 | contig 28344 bp, 25 predicted proteins | sample 4694571 | NCBI WGS metagenome assembly VTLG01 (sample SAMN12604809, study PRJNA352737) | marine metagenome | biome: ENVO:00000447; feature: ENVO:00000209|ENVO:00000569|ENVO:01000036; material: ENVO:00002151; isolation source: viral sequences binned using virsorter ...
TTCATCTAGGGTCTTACCAGTAGCGGCAGTATTGCTATCCTTAAGATTAAAAGTAAGCTCTGGGTAAGTATCTCCAGTAACTAATTTTATTGTCGTTGAATATGCCATATTATCTCCAAATTAAAATTTATCTATACCCGGCTCCTACACCACCTACAGAACTATAAAACGGTACGCTCCTGTCTGCAATACCACTAATACCTTCATCTAAAAAATCCTCTATTTTTTCTGCTGTAGGGCCAAAAGGAGGTACTATAAACGAATCCCCATACTTTTCAGCCTCTAACATAGGCATTAGTAAAGTAAACGGACCAAAAACTCCTGATCTATCAAATATTTCAAGAGTATACTCAGGCCAATCCATATTATCTGTTCTATACATTCTATCGCCTCCAGCAGTAAAAGGTAGAGCTTTAGCTAATAAATCTTTTGAAAGTTCTCTTAGTTCTAAGCCTACCATAGTTAAAGGTAACAAAGTTAATCCTCCTAGAGCTAATAAAGTAGCAGGGCCCCCTATACCTTCGCCATTATTCCATCTAGTTTGACCTTCTCTTATAGCTCCTCCTACTACGTTTTTACCATACGCATAAAAGAAACTTTTTAATTGCCATACAAGTTGAAGCCTAGGGTCATTTACCCAAGTAGGTCTTTCAGCGGCGTTCGGTCTAACTATAGACTCTTCTACAAACTGAGCCATAGCCATTTTTACTCTTTGGCCTCTGTCCCCCTCAAACATAAGTTTACCAGTAGCAGGGTCTATACTATTTAATATATCTCGTTTAGATATATTAAGTTCAGCTAAATACCTAGCTGAGGCCTCCGTATTACTATTAGCGTGTTTCATTAAAAACTGTTCCGCCATACCAGTAGCAAATACTCTAGTAAATTTTGTATACCACTCTAGCCCTGTATATCTAAAAAATCCTTCAGTTACTTTTTTAGCGCCGGGGGTCATAGCTTCTAATTCAGCACCATTTATATACATGGTTTCCATACTCTGCCTAGCCACTACTCCTATTTCATCCGCTAATTCTTTAAGTTCAGCAGCTTTTTCTTTGTTACCAATACCAGGCACAAAATTAGCTATGGTTCTAACAGCAGGCATCAACGCCCCAAAGTCTTTAGATCTTAGTACTGGTCCAGCTAAATCTGGTAAAGAAGCTAAAGTAGCAAAAGTTAATAGAGTAATAATGTTCCATGTTAATACTGCGCTTTGTGCTTTTCTAAACATAGGGTGTAAAATTCTGTCACTTTTTCCTAATAAAGACTGCACTGTTTCTTCAGCACGCGCCCTATCTACAGGGTCTTTTATTAAATTAAGAGCTTCTTGTACTCTTTCAGCCCCTCCCCTTCGTTCAAATTCTGTTCTTTTTATTGAGGTGTCAAAATATTTTCTAATCGCTTCTTCTGGTGGGACTAATACCCCTGCATCTCTTAAAACTTTAGTAGGTATATTTCTTAAAGTACGTTGTCTAGCTGAAGGCATTCCTAATTTATAGGGGTTTCCTACTACGTCTTTTTTAGTAGATACCCCCTCAATAGACCCATCTTCCCCATCGCTTAATATGGCCTCTACAGTCTTCATAGCAGATTCTTCAGAAACATTATTGTATTTAGATATTGCTAAAGCTAAGGCTTCTCTAGCTACAGGGTTGTCACGAAGTTCTTGTATATTAAACTGCCTAGTAAAATAGCTAATCCTATTACCTTTAGCGTCTTGATCAAATAACTCTTTAAACGATAGATCTTTACGTCCAGTCTCTTCTACCATTCTATCTAAGTAGTTACGTTTAAAGTCAGTTAAGACTTGTCTAGCAGCTCTTGCTTTAGGGCTTAATTTATTATCAGGTATAGTATTATCTTCTGCTTCTAATAATATAGCACGGGCTTCATCTGTTACTACTCTATCTTCCGCAGTAAGACCTATAGCAAGAGCTATTTCTCTTACATACTGATTAACTAAGGGGTTCCTAATGTTTAAATAACCCCTGCCAGCTTTTGAAATAGTCTGACTTTGTTGGTAGAACATATCCCTTAATATTCTGCCCCCTTTCCCTAAAGTACCTAAATAGTTATCTGCGGCATATGTAATAAACTCTAATCCTTTTTTATTAGTTAACCCCCATATTTGTTTTGCTACTTTTCTTAATTTAATAGCTATATCTTTGCTTAACCCAGATTCTTTTGCTAACTTAAGAGTAGCATCAGTCATGTCAGCAACATAAGCCTCTTGTATATAGGTAGGAGGAGCATACTTGCTATTAAATTCATCCCTAGTAGCAGTTTTATATGCAGTAGTAACATCATTTACATACTCAGTAAATACTGGGTTAGTTTTAAACCTTCTTCTAAGTTCAGGGGCTAAAGTATTAAATAAAGACTTAACCTTATTAAATACTTGTTTGAAATGCCCACTTACAAGAGATGGAGGGCCTAAACGTCGAGTTAAGTTATTCCCTAAAAGGGCCTCTACTTGTTTTCTACCCTCTCGAGTGTTTAAGTAATCTGGAGTAGCTGCATCTGCTAATAAACGAGTAGCTACTTGGTCCGCATACCACTCATCAAAACCTTCTTCAAAATTGTAAGCGTCGTAAACTCCTGACTCTCTATCTTTTGTATAAGCCTCTAATAATTTTTTTCTTAATGTAGGATTAGCAAGAGACCTATTTTTTTCATTAAGAAATATAGCATGGCCTAGTTCGTGGGCTAATGTTAAATACCCAGCAAAAGAAGTAGCGGCGTTTCTTTTTCCTTTTGGGGGCATCTTAACAAAAACAAAATCTGTATTAGCAAAACTTATTATCCTACCTTTTTTATTAGGGTTATTTCTCCACTCTTTTACTTTTTCTTGTACTTCTATACGAGTGCTTTCAGGTAACTTATCTAATACTGCATTTAAAGACTCTGCATTTTGATCAAAAATATACAAATCCCTGTGTATACCAAAAAAATTTCTTTGTGAAAATTTAACAAACAAATCTTTTATACCGGGTAGAGATTGATTTAAACTTTCTGAAACAAATACACTAGCTGGGGTAGCAATCCTACGTTCTTTTGTTCTTAGAGTAGATTTTCTATCTTTAGGAGTAAACTTAACAAATAAAGGAGCCCCATTTTTATCTTTTAATGCCTCACCATATTTATTTCTTTTTACTTTTTGTTCATATATAGGTACGTTTTCGTCATATGCCCTATTCATACGTTCGGTATCTTCGTCTTTTCTTAGCTCTGGGTCTCGTAGATTTAATCTCTCATCTTTACTAGCGTGTTCTTTTCTAAGTTCTTTTGCTTGTTGTAACTGCCGATTTTCCTCTTGTTTATCAGCAAACTCTGTGCCTTTTTTAGTAGGAGTAAACCCTTTCTTTCTTAAAGGTCCCTTAGGGTCTTTTTTAGACCTTCTTAATACTTGGTCAATAACAGTTCCCGTAGTTGGGGTTAGTACTTCTGGAGCATCTTGTGGGGAATCCATTTCACTAGTTTCAAGAAGACCAGGATCAGTAGCGGGAGCTACTCTTCTTTTTTGTACTTTACCTTCCTTAGTAAATTTTAACCTGCCAGTTTCAGGGTCTTTAACATCTTCTTGTACAGACGTTGTCTCATAAGGTAACCCTGTGTTTTGGTCTATACCTGTAACACCCAGTAAATCTTGTATTGTTTTAACTTCCCCAGCTTGACTATACACAGGAGCTGTTCTTGGTATATTAGGTAAACCTACATTATCTCCATACTGAATATCATAATTAGCACCCAATTCACTTATAATGGTAGTAAAGCCATCCCTTGCTGTTCTAAGGTCTCCTAGCTCTTCCTCCATCTTATAGTCTTCTTTTCTTTGATTTATAGTTCTACCTACATTAGTAAGATGGACCATACTTACGTACGTAATTTCACCAGTTTCTTTGTCTATTAAACCCCAACCTTTTTCAAGCTCTGCTTGTATATTTTTAGTATCTGTACCTACTTCTTGTACAGCTTGTGCTCTAGCTATAGATCCAGCTTCTTTTACACCTTCTTCTGTTAAAAGAGCGGCGGACTTACCTTGGGGCCCTGGTACTGTTTGTGTATCTATAAAATACCCTAATGCCCCTTTCCTAATTGATAACTGTAGACCCTCATTTTCTTTACTAACTCTATTAAACTTTCTTATAAATCTCTGAGATAAGTTTTCTCTTATTTCAGGGTCTAGGTCTATTTCGCTTTCTTCTATTATTTTATTAAACTCATCTAGGTCTTTTTGTTTAGGGGCATCATTAGGAAAAGTACCTTTTGGTCTTGCTTCAAAAGGCGTACCATCGTCATTTAATACAAGACCAGGTGTTCCTCTAATTTGAAAGTCCTGCCTAGCTTGGACAGTATCACCCCCTTCATAGGGGTCTTCTTCTGGTTTCCCAAATATTTCTTCATCACCTTTATTCTTTATTTCTGGGTCTGGGCCCCCTAACGTTCCTAATGCCCCCGCTTCTTCTGCTTCCGCAAACTCTTGGTCTCGTATGTCTTGTTTTTCTTGCTCAGTAAGTCTTTGCTTACCTATAGGTTTTTTAGTCCTTTTCTCTCCTTTTTTTAATCTAACTACTTCTAAATTTCTATCATAAATAGCATCTTCTTTAGTATCAAAAGTAATAGTAAAATTAGGATTATCCTTACCATACTTTCTTTCCATAGCAGCTATAGCTGCCTCTCTACCTTCTAGAGTAGTAGATTCTTCATCTATTATTATCCCGTCTTTATTAGTTACTTGTACTACAAAACCATCAGAAGCCTCTTGCACTCTACTATATCCGAGAGCCTCTTTTAATAAAGTGTCCCTAGCAGTAATACTAGCAGAGGGGCCTAAAGCTAACGCAGCTTCATATATTTTTTTGTCTCGTGTGTATAAAACACCCTGACCAGGCATTTCTACTTTATATACATTTTTTAAGTCATCTATTCTTGAGCTTTCAGACCATTCTGTTCCCTCTGGTACCCAAACTGACTTTTTGCCCTCTCCTAAAAAATTAGCAAGCATAGCGTCTATTTGTGCATCAATACGCGCACTTGATTCTAATACTGGCCCACCCGCTGTTGATGTACCTGTTCGCCTTTTTCTTTCTTGTTTTATTGCGTTTAAATCTTGTCGTGCTCCTATACCAATAAGTTGTGGACCAGCCTCTTTAATAATATCTTCTAATACAAGTTCTGTTGCTGCCATTTCTTCTTCAGTTAGCTCACTTACATTTTCTTTATTTTTAGTAGCCTGCCTAAATTCAGGGCCTATAGACTGAAGTTTATAGTTTGGATTGTTTGAATTACTTAATACAGCTGATGGGTCATTATTAACAATAACTTCTTTGCCTTGTTGGTTTATAACTTTTAAACTACGCGCACCTTCAGAAACAGCAGTAACTGTGGCTTTGTATAAATTGCCGTCCGCATCAAACATATCTATTTCATCATCAACCTTTACACCTTCTGGTATAACTGCGTCTGGTATTATTTCTGCTTCCTCAAACTGTAGCCCACGTTCTTCCATAGCAGCTAGTCTATCAGCACTATACTGAGCCCCTTTAAGTGCCATATCTCTAGCCATACCAACCACACCGGCCCCTACACCACCTGCGCCTCCTCTTGCCCCACCAGCCCAGAACCCTGCCCACGTGCCTTCCGCAACTCTCATCCAGGCTTCTTGTGCTGTAAAATTAGGATCTATAGATAGACGTTGCATAGCTTGCAATCCTTCTTGCGCGCCTTCTGTAAGACCCTCTATACCAGCACTAGCAGCAGTGATTCTAACTACATCTCTTACTAATTGAGCTGAGGCTGACCTAGAAGCAGCTGTTGCCCCTTCTGCTACTGCATTACGAAGAGCTGTACGGCCGATAGCGCCTATAAAACTAACTTCTGATAAAGTACCTAAAAGAGCTTGTGGCACACCTAAAGCTAAAGCTACCGCAGCTTCTTCCTCTGTTAATTCATATCCGGCTTCTTGGTATTCGCCTAAAGCTTGTGCAGAACCTATTAAGTACTCTTGTGAAAATGCACCCGTTATACCACCATATTTAGCGGCTTTCATAAGGTTCAAACTTCCATTTAAAATAATTTTTCCATCCGCACCCATTGCATATTTACCATAACTCAAAGCGTTAATAGCTTGTATCTTGTCATGCTCGTGCATAAAATTCTTTTTAGCAAAACGGTTAAATTGCCGTTTAAAAGCAGCTTTACCTGCTATACTAATACCCGCTTTAGCTAAAACACTTGCGGCTGCACCACCAAAACCGGTACCTACAGAACTTAAAGCTAAAGGAGTAAATTGACCTGTGGCTCTTACTACAGAAGAAAAGAAAGAATCCATACTAGGCGCATCTAAAAACTTTTCAAGAGACCCTAAAGGGGCTAAGAGGTTTGAAGACTCCTGATCTGATATATCAGCCCAGTTTAAATTAACTTGAGCAGCTTCTTCCCTACCTGTTAAAAGATTACCAATAGCTTTAAACCTTTCTACATCAGATGCAAGTTGTCTGAAGCCTCCCCTAGAAGCATCCATAAATTGTTCACCATAAGTAACTGGGTCTACTCTATAATCTGTAGGCTGAGCTATGCCGCTTGCAACTGCGGACCTAGTCGCTTGTCCTTGCGCCATCATATCTAGAAAAGCATTTCCTGTAGAAGGGGTTTTAAAACCCCCTATAGGAGGTGGGGCGTATTGTTGTTGAGCGTATTGTTGTTGAGGAGCTGCTTGTTGAGGCGGGTCTACTTGTTGAGGCTGGCTTGCTGGTTGAATTAAAGAAGATATACCCTGTTGAAACTGTGTAATTCTTTTAGGAGTTTGCGTAGCCCATTTAGAGTCTTCTACTTCTTTTAAAGCACCTTGATAATCACCACTTTTTAATTTTTTCCAGGTTTCAGTGTGTTCTTTATTCCAATTAGTGCCTAATTGAAAGTTAACAGACCCTAACCTTTCTAAAAACAACGGGTCATTAACACCTAACTCTTCTGCTTGTCTTTCAGCAGCCCTATAAGATTTTTCAGCATCTTGTTCTAGCCACTCTGTTCTTACTGATTCTGGAACTTCGTCGCCTTCTTTATATTTTTTTAATTCTTCAGCTGTTAACTTATGGCCTACCCCAGCAGTTAAATGGCCCTCTGTGTCTTTATACACAGTAGAACTATTCCCCTCTACTTCAGAAGAAGTTAAAAAGTCTAGATAGGATTGAGGGACTGCAAAGGTTGTAGACACATTAAGTCCCCGCTTTTATACTTTCCGCCCCTTTACTAAAAGACAATAGGATATTTAAGCCCTGTTTATCAAGGTCAGTTAAAGCCTCTCCAGCGGATATTTGTCTACCCACTTGATTGTTATTTTCATCAATCCACTTTATCCAAGCCACTTCCTCTGCATTAGTAGCTATTTTTCCATCCTTTGTATATGCCCTTAAAGTTGGATTAACAGTAAAACCTCCCTCAGTAGGTGACCCATTAAATATACCCCAACTCAATATTCTTCCAATTAGCCCCTCACCAGATTTTTCTTGTCCCCATTTATTAAGAAATGCAGCTGCGTTCGATGCATAAAGACCAAAGTTAGCTGTATTACCAGGGTTTTGCATACGTTGAGATAGTTTAGGTATTTCTGTTTTTAACAGGTCGTCTATTGAAAGAGCCTCTATAACTTCATACTCATCACCATCTTTCTGCGAACCCCCATGTAATAAGTTATTAAAATTACTAAAAAACGAATTCGCTTCTGAACTCGACTGATTTGCAAACATTCGTTGAGTCTGAGCATTAGCTTGTTGTAGAGCTACTCTTTGTGGGTCTAGGTCAAAAAGCCCCGTTTCTATAAAAGTAGATATTTGATCCCTAAAAGTTGCTCTGTCAGGTTGATTTAAGGAGCCTTGTATAGCCAGCCCTATGTTCTCTCTAGCTACTCTAGATAATCCAGACATATCGGATACACCAGTATTACCTATAACACTACTTGATATAATTTGGGCGGCATCATTTATTCCCTGTTCAGAGGTAGTGGGGCTAGGGTTATTTAGATCAACCCCTTTAGAGGAATTAAGAGCTTTTCTTTTACTTTCAGGATTTTGGGGGTTATACCCAGGTTTATCCCAATTTGCTGGGGGTTTTTCACCTCCATATTTTTTAGCAAAAGCTATTGGGTCCTTTTCAAATTCTTCAAAAAGATGAGGGGAATTTACAAAAGTGTCATAAATAGTATCTTCTCTGTTATGATAAAAGTCATTTGCATTATCAATATCGTTTCTTTCTTGTTTACTCAATCCGGCCCTTGATCGTTTTTTCCCATCTACATAGTTCATAGAGTCAGCCCTAACATCACTAAGGACTCCTCCCCCTATTACAGCAGAAGACCCCTCTGGTTTTAATATCTTTTTAACTCTAGCTTTTATATTTCTAGAATTTAAACGTTTTGCAGCATTAACAACAGACCGTTGTTGCCAATCTTCTAAAGAATCAAATTGTTCTTGAGTCATATTAAAAGGCAGATTTAAATTATGCTCTATATAATCAGGGCCTATGCCAGCCGCCTTTAATGAATCTTCACTTAAAAATTCTGTTTCACCCCCAGTTAGACCTTCAAAAGCTCCTACCTGTGGATCACCTGCCTCCATTTTAGGAAGCATCGCATATAAGTCATCCTCCATAGGAATATTTTGTATTTGGGGTTCTGCGCCTTCTTCATAAGACTGCGTACTACCATCTAAATTTGGATCTGTATAAGTTATACCAAAACCTTTACCCTCAACGACCTCAGGGCTTGTCCCCTCACTGCCTTGGTTATTATCATACTCGTTTAACCTGTTTTCGTTACCCTGTCTATCTCCGGGTCTTACTAAATTAAAACCGGCCATTTCTCCTAATTCTGGGGCCATATTAGCAGCCCTACGAACCCCCATATGATAATCCCTAAAACCAGCATTTATACTATCAGCAGAAAAAGTTACATATTCTCCTCCGTCTGCGGCTTTTTTACCCCTTTTAGTAAGGCCTTCACCATACACATATCCTTTATCTTCATCATAAGTACCTACTTGAACTTTAACTCGTCCATCCTCTAATACTTCGTAGTCTGTAATAAATTTATTAGCCCCTTCATTGTTAAAATCAGAAAGTATAGAGGCACCAAAACCAGTATAGTTTAGTTTGTCTTTAGTTCCTTCTTTCCCATAAACAGCTTCAAAATCGGCTATATCATAATCATTTAAAGATTTTGCGGCTAATTGGTTATATGCATCTACTCCTATCCTACCTTGAATTTCTGAGGCATTGTTTTTTATATCCCTACTTAAACCAGTTAAAGAGTCACTCATACGACCCCCAAGCTCTAAAAAAGCTCGGTCTTGTTGTTGCAGATTAAAATTAGCTGCAGCTATATCTTGGGCTTGTATCTGAGACTGTACTTGACGTCTTCTATCTCCATAACCTGCAGCTCTTGAAAACCCGCCTAAAAAACTATCTACTAAATTTGCCATAATATTATATTGCGAACGCCAGTATTGCTGCTGAAGCTAGACTGCCGACCATACCAGCATTTTGAGCTTTAGTTTGCGCTTTAGCGCTCTTATAAGCCTGCTTTCTAGAATTAGCATCTTGCGCTGCACTTTGTAGTTGACCTAAAGAACTCCTATTTACTCCTTGGCCTACATTAATTAAATCAGCTAATTTCCTTGTATTAGCTTCCTCTTGTTGAATCTGTGCATTATTTACAGCGTTAGATAAATTCAAAGCGCCCCCTCTTTGATTTGCTCTAGCCATTTCAGCTCTTTCTGCTGGGGTTAACTCTGAACCATAACGTTCTAAATTCCTTTGTTGTATACCCTGAGCTACTCTAGACTGTATAGCAGCGTCTTCTCTAGCGCCCTCAATTAATGAAGTATCTGTTGTAGCGTCTTGTATCTGCTGCTCTTCAAAATCTCTAAAATCTCTTATATAGTTATAATACTGGCTTTTATTTACATCAGCATACGTTTTTTCAGGGTCGCTTACTTGTGGTAACCCCCCTAAATAAGAATCTGTAGCAGGTTTTTGTTTATCTAGCAGTTTTGCAAGCTCTGTCACCGGCGTTCTTAAAAAGCTCATTAGCCGCCCCCTCCATAACCAAATAGCCCACCAAATATACCAACATTTGCACCTCTTGCCATTTTATAAGGGTCTTCTTTTGTGCCCTTTCCTGTTTGTGTCATTTTTCCAGGTTTCATAAAGTAAGAACCTGTTTCGTCTCTATTTTCTTTCATTTGACCTAAGAACGTACCACCAACTTGCGCCATGGCTCCAGCTTTAGCAAGTCTTACAGCTTGTTTGTTTCTAGCGTCTGCCAATAAATCACTTGTCGCCATTCTTGACGCCGCGCTTAACCCAGTAGCAGCATCTGCTTGTTGACCTCTAGCCGTACCCAATACTCCTGTCTGCATAGTAGTAGCTATATCTTTACCCGCCGTCCTAGCTTGTGCTTGTTGACCTACAGCTCCTGATGCTATATTAGCAGCATAATTCACTCCCTCTATTACTTTTAAATTAGGCCTACCACCTGTAAGGGCCTGCATAGTGTCAGCTTGTGCTCTATCTTGTAAAGTATCTGTATACCTATCTTGTGCAGTTGTTGCTTTATCCCTCATTTCCCTAAGTAAGGGCTGATAGGTTTTTTGAAAATAAGCTTGTTCTGCAGCAGCTATAGCAGCATTAGTCTTTTCAGCTACGCTTGCTTTATAATCTTCTTTTTTAGGTTTCTTTGCCATTACATATCCTTTCTATAAACATAACTAACTAATTCGTACCCATATTTTGGGGCAATTTTACTCCACCCTTCTCTACTAGTTTGGAACTCAATGTTATCTGCTTGTAGGTCTTCTGCAAGCTTTTCCAAGAGATCAAACCCATTTTTTGTATACTCATACTTAGGATCTTGGTAAGCTGCCCACACATATAAAGTGGGTCCACCCCCATGGTTCTGCTGTGTACTAGTAACAATAAATCCAACGTTCTTATCTCCTTCATATCCAATATATAAATCTGCTTCTTTATTTTTTAAAGCTACATATACATCTGCTGGAACCCAGTCTGAGTAGCTTTTTTTAATTATATTTCTTAACTTTCCCTCTATTTCTTCATAAACAAATTGTAAATCATCAACATGTATTTTACTAAACTTTAGTGCCATCTAACCCTTCTCCGATCCATACCTCCTATATCTTCTGGTAGGAGCTACCCCCACCCCAGAGTACACTACTTTTCTACCTACCCCTATATCTGCTCTCCTAGCTTTAACTTCTGCAGCTTGAACTGTTTCTCTAAACAAACCAGCATAATCTGAGGCCGCAATTGGATCTGACCAATCTCTAGCCGGCATTCTAAGCAGTCTATATAGGGCCCCAAAAACAATTCCGTCTCTATAATCATCTGCTACTTCTGTAGCAATATTATTAGAGGATCTAGAAGGTTTTAAAGATACATTCATAACAATACCACCCGCAAGAGTAGTATCTGGTATAGGTACTAACCAAAATAAATCTGGTGACTGTTGTATAAAATGTTTTGGAGTAGCTTGGTTATCTCTCCATTTTGGGTTTTGTCCTTCTAACCCTCTAGGAGTTATAGCTTCTAAGTCTTCTCCATTATAGATAGCCCAAATTATTTTATCTACTTTAGTACCTGCAGGTTGATTAAATTCATACTCATATATACCGGCTACAGTACTTATAGGGTCTAATTCTTTTGTATAAACAGCCGCCTTTTCACAAAGTTCGATTGAAGAAGACCTTAACGCATTTTCTACCACTGTATCTGGACACCCAGGTACGTAGGGTAGTACGTCTTTCATAAATGATTCAAAACTTGCCATTATGTCGCGCTCATTATTTGTATATCAGGTTTAATTAAAGCGTCTATTTGTGCTTTACCATTAACGCTAACTGAGAACGTTTGGTAATGGGCACCCGCTCTTTGTTGATTTCCAGCAAACTCAGCATCTTTCATAAATGCTCTAAAACAACAATAGTCTATCAACGCATTAGAGTAATTATCTGGAACAGCTATAGTTGCAGAAGTATTAGCTAAATCTGTAGGCCTTTGTGAATAAATTATTTCTGCGTAAGCATTACCTGCGATTCCAGGGTAAACGTAATAATTCAAAGGGTCATTCTCATCAAACATAAAATGTTTTGGGGTAGTACCATGAGTAGCATCTCCTGTTACAGTAGGGTCATGCCAATTAGGCTCTTGAGTATCTAAAATATCTCTAGCAACAAGCCTAATAGCTTTACCACCTGTAGCACCCCCAGAAGCATCAGACATATTCCTTACTACGCTAAGAAGACGAAGCCCATCAGTTGGTATAGCTTGTTTAGTACCAGTAACCAACTGCACATTAGAATGAAGGGCAGTAGCATCAGGCTTTAAATTTGCTATTTCGCGCTGCCCGTCATTAATATAATTTAATAACTCAGCTTCAGTCCACCTTACATTCGCAGTATCCTGCAATATAGACTCTACTCTAGATAATAAATTTGCGCCTGTTGTTACTGATGCCATTACTCTTCTTTATCTACTATTATTTTTGCCCAAGCTTCATCTCTTTCTTCAGATGTTATTTGTTCTCCAAAAGCTTCTTTTATAACAGATTGTTTAGGTAACCCATCTGTTGTGAAGTCTTTTGGGTCACCATTTTCCATTATCTGCTTCATTGCAGCTTCTAATCTATCTTCTCTATCTCCCTCAAAGACAATTTCTTCTACTTCTTCAACTATTTCTACATCCTCAAGAACTATTGCATCTTGGATTTCTTCCTTATCAATAACCCCTATTTCCGAAGCTAAAATACTAGGGTCTTTTATATCTTCCCTAACTTCTTTTGCACCTTGTTGGATAGCAACTAATCCTATGTCGTCCCCAACTTCTTTTGGTTCACCCGCATACAAACGTATGGACGCGCCCCATGTTGTAGATATATACATATCTTCATTTGAAACTATTTTCATTTTTTCTCCTAAATTAAAAATTGAAGGAGAGCCACCCAAAGATGGCCCCCACTTCAACTAAGACTAGATTATACGTAAGCAACATCAAGTCTAACTACACCAAAGTCCTCAACTGCGCTGTTGTGGTCGCTTTGGAATTTTGGTTTTCTAAGACCAAAGATCTTACCAATAGAGATACCATTTTGGTTACCGTAGTCGAAGTTATCTTCAACCATTTCCGGTAGACCGATATCAGCCATAGCAAGAGCTTGAGCTCCACAGAATAAGCAAGCAGCGCCATTGACGTCAGCGTCAGCGCCCCACTTGTATCCAGCAGATCCAGCGTTACTTGATGTTCCAGAAGTAGCTCCTGAAGTATCAAACACGTGCCTGAACTCATGTACCATTATTCCATCAACCATTAAGCTAGAAGATCCAGCAAACAAAGTGTTGCTAGGTCCTCTTACTCCAGCGTTCCTGACGTTAGCCAAGAAGTCAGAGTCTAGTTTAAGGTCAGCCATAACTTGTGGAGTTACGAAAAGATGGAATGTCTCTTCGTTGCCTGCGCCTCTGATACCACGGATGTAGTTATCTTTAGCATAAGCTTTTAAGTCCACAATTGCGTTATAAGACAGTTTGTCAGCAGCTGCTACAGCTGTAACATCACCAGCAACCAAACCGCTAGTTGCATCCCATCTTCTATGTCTATTAGAAGTTGGGGATGAAACATCGCTACCAAAAGCGAGGTCACCTAGGTTTTGGCCAGTAGTGTAAACTGGTCTTAGAGCGCCGTTGTTTTTCTGCGTGTATGCAACACCAGAAAGCGTTAAAAACGCTAATTGGTCAATTCTGTCAGCAATTGCATAAGCAAGAGCATCTCTAGAATTTTCACGGAAATTAACAACAGATTTTTGATCAGCTAGTCTACCAGCAAGTCTGTTTGCAAACCTGAGTTGATCTAGTTGAACGGTTATGTCGTACGCTCTTAACGACTCTTCATTACCTTCTAGAGTGTAATCTCCAGTAATACCATCGCCTGTCATGTCAGCTAAAAGTGTTAGTACAGCTCTAGCCCCTTTTTCAGACTTAGTAAGTTCGCTTATTCTTTGGACCATTGCATTAGATCCAGAACCAGCAAACTGGTTAATAAAAGACATGTTACGAGCAACGCGCCAAAAGTCACGTGACCAAGCCGTTAGTTGTTCGGAGGTCAGTGACGCAAAGTTAGTATTAGCCATTGGGCTTCTCCTATATTAAACGTTACTATTACCTGCCAACTTATTGGAGTGGCAAACTAATCCGTATACCTCGTATCGTGAGGAGACGAACCCGCAACTTTTACGAGAGCGATCTCGAACCGTTTAACGTCCTGATAGACGAAATACGTTGATTAACCTGAAACGATCAGGGCCAGATATCGTTCTGACTTAACGAATCTATATATAATATATTAGTGTCTACGCAAAGTCACCACGTAATCTACGTAAAGTTTCTTCTGGTAGAGCATTAAACTCATCTTCAGATAAAGCATTTACATCCAAAGTAGACTCGCCTCTATCTGCATTACTTTCACCTTGTAACTCTGGTGGTTGTGCAGAAGCTGCCTCTAATTTTTTTGAAACTGTAGCTTGCTTTTTCTTTTGGGCTACTTCTTTTAAACCTGGGGCCTCTGCATGAGGTACGGGTTCTTCAGAAGGATTTAATAGTTCTGGGGCTTTAGCTGCTAAAGTGTAATTAGTAGCTTTTCTTAAAGCATCCGCAGCCTCATATCCCTGAACAACAAAAGCATCCCTTAGATCTATAACTTCTTTTTGTAAATCTTCATTATACTCCGCGCTATTTTCATCTAATACAGGGTAAGAAGTTTCAATTTCTTTTGCAGCTGCTTGAAGGTTCATAACCTCTTGGCTTTGTTGGACTGTTTGGCCCATTTGCTGTTGCATATCAAACATCATTTGTTGTCTTTCAGCATTTCTTATTTCACTTCTTAAAGCTGTAGCTTTTTCAGCCTCCCCATCCAAAACAAGTTGTTGGTACTCAACCTCTTTAGAATTAAAATCATATTCTGGGGCTTCTTCCAAAATTTCTGCTCTTTTTTGGTTTTGTTCGTCTAATTGTTTTTGCAAAGCTTTTTGTTTAGCTATTACTTCATCTAACCTAGATTTAGGAACCATAGGAGATTTTTTCTTATCTTCTACTTCGACTGCCTCCTGTTCTTCAGGCTGTCCATCATCTCCTGGAGAAACTTCTTCTGTAGTGCCCTCTCCTGTTTCCTCTGCAACAGGCTCTCCCTCCTCTTCTGTAACAACTTCTTCCTCTGCCTCTGGATTCTCTTCTGTTGTTTCTTCAACTGCATCAGTCTCTTCTGGGTTTTCATCTTTCTCCTCAAAACTTAAGTCTAATTCAAAGCCTTCCTGGTCCTCTTGAGGAATAGGGTCAGCACCTGGCATACTCTCAAATTGCACGTCTTGAGATTCAACGTTTTTTTCTTCAGCCATATTTACTCCTGTTTATTTTTACTGGCGTTTTGCATAGCAACAGTTGCTATCTTAGTAGCAGACTGTACCTCCGACTGCCCACGTCTTACTTCATTTGACATTTCTGACAAGCTTTGACGTAAAGCGAGTTCTTCTCTTCTCATTTGTAGCTCAGATTGTATCTTAGCTATCTCTAATTGTGGCTGTACATCAGCCATATCTTGTACTTTAGCTATATTAACAGCTGATTCAGATTGCATCTTAGCTACTTCCGCTTCTAGTTTTGCGATCTCTAATTGAATCTGCCTAATTTCAGCTTCCTGTTGGAACTGCATAATTTGTGCCTCTTCTTCTGTTGGAGGTTCTTGACCAGTCATTATTCTTATACGTCTAGCCAACTCTTCTTTTCTCTTAAGGTGAGAGTATTCAACAATCATATCATCAGGAACAGGCACCCCAACAGACTTCAGACTTAATGCCTCTGCAAACTGTGTCTCATCAAAAGTGTCTCTTGCAGGCTGGCTACCTATAATTACATCATATTCACCTATAGTTAAATCATTAATTACTACTCCCTCTGGAGTCATCTCATTTACAACCATAGGTTCACGAGGCTTCATAGGGTCATCTTCATTAGTAACTTGTATTACTCTTTCTTCTGAATAAAATCTTTGTATTAAACCTAATATATTTTCTGCTAGATAATGCCTAGATTTTTGTAAGTTATCTAAAGGAACTTGTATCATTAAAGCCCCTCTAACTTGTTTTTGTTGCATAGCTACACCAGATACTTCTTGGTGATCACTACCTAACATGGAATCATTAACCCCACTTATTTCTTTTATATTTGCAGCAGCTTTTAATCCTAGTCTATCTAACCCTGTAGGAATATGATTAGCTGGTATTTTGGAAGGGGGGCTGGAGCCACGATTAAACTCGAGAACTAATCCTGTTGTGGCCCCATGTTCTTCTAAGTCATCTGCGGTCATTCCAGTTAATGACCCGTTTTCTACAATCCATCCACTATTAGCAGTGGTGTTTACTATATGTAGTTCTTGAGAAGATATTTTGTTTAATTGTTCTTGGGGAGAAAGTAAATTTCTTACCATACCAAATGGTTTACCTCTTCTCCAATATGGGAAATAAGGAACTATCGTAAAATCAGAATAGGGGGACCAATCGTCATGTAGTACTACTAAATCAGCTGTTACCGTCCATCTAACTTTTCTAGCTAATTTTTCTATAATAGCTAAACCATATTGATCCGCAAATTGTTCTATTTTTCTTTTGCCCCAAACCTCAGGTACTTCTCTTTGGTCCCCTGTTTGTGGGTCTACATAAAATTTAGTTTTAACTAGTCTTCTATATTGTCTTTCTACAACTCTTACAGCTCTACATGCCCCTAACTCTTCAGGAGAATTAGGCATTTCTTTTCCATATTCTAAACCAGTATAAGTATCTCCATACCTATTCTCTTCATATTCAATAGAGTCTATACCAAGAGTACTACCATTCTCAGCTATCATTCTTAGTCGGTCTGCTTTTTTCAAACCATACACTTCTTCTATTTCATCAACCGACATCCACTTTGTTTCAAAGACTTCATTCCAAGTTTTTGGATCCCACTCTTTTGCATCTGGGTCTATTAATATATCTAAAGGGTCTTTTGCTTTTATTCTTACCTCACCTTCTATATGGTCATCAAAATCCATACGTACATCAAAGTAACCTCTATCCATTATTAAGCCATCAGCAAATACTTGGCTCTCTACCCAATCTATTTTGTTAGCATCTCCTAACTGCATATATAATTTTGTAAGGACATCCGCCGTAGCTTGTTCGCCGCCTCGACGAGGTTTAAATTGTACGTCTGCTCTACGAGAAGTTTGCTCAGCTAATACTGTATTAACAGTTGGTAGAATAGTATTAATAGTAAGAGCGGGCCTTCCTTCATTATCTAAAGCAGCGATGTCAGCTTCATCCCACTGTTCTCCTCTATAAAAAGAGTCACAGCGTTTTGCCATGTCTATGTATTCTAAATGACCATTATCTCTAGCTCTAACATAACGGTCCCATTGATTCTTAGCTACCTGAGCTTCCTCAGCTGCATTTAGCTTCTTCATTTTTTTATATTTTGTACTTGGCATATTACGCGCTCATTGCTGATTTTTTAGAAGCATCTCTAGTTAACCCGTCTAATTTATCACGCCAAGACGGAACATGCTCTATTTTTTCTATATAAGTTACAAACTCAGTCATCATTAATCCAAGCCATGCTAGTGCATCAACTTGGTCATCGTGAGTTCCATTAGGAAATCTTAAAAGCTCGGACACAAGAGGAGACGACCAAACAGGGTCTTTAGGAATATATACCATGCCTTGTTGCATTCTACCTTGTATCGCTCTTGCTCTTGCTTCTTTATCTCTACGCCCAGTTCTTAGACCATGAAAATAAGCTTCATAAAGTCTACGTTCCTGAACCCTCTTTTCTAAAAAAGGACCAATAGCCATTTCTATATGTCCTTTCTCAATACCTACGGCTAATGGTTTCCACTTTTCATAAAGGTCTAAAATCTTTTCTACAAGATCGTAACCATCAAACCTACCACGAACAACATCTACTACGTAGAGTCGTTCATATTCATCAACTCCCATAACCATCCCTACGGAATAGTCATTCTTGTCTCTTTGACCAATCGCCAAATCCCAAGCAGTGTAGAATTTCATTCTATCAAAATCTACATCCTTCATATCAAAATAATTGATCATACTTCTTGTAAAGTAATCACCTTCATCTGATACCGGGTTCTGTTGGTATAGCGCTGACCAATCTCTAGGGCCTATGGCCTTTTGAATTTTAGTAAGCGCGTCTAAATTATACCTGTCTGCGTGTAAAGGTTCACCTATTTCTCTAAATTCTTCATCTTTTTCTGCAATAGCGGGATACTCTACAACTTCCCATTGATCCCCTCCATCTTCAGCAGACCGCAATAGTCTACCTGCTAAATCATCATCATGCCATCTTGTTAAAATAACAAGTATCCCTCCACCTGGAGCGAGACGGGTATACGCAGTGGATGTATACCAGTCCCACACTGACTCTCTATTAAATTCTGATTCGGCATCTTCTCTGTTTTTTACTGGGTCATCTATTACAAGTACGTGCGCACCTTTACCTGTAATACCACCTCCAACACCAGCTGCTACATAACCACCGCCTTCTGTAGTTAACCAAGATTCAACTGATTGTGATTGAGGGTCTAGTTTTGAGTCTGCAAACACATTCTTATATAATGGCTCCCGAAGTAGATGACGGACTTTTCTACTAAAGGCCATCGCTAAAGATCCAGAATACGAACAACTTATAAATTCATGTTTTGGATTTCTACCTAAGTGCCAAGCTGGATAGGAGACACTAGCTAATGTTGATTTTCCATGTCTTGGTGGCATGAACAACATTAACCTAGGAGATTTTTTATCAACTACATCCTGACTAAATTGTTCCAGGCGTTTACATATATCTTTATGTACCCAGCCCGCGGAATAATCTGGATTAAATCTTTCTACAAATGGAAGGAGACGTTTACGTGAAAGTATACGCCTTGCTAATTCTTTCTGCGCTTCTTTTTGTGCGTCTATCTCCGGGGCCGGTTTTTCTTCTTTCGGCTGATCAAGGTTCTGGGCAGTCTGCGCTGCGGCGTCCGCGCTACAGTATACACATACAGTGTCGTTAATTAGGGTTTCTGGGTGAAAACTTTTACATAAAGAGCATTCTACTTTGTGGACTGTGCTCATCGTTTATTAAATTTCTTATCAAATTTTAAATTAAATTCCGGTTTTCTACCTTCTACCTTATCAAATCTGGCAGAGAAACCTGCGCTGTTATCTTCATTTCTCCAGTCGTATCCTAAACTAGCTCGCGCTTGTCTACTTGAATCTTTACTAGCTTTTGCAGATAATCTACCTCCCCCTAAATTAGTACTAGCATCAAAAGCTACTCTTGTATTGGGGTCTCTACCCGATCTTAAATTTTCACTTACACTAAGTGAGGCATTACTACCCAAATCAAATTCTTTAGATAATTTATACCCATCTCTTTCTTTCGATACGTTTATTGGTATAGGGGACTCATTTATTTTATTAGCTATATAATCTTTACCTGCTGTAGAAAGAGAATTACCAGCCAATATGTTTTCTTTCATATAATCAGGAATATTAAGAGCATTAGCTACATCACTTTTTATAAGGTTTTTCCAGTCTTCTGCTCCTTCCTTTAAATTATAGTGTGTCTGCCTAAGATCCTCCTCAGCTTCAAAGAGCCCCGGCACAGCATCTAGTAACATACCCTCTGCATACTCTGAAAAATTCTGCTCTCCCTCATTAAATTCATATTTTTGACTAAACTGCGAGGCCTCCTCTAGTTTTCTTGTAACATAGTCTTTTGCAACATCACCAAAAGACCGTCTTCCCGTACCAATATCTTCTAAGCCTTTTGCTAACCCAGAACTTCTATCCATAACAGGAGCATAAGAAGGAGCTTTTATTAAATCAGACTGGAGGTCCGACATAGCTTGGTCGAATTGAGATAGATTAGTTCCAGTTTGAACATTTGACATTATTTACCAGGCTCCAAATATTTATCATTTTCCCCGGCTAGTCTAATTAACTCATCATCTGATAATTTTTCTAACTGTTGAACCCTATCTACATTTATATTTATTTGAGTAGCATTCTCTGGGGCAAAGAGCCCATGAAGTTTACATAACGAGTCGACGACATTTTTTTCTTCGGTAGCGTTAGCCGATTTCCTATGCGCCTCGAGATACATATTGGTGGCTTGATTCCTATCGAATTTGCATTCTTCCACCATTTCTTTGCGTAAATAGGTAATTGCTCTTTGTATAGGTTCCTTTTTAAAAATAGCATAAACATTCTCCATGTTTTGGTAGCCAGCTGCTCTTCCAGCTGCAGCTTTTGACATACCTTTTAAATAAAAAAGAATTAACCGTTCTTCTTGTACAGTTAATTCGTTAAGTTTTACTCCCATATAAGGAAAATGGGACTGTAATTCGTTTCTTTCCTCTACTTCACTCATTTTTTATCTGATATTGACCCTATCATAATCGCCATCTTATCAAAAATCTTCCTTAGTCGTCACTATATTCTTACACCACCAATATAATTCTTCTTCTGGTAGTACATGTTTCATTACATTAACTCTATAACATACTAATTGTATATTTCCTGGTTCATATCCTATATGAGGATCTATTCTATCTATTGATACATTAAATTCTTTATTGCCTGATCCATCTTTAGCATATGTCATAAGGATATTTGACAACGCACAACGGCCATCTTGCAGATGCCAACGGTCCATCAAGTCTTTTATATCTATACTCCACCCTAATTCTGGATTTTTCTTTTTTCTACTATATTTTAGTTGAGCAAGAAGATGCCGTAGAAAGGCTTCTGGAGTTGCAGACTTCTTACGGTTTGCAAGTTGCACTTTACAAGCATGGCATATAGTACGGAAATAAGAAGTTTTATTCTTTAGAACCTGTTCAAAATTTTTTTCAGGTAATTTTTTTAGGCAAGAACTACAGATCCGTGTGCTCATGCTAAGACACCATACCATATAAATTTTTTTGGGGAAATTTTTTGGAAAAATATTATATATATCGGTGAGACACTTTCTCCCCCATCCACACCATCGACACCCCCCACTCCCCATCTCTAAAAAATGAACCTAGTCTACCCATTTATACCCATGAACCTAGTCTGGTACCCTATTAACTACTATCACCACCATACATAACCAACGGTCACCGCTACGCGTCAACCGTAATCAAACTATAACTGTCAATAATGACTTAATAACATAGGAATAATAACCATGAAAAATAATAACTCACTAACTAAAGATATACTATCAAGCTTCGCCGACATGACTCCACGCGATGTATTTGAAACAATCATTGATACATCCCCACGAGATCTATACGACACTGTTGTAATAACTGCTTCTGTTCTAAAAAGCACCTACGACAAACTAGCTGAGGATGGCTCCAACACTACTACTATCACTAATACTGAAGTACTTTGCGGATACTGTGGTGAACCTGAGAACCAAGGATATCACTACAAGTGTTGGATTAAATAACTACTATCACTAATAATAAGGAGAAATAGCCATGAAATGGACTAAAAAAGAAATAGAAGGCGAGATGGAACTCGCTAAAGTAATAGGGGAATACCCTGCTTACTTCACTGTGGCAACTGCCAAAGTAATAAAGAAAATAATGCAATACGCTATAATAGCTATTCTTGCCCCTATATGCTTCTGTATAGGCGCGGGCTTTGGCATTTACCACAGGTTCACTAAATATGAGCCATGGTTCATTAAATAACTACTATCATCGGCGCTAGGGCGAGGTTCATACCCCATGAATCCCGCCCCACGGACAGATGAGCATGCCCCACGGGCTGTGTGTACCACCGTGTACCACTTGCCTATGTGCATGCCGGTACAACGTAAACCCTTGATAAATCAAGCTTTTTACGTAAATGTACCGTTAGTACCGCGTGTACCACATGTTCACGGGTTGTATATTAATAGACCGTTGACCATAGACAGTTAATATTAAGGTTAAAACTTAAATTTAACGGTACAACTGGTACAAACATACAATAGACCTATAACAAAGGTAATAGAATCAATAACTTACGAGTGTACCACTAGGTTAACCCCTACTGGTACACCAATCGTAATAACTTAAACATAATCAATCACTTAAGGGTGTACCACTAACCAACTACCTAGTGGTACACCTACGGCTAACGCACGCGTTATCCGATATTTAATAGGTAGTAAATAATAAGGAGTAATAACATGGAACTTAATCTAAAAGATTATAGAAATGAAATAGTCATACATGAATCAGTCGGCGGGTATTTTCCTGTCTGGTATGGTGAATGTTTAGACTGGCTAGATGATGGCACACCAATAGATTGGTATAGCGAAGAGCTAACTTTCTCACGTTTTGCGACTAAACAAGAAGCAATAGATTACGTGGAATCTTCTTATCCAGCTAATGACCCCAAAGGTAATTACTTTGGGGCAATAAGAGAATGGAATAAGAGTAATTTTAACCTGTATACATAAGGAGTAATAATATGAAATACAGACTAGGCTTCGCGTGTTTAGACACGCTACACAACGCAGAGAAAATACTCCCTGCGTATTCTGAAGCTAACGAATTGCTACCGACGCTCCCGTACTCTCACGAGTTCGGTCGCGGAACCTGCTGGGCAGGTTGTAGCAACGTGAACTACAGATACTCAGGCAGAGACCATATTTCTACAGGCGAATGGCACGGACTTGAAACCTTAACGGAACAAGTCCGCTCATTAGCCAACGAAATGGGCTACAGCAAAGACTTTGATAGCTCCAAACTGTTCAATCAAATACTCATAAATGAGTATCATATGTGGAACAGTTTAGCTTGGCACTCAGACGACGAATCGTGTCTGATTGGACCAATAGCTTCACTAAGCTTTGGCTCAGCCAAGCCATTTCACTTTCGAGATAATCGAAACAAGAAAGTTCATTCAATTGACTTAGGTCAAAATGACTTTCTTATAACTAACCGCCATTTCCACAACACTCACCAGCATACAGCTGGTAAGGGAGAAGGCACAAGATATAACATAACCTTTAGAACTATTAAGGAGTAATAACTATGATGTATAAACATAGAAACGAGGACAGCGCTCTGACAGCTGTATTTGGTGGCTTAACCCTGCTTACTACAGGAGCTTGGGCTTTTTTATTAACTTACGAATATTACCCAACGCTATTTTTCTTTGAATATCCATTCTTAGAGAAAAATAGAGAACTAACTATGCTTATAGTTAGTTTTTCATCGTTGGTAAGTATATGCACATGGCTATACTTAATATATCCGTCAATAAAAAAGAGAGAAGAAACTTTGAGCGAACTCTATTTGTACGGACAAATGTTCGAAAAAGAAAGTGGTTCAAAGTATCTTATCTCAGAGGAAGACAAAATTCTTTTGTCAGCCCACTTAGATGACGAGTTAACAGAGAAAGAAGATAAATATGTTAGGTCGTTATTAGATAACAGCGAAGAAGCCCGCTCTTATTTCAATGTACTTAAGCACATTGATGAAGAGCTTACAGAGGCTTTGAATCCTGACTGTGAGTATTGTGGCGAACCTAAAAAACATGGTTCTCACTACAAGTGTTGGATTAGATAAAAATCCGCGCTCCGCTCGCCTTCGGCTCGCTCCGCTGTCAGTCAACACGTCCGTGTATGACTGTTATTAAATCATTAATAAATTGTCTTCTTCAGGGATAGACGTAAATCAGCTCCCCTGACCAAAGCTAACTGAGGATTAAGGTTAGAACTTTTAGCGTATAAGAGACGTTAGGTGACACATTCGTTAGATATTTGCTCGATAAAGTAGAGTGGTTGAGTGTGTTACCGACTTTTTTAACTTTTGTTTAATAAATGGAGAAATACCAATGGATAATATATCCTCAAAAGACCTACACTCGCAAGGGCTTGAAAATGGCGAGAATTTAGTAACTTCCGAGAAAGGCTCAGTAATTCTAAGAGTAGCAACTCCTAGAGCTGGTGACGACGGAAAAACGTATTGGGAATCTGTTCCTCAATCGTTTGTCTCGGGTTTTCAAACAGCCGACGGCAGAATAGCCATCGAAATACTTGGTCAACAAGTATGGCTGTTCGCTAAAACAAATAAGGCTAGCAAATAATGTTGGGCTTATTAAAATCAGTGGTAGTCAAAAGCTCTGCCACTGTGCTCAACGCTACGTCATCAGCTAAAGGCAAAGTAATAACTTCTGTAGTTAATCTTGTTCAAGATATTAAATCAGAAGCTGACTTACAAAAAGCCAGAGCTAATATCTCAAAGCTAGAGCCCGAAGACCTCGAACCAGTCTTAGATAGTGAGGGTAGACAAGTTTACGCTTACAAAGACTTTGTCGAGAAAGCTTAATAATATGGGGGGTGTAATGCTCCCCATTTATTTTTTAGCCTTTTTAACAAAAGGCCGCCCACTTCGCGCCCGTACCAACCCGACAAGCCCTAAAAGCCCTTGACCCCAGCCAATAAGGAATTCGCGCTATGCGCTCATGCGTTATAGCATTTATGATGAATTCTTCATCATAAATCATTTATAAAAGGCCACGCGTGCGTGCTGACTCCCTCGCATCAATGTTATTTGACCGCAATGCTAAACAACACTTCGCTTCAGCCTTCGGAACGCTCGTTCTTTTATCACTCGCATTCTCCTGGCGAGCTTCACTCACTCCTGTTAGTCGTTCGTTCCTTCGGGCTCGCCCGCGATCGGCTTTCGCTACGTTTACTTCATTCGCTCCTAGGATGGCTCGTAAGCTCACTCCCGTTGGTCGCTCGCAGGCTCTAGCAAGCCTTCGCCATCCATCCGCTCATTCGTATATTTCGCATGGCTAGCAAATACCGTCACTCATAACATTCGCTTTCGCTGGGCTTTACCATACTCACTCCCTTTGGTCGCTCGTCGCGCTCCGCTTATCGCTCAAGCTCACTAATTCGTGACTACTTTAATAGGCTCGGTCGTTAACCAAGAGTCGGACAACATTACATGTTGTCCGTTATTTAATTATTAGTAGATAGGGGGTGGGTAAAAACCCAGATCCTTTCTAATTTTGAATTAACTAATAGGAGTAGATATGCATTACATAAGCATAAATCAAACTGGAGAAATATTGTTTTCAAACAATGGTAATCCAGTATCTCTAGTGTTGGATTAACCTAGAGCCTTTCCATTTATTGAACTTACAGTGTGAGTTTATTTTATTAATTAGTCTTACTTTATAGGAGTTATTATGGCTAAAAAAGAAAAAAAGTCCTTTAATCCAGGCACTACAGTAGATCATTTCGATCCTACTGAACTAGAAACAGAAGAGCTTGTTTATAAACAAAAAACAGAGCATTCTGATTACACACCAGATACAAACGCAGACCCAGAAGGTGCTGAAGCTAGATTGCCTCAGAACACTGGTAAGCAGTTTCCTGAGCGTGTACACAGGGATTATCTAGTTAGAAACGGAGTTGTTGAAGTAAGTCAAGGTACTATACAAGCGTGTATGGCAATTTTTGACACTAAAGCTGAAACAGCAATGAATCTAACAGATGAACAACTTCCTAAGTATGAGAAAGAAGTTGAGGCAATTGTTGAAGGTAAGAAACCCTTACTTTTCGTAGATGCTCCAACATCTGGATACAACATGCTTAGCGAGATGACTCGTACGTGGGCAGAGTTTGTATGTGCGATATATGACTATACGTCATGGTCGAGACAGCTCAACCCTGAGTTAGATCAGCCAGAAAGTTTCATTGCTCTTGAGACAAAGATGCATGAGCTTGGCAGAAAAGCAAGACTTCTTAGAGATTCATCTAAAGAGTTGTGGGTATTTTTTAATATCAACGGCAAATTTAGTCTCGAAAGAAGTCGTGTAGAGAGAGCACTTGAAGGTCGTTTTCAAAGGTTAGCAGATTATTATAATAATAAATATTCTGATTCTACCATTGGAAAAGAACAGAGAATTGCTAGCTCAGACTTTACTGATTCTATTGTAGAGTCAGTCTAGTCACCTTAGAGATAGCTTGACCGCAGGACGTACGCCAAGAATCGCGAGACGGTAAGTGGTCCACTGTAAGTAGTAATACTTCGCTCGATAGCTATCTCTAAATTCCCTTTTGTTTAACTAATTGAGGTAAATATTATGGCAACTACTAAAGATGTCAAAATCGTTATAAATCCACCTAATTTTCAACAGGTGAAATTAAAAGTAACAGGTTTAACTCCTCTTATTCAAAATAAGATGAAAGAAACCATCATTCAACAAATGGAAGATGTTCGTGCAGGTAAGGCTAAGAAGTCTACTCGTACAGCTGTAGATCCAAAGAAAGAATATATCAAGTCTGCTTACAAGCAAGACGATGGTAGCTTTGGCTTTCCAGCATCAGCTTTCAAACAATGTGCAGTTCGTGCAGGTAAAGGTCTTGGTCTAGCAATGACTGACACAAGAACTTTGTTCTTCGTTCTGCCCAACGCACCAGACGGTGAGTGTGTCTCTATCAAGAGCAACAAACCAGTCTTGCGTAAAGATCCAGTAAATGTAAAAACTGGTAAGGACTTAAGGTTCAGACCAGAGTTTAGAAACTGGAAAGCAGAACTGCTTGTTAAGTTTGACGCAGACAGAATAACTATTGAACAAATAGCTAACCTGTTAAACCACGGTGGACAAACCGTAGGAGTCGGCGAATGGAGACCTGAAAAGAATGGTACATTCGGAACTTTCGAGGTAGGTGCATAATGCCTAGAGGTGTAAAGCCTAAAGCAGATATAACGAAAGAGTTACTTAAGATCCAAAAGACTTATGGAACTCTTTCGGCTTCTGCTGTCTTAAAAGAGGCTAAAAAGAAAAGACACCCACTACACCCATATTTCAATTGGGACGATTCGAGTGCCGCACAAAAGTGGCGTTTGCATCAAGCCAATATGCTTATTACTAGAGCGCAGATCATAATTACGGACCATGAGGAACGTACAGTAAGCGCTTTTATAAGTGTTAATAGGGAAGAGGGCAGAGAATTTGTACATACAGCCCAGGCTGTGCAGGATTCTGAACTTGTACTACAAATATTTTCTCAACTAGAAGCTCGTATGGATGCTTTACAAGACCAATTACAGTCTTTAAATCTTCTTAAAGGAGTTTCTAAAACAGCATTAAAAGTAGCTAAAGAGCCTATTACTAAGAGGCGTGAACAACTTGAAAGAAAAGTTGCGCGTGCTTCTAAGAAAAAGAAAGGTAAAAAAGCTGCGTAAGTTCCCGTGTAACTAGGGATTGAGCCTTTATAAAATCCAGACGAGTGAGTGCATTACGTTAAATTGTAATCAAGAGGACTCTAAGTAGGTGAAGGAGGAATTAGGGATAGGAAGGTACCATACCCGAACTAGTTACACACCAGTTCCCGTAATGTGCAGTTAATGAAACAACCACCGAAAGCCTGCATTGTAATGATATATCACGCATGGCGAGGAGTTGCATTAACAGCTGAGTCTTGTAAGTTTATGAGTATAAAGTTAAGGCTAAAACAACCTTAGGTCTGCTACGTAGATAGTGGTTTGCTGAATTTAAAACTTAAGCACAAACCCGAAAAAATCAAAACCTAACTGTACATTACATCTTATTTTACGGCAGTTGCGGTCAGTTTTGCCGGCGCAAGGTGCCGCGTGTTCCGGTCCGTTGAGGCAGTTGAGCCGTGGTTTGGTGGGGTCTGTTAGGTTAAGGCAGTCGAGGTATGGCCCGTCACAGTTTGTTCCGGTTTGGTAAATTATGGCAGTCGAGGTGAGTCGACGTTGGTTGAGTTCAGGTTAGTCAAGATATGGCAGTTAAGGTGAGGTAACGAGTGGTAATGTGCTGTTCGGCATGGTGGCTCTCGGTATGGCAGTCTCGGAACGGCAAGGTTGGGTGTATCAAGGTTAGGATTGTATGGCAGTCTAGGTTAGTCCCGGCAGATCCCGGTGAGTTCAGGTTAGTCAAGATATGGCAGTTTAGGTGGGGCGAGTCCCGGTTCGTTCGGGTCCGGTAAGTCGTAGTATGGCAGTCAAGGTGGCGTAGGGTGAGATAAGGTCCGTCAAGGCAGTTGAGGTGTGGCATGGTCGCGTTTGGTAGTGTGTGTCCCGGTGAGGCAGTTATGGTTGGTCGCAATTAGGTATGCCCTCGTGCGTTAAGGCAGTTGGGGTGTCGCGGCGTCAGGTAAGTCACGGGTCGGTTCGGTAAAGTACGGCAGTTACGGTCTAGCATGTTAGCGCGGC